>Ga0302278_10000514_pt1 | contig 49498 bp, 38 predicted proteins | sample III_Bog_N3_2_FD_194543 | JGI IMG/M metagenome (GOLD analysis project Ga0302278, IMG submission 194543) | Peat permafrost microbial communities from Stordalen Mire near Abisko, Sweden - III_Bog_N3_2 | ecosystem: Environmental > Terrestrial > Soil > Wetlands > Peat | place: Sweden: Abisko...
TTTCCCCTGCGACTGCCGGTCTCGCTGAAGAGTGCGGTGGAGAAGGTCAGCAAGCGCGACGGAGCCAGCATGAACCAGTTTCTGGTCGTCGCCGCCGCCGAGAAGATCGCCGCCATGGAGACCGAGCGCTTCTTTGCGGAGCGCCGCGAGCGAGCCGACGATGCGGCATTTCTTCGTATTCTGAATCGCGACGGCGGCGAGGCGCCGCGCCCCGAAGACACCCTCGACTGATCGCTTGATCGATTGGCGCGTGACCCACATCTCAATCAGGCACCAAGATTGGGTGCCTCAGGTCTCGAATTTGAGACCTGGGATAGCACAGACCCCGGCCATAGGCTCGACGGATATCCCAAACTCGCTTCCAGTCAAATCGCCGACGCTCTAATAGAGAACATACGAGAGGCGCTCCAAGGTCCCGTGCCATAACCGGGAACCGGCAATGGACTGATATCATTGCTAGCACTTTCCTCACCCAAAAGGGCTCACACAAGCAGTTTTGTACGCCAAAACGTGCCCAAAACGTGCAAAAACATGCTGTTTTGCATCCAATTCGACCTTGTTTTTCATGTTTTTTTCCGATAATAGCACCACATTCCGTTGCGTTTTCTATGGTTAAAACCCAACATTTCTCACCCAGAAGTTCAATTTGCCATTTCGTCGGCCTATAGCACTACGAAACCGCGATTTTTCGTCGGGTTTGAACCATATGCGCACAGCAATTTGCACTCCGGTTTTAGCACCACTTTTTCGCCGCGCTCCTCCCTCAATCTGCTGCAATTTTCTTCGCCCAATCTTCGCTCTTCGCGTATAATTCCTGCATGGACTTTCAGTTGGTGACATGCTACAAACCGCGTGGCGATCAGCCGCGGGCCATTCAAGAGCTGGTCGAGGGGCTGGCTGCCGGGGAGCGGCACCAGGTGCTGCTGGGCGTTACAGGATCCGGGAAGACCTTCACCATGGCCAAGGTCATTGAGCACTCCAACCGGCCGGCGCTGATTCTTGCCCACAATAAGACTCTCGCCGCCCAGCTCTATCACGAGTTCAAGCAGTTTTTTCCCGGCAATGCTGTCGAATACTTTGTGAGTTACTACGACTACTACCAGCCGGAGGCCTACATTCCCGCCGGCGACTTGTATATCGAGAAGGAAGCCACCATCAACGAGGAATTGGATAAGCTGCGCCTCTCGGCCACGCGGAGCTTGTTCGAGCGCAGGGATGCCATCATCGTCAGCTCAGTGAGCTGCATCTATGGCCTCGGGTCGCCCGAGGCTTACTTCGGCATGTTGCTGCTGCTGGAAAAAGGCCAGCGCATAAGCCGCAAAGACATTATGCGGAGGCTGGTCGAGATCCTCTACGAGCGCAACGATACGGACTTCCGGCGTGGGACTTTCAGAGTCAGAGGCGATGTAATCGAGGTCTTCCCCACTTACGATGAAACGGCCTATCGCATTGAATTGTTTGGGGACGAGATTGAGTCGCTCTCGCAGATCGACCCGCTGTTTGGCACGGTGAAGCAGAAGTACTCGCGGCTGCCGATTTATCCCAAAAGCCACTATGTGGTGCAGCCGGAGCGGCGCTCGGAGGCTGTCGACTCCATTGTGAAGGAGTTGAACGAGTGGGTGCCGCAATTGGAGTCCGAAGGCCGCATGGTGGAGGCGCAGAGGATTCATCAGCGCACCCGCTTCGATCTCGAGATGATCAAGTCGATGGGCTACTGCCACGGCATTGAGAACTACTCGCGGCATTTCTCCGGGCGATTGCCGGGTGAGCCGCCGCCAACCCTGCTGGACTACTTTCCCCGCGATTTCCTGCTGTTTATCGACGAGAGTCACGCCACCATTCCGCAGGTTCATGGCATGTGGTTCGGCGACCAGAGCCGCAAGCAGAACCTGGTGGACTACGGGTTCCGGTTGCCCTCGGCCCGCGACAACCGCCCACTGAAATTTGAGGAGTTCGAGAACCGCATCCACCAGACCATATACGTCTCCGCCACGCCGGGGCCGTATGAGCTGACACGCTCCGCCGGAGTCGTCGTCGAGCAGGTAATCCGGCCCACGGGCCTGGTAGATCCTGAGGTGGAAATACGCCCGGTGAAGGGGCAGATCGACGATCTGCTGGCCGAGATTCGCGACCGCGCCAAGCGAAATGAGCGAGTGCTGGTAACCACCCTGACCAAGCGCATGGCCGAGGACCTGGCCGGCTACTACACCGAAGTCGGCGTGCGTTGCCGGTATATGCACTCGGAGATTGAAACGCTGGAAAGGGTTCGTCTGCTTGCAGGCCTGCGCAAGGGCGAATATGACGCGCTGATCGGAATCAACCTGCTGAGGGAGGGCCTCGATTTGCCGGAGGTTTCGCTTGTGGCGATTCTGGACGCGGATAAGGAAGGTTTTCTGCGCTCGGCCGGGTCGCTGATTCAGACCATGGGGCGTGCTGCGCGGCACATCGAGGGGCGCGCCATTTTGTACGCGGACAAGATTACCGACTCCATGCGCCGTGCTATGGGCGAGACGGACCGGCGCCGGGCCGTGCAGCGCGCCTACAACGAAGAGAATGGGATTACACCGCAGTCGATTATCAATTCCATCGACATGGGACTGGCGCAAATTCTGAAGGCCGAATACGGCGACCTGGAAGTGGAGCAAGCGGCGGGGTTGCCGGAGCTGACTTCTCAGGCACAATTGGATGCTTATATCACCACATTGGAGACTGAGATGCGCGAGGCGGCAAAGAAGTTCGAGTTTGAGAAAGCCGCCAAGCTGAGGGATTCGATCAAGGAACTGCGGGAGCAGGAGTTTCTGTTCGGATAATGACCTCGGGTGGTTGGTTTCGCGCCGGCATCGCGCGCCCAACTTGCGCAAACACAGAAAGGCGCCCGCGCGGGCAACTGAAATGGGGCTAAGTAACATCATAGTAACTTAGTTAGAAATATTAGATGGCCGGGCCACTTGCGGGGCGATCTGAGTTCAGGGGCGCATGGCGACAATTCTACTGGTGGACAACGATCCTCTCCAAGCGTTCCTGCGGAAGTCGATTCTGGAGCGGCGCTTTCACGACGTGCAGCGGGTTGGCGACGCCGCAGAGGCCCTTTGCCTTGTGGAGCAGCCGCAATTTGCTGAGAGTCTTGGATTGGTCATCTCCGGGCTGCACATGCATGGGATTGGCGGGCCGGCGTTTGTAGCTGAGTTGCACACTCGGCTTCCCAAGGTACCGGTGCTTGTGCTGGGCAGCGCAAGCGAGGCGGCAGGAGACTACGCCGGGGAGTTCGTGCGGTTTCTTTCCCGGCCAGTGTCAAGCGATGAGATGCTGTCGGCGGCAGGAAAAATGCTGGCACAGCATAAGCTCGCGGCTGCCTGAGCCCGCAATTGTTTCGTCGTCCCCCTTTTGATAATATTCCCCCGCCGAAGCGTAACGCTGGTCTCCAGATCGGGGTCTCCCACGACAGGTCTTCGTCGCTGGGTGGAAACCGGCGGTCCTGGCGGCATCCTCGCCGCCAGTCGGTGCCCATTCCCATGAATATATTCTCCTGGAAAAAAGACCTGGGCGAATGGTCGGAGGCTTTTCCCAACCGAGATGTGTTACCGGGCGATGAGTTTAGTTACATAGTATTTGTTACCCATATCCACCTGAAGTGCATTACCAACGTCTGGCCTATCTTACACATAACAGGCATTGTATCGTTGCAGCCGATACGCAACTATAACTACAGCATTTAAAACTTCTCAGCTTCTGAGCCCATGCGGCAAGGCCGCACGGATAGAGAGATAGTGTTGACTGCACGCGCTCCAGCGCCATGCCGGATCGTGAACGCCAAGGAGATGAAATGGTAAAGTCTACAGCTCGCATCCTGGGTCCAGCGTTGTTGGGTTTGGCCTTCGCTTCCACCGCATTTGCCGATGGAATCACCCTCAACGGTAACCTCTCCAGCCCCACCTATATCTCCTACACATTCACCGATCAGGTGTCCGGCAAGAGCGTCCAAGAGTGGGTCTCTCCCTACTCCGCAACCTCCACGATTAACGGAGTCACCTTACCCTCTCAGTTCGCGTGCCTGGACATCAATAACGGGACGCAGGTCGGCACATATTACAGCGGCACCTTCGGGTACGCTGTCACTACCGCCGACGATGAGGTGTCGTGGCTAGCCGACCAATTGGCCGGCACCACTCCCAATAACCCCTTGACTTACACCGGGGCCATTTCAATGGCCATCTGGCAGCTTGAGTTTCCCTCCTCGACCGATTCCGAAGGCGGGACTATGCCGATTGATCCGGCAGCGAAGATTTGGATTACCGATGCCGTGAATGCGGTGGATGGTGGCTACCAGCCAGACAGCGTGTTTTTCACGCCCAATAGCTCGACTTCGCAGCGCTTCGTAGAGATTTCACTGACCAAACAGCCGGGGACTCTGGGATTGCTTTCTCCCGAGCCGGGATCTCTGGTATTGATGGGCACCGGATTTCTGGGGCTGGTTGGTTTGGTGCGCCGCAAACTCCGGCGATAAGCCTCTCGCGTTTGGAATTTTTCGCGAGATGAATATCTATACTGCTTCGGCAGGCGAGGGAGTTTCGGCGAGGGCGCACCTCCACGCCTTTTGTTCAATGCGTACGCAAAGATGGTGAAAAGGGCTCGCGAGGGTTCGCAATTATGCGCACTCAAGAGTGAGATAAACAGTGAACAAAAAGGCCGTTCTATCGCTGTTCTTGTGCGAAATCAGCGCACAAATAAGCATTTTTCGATGCGTTTCTGTGCGCAAAAATGCCTATGAGGGACGAGACAGTGCTAGCACTGCTAGCGTCTAGCCTTCAGCCTTCAGTTCTCAACTTTGGCACGATGGCTGGCGCCAACCCACCCTAGCCACAAAAACAAGAACGTGGCGAGGGTGGGGCACCAGCTTCATCTCCACGCGGGTCAGCGAAGACGGTGGACGACTAAGCGGTAACCATCTCGGAGAAGTCGGCAATGCCTGAGAACTCCCGCAGCACTTCGTTGATCAGACCGAGGTTTGCGCTGCGGATGGCTGGATCGGGATCAAGCACCATCACCTTGTCAAAGAAAGCGTCCACCGCAGGGCGCAGCGTGGCAATCAGCCCCAGCGCCTCGCCGTATGCCCGCTCGTGACGGCGTAAGGCCACCTCCGGAGCCAGCGCGGTGGCTGCATCGGCAAGCTGCTGCGTTTCCGGCGACAGCGCAACGTCCTGCGCCGAACCGATTGCGAATCCCTTCTCTTCCGCCTGGCGCAAAATATTCTTGATGCGCTTGAACGCCGCCGATATCGCCGCAAAGTCCTCCGAGCCGCGGACCTCCGTCAGCGCCTCCGCCCGCGCAATCGCATCGCGCACATCGTCTGCTCCGGCAGCCAGCACGGCATTCACAACGTCATAAGCAAACCCGCGCACGTCTTTCAGGTAGAACTGCAGCCGTTCGGCGAGAAATGCCGCAACCTGTACGCTGGCCGTGTCGCCAGCCTTCGCCAACATTAGCAATGAGTTTATAGGACCGCGTAAGAGCGAAACGATCTGCTTCTGATTTTCTTGACCGACATCAGTTGATCCGAGCACATCGCTCAGCGAGAATGGGAGGGTTGATTCACCCAATATCTTCACAACCGCATTTGCCGCTCTACGCAGAGCAAACGGATCCTTCGACCCCGTGGGTGCATTGCCAATCCCGAACATCGCGGTAATCGTTTGAATCCGGTCCGCAAGCCCTAACAGTTGACCTTCGACCGTCCCTGGAATGTCGTCACCCGTAGATCCGGGCGTGTATTGCGCGTAGATGGCTGCCGCCACCGTTTCGCCCATTCCCTGCGCCTCAGCATAGAGGCCGCCTATTATGCCCTGTAGCTCGGTAAACTCCTTCACTAACTCAGCAGTAAGATCGGTTTTGGCTAGCCTGACTGCTGTAAAGAGTGCGTTCCAGTTAGGCAACTCCTGCGGCCGTCCATAGCTCACTACCTGAAGTCTTTCCCACAGTAACTTAGCGACTTCGTAATTTGCTTCTGTCTTCCAGTAATAACTTCCCAGCTCTTTTTGGAATGTAACTGCCTTCAGGCTCTCAACACGATCAACAAGCGGCGTCTTCTGGTCGAAGTCCCAGAAGAACTGAGCGTCCTTGAACCTCGCGCGCAATACTCGCGCATTCCCGTGCCGGATGATCGCGCGCCCCTCATCGTCAACCTGTGTATTCAGCACTGCCAGAAAATGCGGCGCAAGCTTGCCGTCCGCACCCTCAACCGCAAAGTACTTCTGATGGTCGCGCATTACCGTAACCAGCACTTCTTCCGGCAGCGCCAGGTATTCGGGCTCAAAGTTTCCCAACACAACGCTGGGCCATTCGGTTAGGTGAACCACGGTCTCTATCAGCGCTTCATCCTCGCGCCAGCGCGCGCCAGGCACGGTTCGCGTTGCCGCATCCAGAGCCTTGCGGATCGAATGCCTCCGCTCGGCTACATCCGCCACCACAAATGCCTTGCGCAACGCATCAGCATAGTCCTTCGCATGGCCTATAACGACAGGCGCTTCGCCGTGCAACACGCGATGTCCGCGGCTCACATTGCCGGCCGCGATCCCAGCAATCTCCAGCGGAACGATAGTCTCGTCAAGCAGCGCCACTACCCACCGCAGCGGCCTTACAAAGCGCTCCGGCTTGCCCGCGCGCCAGTACATATTCTTGGCCCAGTAAAGTCCCAGAACTTCTCTGGGTAACCCGGCAGCCAGCAACTCGGCGGCCGCGCGGCCCAACCGCTTTACCGTCGCGCCCACATATTTACCCTTGGCGTTGACGACTTTTTCCAGAGCCGCGACCGGCGCGCCCGCCTTTTTGGCAAAAGCTTCTGCCGCCGCTGTTGGCGCGCCGTCCTTGAAGGCTACCTTCCAGGATGGCCCAGTCAACTTTTCTTCGGTGTCGGCCTGGCTGGTCAGCACACCCTCAAGAACCACAGCCAAACGCCGCGGCGTCGAGTAAGTCGTTGTCTTTGCACCCGGCCCAAGCAGACGCTCGCGAGTAAGTAACTCGCTCACACGGCGGCCTAACTCTGCCTCGGCTGCGGCAATCATGCGGGCCGGAACCTCTTCCAGCCCAATTTCCAAAATAAAGTCAGACATAGTTTGTGTTTCTTTCTGCTAACTCGCTCAAGTTCCTTGAATAATTCTTTGTTACGCTGCCAACAATCCCTCATGGGCTAAAGCCCAGGTTACTTATGCAGTCTTCCGGCACGACTGAAGTCGTGCCCTGATACAAAGCTCAGTAGTTGCTGTAGCGGCACGGCTGAAGCCGTGCCCTTTCAAAACTCATCTCGCGCCTGTCAGGGAATTGAAACCGCCTGCTCCCTCCGAATTCTCCGATCTACAACTGTGGTACTTAGGCGGACTCCTGCAACGCATACGCCTTTGCCACGCCGACGGCCAGATTTCGAATGCGCCCAATTACACCCACGCGTTCCGTTACGCTGATAGCACCTCGCGCATCCAGAAGGTTGAACAGGTGCGAGCATTTCAGCGCCAATTCATACGTGGCCAGCAGCGGAAACCGCCGCTTTTCCACCGCATCTTCCTCAGCGTTTGCAAACAATGCGTTGGCCTTTTCAAGCAGTTCCTTCGCTTCAGATTCGTAAAGGTTAAAGTGCTCCCATAGCTTGCCTACATCCGCAAACTCGAAGTTATACACGCTGAACTGCAACTCCTCGGCCAGCCTCACATCGCCATAAGTAACCGGCGCTCCAGTTTCCGGGTCGCGCGCCCAGACAATGTCATAGATCGAGTCCACATCCTGAAGGAACGCCGCAATCCGCTCCAGCCCATAAGTCAGTTCGGCGCAGATGGGGTCCAAGTCAAGGCCTCCACACTGCTGGAAATAAGTGAACTGAGTTATCTCCAGCCCGTCCAGCATAACTTGCCAGCCCACGCCCCACGCGCCTCCGGCAGGCCACTCCCAGTTATCCTCTTCAAACTTCAGATCGTGCTGGCTGAGATCGATGCCGATAGCTTGCAGCGATTCCAGATAAAGCTCCTGCACGTTCGCCGGCGGCGGCTTCAGGATGAGCTGGAACTGGGTGTGCTTGAATAGCCGGTTAGGGTTCTCGCCATACCGTCCGTCGGCCGGGCGGCGCGAGGGCTGGGCGTAGCCAACGCGATATGGCTTTGGCCCCTGCACTCGGAGAAACGTTTCCGGCGCCATGGTACCCGCGCCCACTTCAACGTCGTAAGGCTGTTGCAACACGCAACCGCGCGCCGCCCAAAAACCCTGCAAGCGGAACAGCAGTTCCTGAAAGGTGAGCGGGGCGATCTTGGATTGAGGCGAAACCGCGATTAAAGACACTGGACACACTCTCTTGTCGGGACTCAAAGACATCTTATCAGCCGGGCTGGAGAGCCTTTCGCCGTTCAGGCCAGTGTGAGCAGGTTGGCCTCGTAGGCCTCGCCAGCCAGGGCCTGGATGGAGGGGGCGAGGGTGACCAGGATGGCTCCGTTGCGAATGGCGAGGCCAAGCAGGAGCGCGTCGGTGACTTGGCGGTAGCCGTGCAAACGAGGCGTGAAGGGCTGAGTGAGTTCGAGCCAGCTTGGAGCCACAGCAAGATGGGCTACGTCGGGAAGGGCGGCAATCTCTTGTAGAAGCAGGGTTGCGCCGCTCATCGAGAGACCGGCGACGGATGGGTTGGCCATCAGGCGCACAAACCCGGCTTCGGTAATTGGACAGAGAAGGAAACGGGCGGTTCCGATTCGCTGGCGCCAATTGTCTGCCGCCAGATGATGGATGTGGCTGGGATCGCTGAGCGCGACCAGAACATTGACATCAGGCAGGTAGGCGGGCTCAGACAAAATCCTCCTCCTGCGCTTTCAGCACCATTTCGGTGGTCAGGATGCGGTCCCTGGGCGGGAGAGTGGGAAAACCGGAGGCAGACCGGCCGAACTTCGGGGTTTCGGATGCGCTCGTTGCAGCGTGGCCCCCTTTGCGGATCAGGTCGGTGATGGCGTCTCCGAGGGTGAGCCCGTTTGCGTGAGCGTAGATTTCGGCAAACTGGCGGGCGTCGTCAGCGAGATTGACATTGGTGCGCATATTGCCAGTATGCACCGATTCTATAGGGCGTGCAAGATATACGATACGTGCCAAGCAAAGTGTTTTGCACGCGAAGCGAAGGGTGAGACTGAAACTCGATGAGTTTACCCGCCGAGACGCCCCAGCGCTTCCGCCGAGCGCAATTTTCGCTCCAAATGCCGCTCCAGTGCCTGCAGCGTGAAGCGGCGCAGATCCTGACCGCGGCGGCGCGGCCAGGGCTCGCCTGTAAAGGCGGTTGCCGGAGCCCGCAACATGCGCTGTGCCAGTTGCCAGGAATCCGCCGATAGCCCGCCCGCATTGGCGCCTCGATGAAGATCGCAGAAAAGCCCGTCGCCGAGCGTGTTGAAGCTGGTCTCGCCGGCCACCAGTGCTTCGCCGCAGGCCGTACACCGGCCCATGTCGGGCAGCAGTCCCATCAGCCGTGTAATCCACAGAGAGAAATAAGTCAGCGGCATCCAGGGCTGCTCTACCGTGGTCAGTTCCAGAACAGCAAGCAAGAGCCGGAAAGCCGTCTCCTGCGGATCGTGGTCCGGCAGAGCTTCCTCCAGAACCTCGGAAAAGAAGCTCAACACCGCGATCCGCGCATGATCGACCGGAGCTGAGAGCGGCGAGCGGATGATCTCAAGTTGATCCAGCCTCACCAGTTCCTGCCGGGGCCGCTCGGCAAACCAGGCCCGGGCCACGGTCATTGGCTCCAGCGCGCCTCCGAAACGTTTGCGGCTCTTCAGAGCCGATTTGGCCACTCCTTTGATCTTGCCGTAATCGCGCGTAAAAAAGCTCACAATCAGGTCGGCTTCATTCACCGGCCAGGTGCGCAATACCACGGCTTCGGAGGTGAGTACGCTCATGCAGTTTCATCATCGCATTGCCGGATGTGCCCGAGCAGGCGAGTGTGGCAAGACAATGACTTTCGACCGAATCGCTGCGCGGGATGCGGGCATGCAACTTATTGTGTGAGTTGTTTCATTAACCTTTTTGTCTTTATTTTGGGACGCCCCCTCCTGATCGGAGGTTACAATCAGGATCAGAGGTTCCAAATGCCCACCGCAATGGTCACCTTCAACGGCCGCATTACACTTCCCACCCACGTACGCAGACAGTTAGGACTCAAGATCGGCGACAGCGTGGATTTCGTGGAAATCGAAAAGGGACGGTTCGCGATCACGCCCGGCTCCAGTTCGACCATGGACCTTGAGGATTGCACTCCCGACACGGTCCATGTTCCCAGCTACGACTAGTCAAGCCAAATTATTCCAAAACTAATCCTGCAAACTGGCCCGCATGGGAAGAGCAAGCCCTCAGTGCAGCCTCCGCGGCGATAATCGCGCAGCGACAAACGCGCATCCCGCGAGACGGGATGCGCGCGCCGACTTCCACGAGCCGCGTTTGCTTAGCGTCCGAAGTGAGCGGCGTTTTTCTCTGTAAAATGGGCCCACTTTTCCGGCAGGTCATCCTGGGCAAAGATAGCCGAAACCGGGCACGCCGGAACGCATGCGCCGCAATCGATGCACTCGACCGGATCGATAAACAACTGGTCCGCCTCGGCGTGACCGTCTTCGTCCTTCTTGGGGTGGATGCAATCGACGGGACAGGCGTCCACACAGGCGGTGTCCTTGGTGCCGATACAGGGTTCTGCAATGATGTATGCCATCTGACGAATTCTCCGCGGAACTTAACCTTCGACGCTGATAGTAGCACACGACCCCAAAGGCTGCCTCACCGTTCTTGAACGGAGTTTTGCGATGCGGGAATCAAGAGAATTATCCCAATGAAATTGACCCGGCGAATGCCGGTTCGAGGCTCTGTTATTCTCTTCCCGTGAACGGCTCACCCGGAATTTACGTCGAAATCCTGATCGATGACGAACTGGAGCACGTGTGGCTGCTCACGCAGGACCCCGCTCTGCATCAGCGCTGGGATCTCCGATTCAGCAAGATCGAGTACCTCCCACGGCCGATCGCGACTGAGCCGCAGCGCTTTTTCTACGAGACCCGGATCGGCTTCGGCCTCGCCGTCAAAGGCACCGGAGAGAGTGTAGGCGAACGTTCGGCGGCCGACGGCGATACGACCTCTTCGCTGAAGTTTGCATCCGCCGATCCAAAGTCCTTGATCCGGGAAGGCTCGGGATATTGGCGCTATGTCCCCACGCCACGGGGGTTGCGATTTTTCACCTGGTACGACTATTCCGTGAGATTTGGCAGGGTGGGCTGGCTGGTGGACCGGTTGTTTTTCAGGCCGCTGATGGGATGGGCGACCGCCTGGAGCTTCGACCGTATGCGTATCTGGACGGAGAATGGTCAGACACCGGAATCGTCGCTCGCGCTTTCCCTAGTCCACGCAACCGCCCGGATAGCAGGCGCAGCTATATGGATTTGGCATGGTCTCGTCCCCAAACTCCTTTATCCCAACCTCGATGAAAAAATCATGCTGGCGCAGGCCGGAGTCTCTCTCAGGTTTCTGTCATGGATTGGCGGACTGGAAATCCTCTTCGGCCTGTTCCTTCTCTACGCATGGCATTGGAAAGCGGCGTTTGGCGCGAACATCGTTCTCATGTTCGCCGCGCTCATAGCTGTAGCCCTAGATTCCCCCTCCTATCTCAAGAGCGCGTTCAACCCGGTGAGCCTAAATCTGGCAGTTATCGCACTTTCCATGGTCGGATGGATTGCCTCCAGTCGCCTGCCGTCGTCCCGGAGGTGCCTGCGCAGGGCGCCGAGGATCCAGTCATGATCTCCATCTATCAGCGCGCGCTCGGCTCCGATTTCGCACAGCTGCATCCGCAGATTCAACGGCGTTTTTCGCTCACTTCAAACAGCGGAGTGGCGGCCATCGGTACCGGGACCATGGACCAGCTCTGGCACGGAGCCCTCTACACATTGCCGTTCCTTTACGTGGGAACATGGCGCAGCATCATGTTCCCGGAGCAGGGCCGGAACGTTCCGTTCACCATACAGAACTATGCCTATCGCGATTCGCTGGGACGCGAGACCGTAACCTGGGTGCGAACGTTCTCCACGTCCAAAATTCGCCGATTCGATGCCTACATGATCTACAGCGAAACGCGAGGCTGCATCGTAGACTACCTGGGAACCCATCAGCACCTGGCCGTCGATCTGGAACTGAGCGTCGCTCCGAATGGCGGCCTGCGCTTGCGATCCGGGGCGCAGCGGTTCTACGAGGGGCCGGCGGCGTTTCGCTTCCCGCTTCTCTTTTCGGGCGTTGCCGATGTATGCGAGTGGTACGACGATCACGAGAAGTGCTTTCGCATCGAGGTAAGCGCAACGAATCGGCGATGGGGAAAGCTGTTCGGCTATTCAGGCCGGTTTCAAGTGGAGTGGAAGCCATCCGCGGAGAATGAAGTCCCGCCTGCAATCCTCCCGATTCGGGTTGAGAGCCGCGAGTGAGTCTTGAGTGCTATCCAGCCGTTGCCGCCCGCGCCGCACGGCGCTGTGCGAACTCCTGGGGCGTAGGAATGGGCGACAGATTTCGCCCGGCAAACATATCCGCGAACAAGCCCATCAGCTCATCGTGGATCAGTCCATTCGAGGCCAGTGTCTCCCGGCTGTCGAGCTTGAACTTTCCGCCTTGAAAGTCTGTCACCCGTCCTCCGCTTTCTTCCACCAGCAGAATCCCGGCCGCTGTGTCCCAGGGATTCAGGTTGAACTCCCAGAAAGCATCCAGGCGGCCTGCGGCAACATAAGCCAGGTCCAGCGCCGCTGAGCCGGCCCGGCGCACCCCGTGCGAGCGCAGCGTGAATTCCTGATAGAAGTGGATGTTTGGGTTGTCGTGCCGCTTTCGGCTGGGAAAACCCGTGGCCACCAGCGACTCCGCCAGCTCGGGGATGCGCGAAACCCGCATCGGACGGCCGTTCAGCAAAGCGCCCCGGTCGCGTTCGGCGGTAAAAAGCTCGTCGCGCATGGGATCGTAGATGACCGCTGCAACCAGCGTTCCGTCCTCGTCCGGTTCCGCTCGCCCGCCGAGCTGTTTCTGTTCCAGCCCCAGCGAAACACAAAACTGCGGAAAGCCGTGGGCGAAGTTGGTGGTTCCGTCCAGCGGATCGACATACCAGCGAAACTCTGCCTCGAGCCGTTCCCGCGTGCCCTCCTCGCCATAAACTCCGTGCTCGGGAAAAGCCTCCGCCAGCCTGTTGCGGATGAGCTTTTCCACCGTCCGGTCGGCCACCGTTACCAGGTCAACGTCGCCCTTGTATTCGGTCTCCACGCCCTGGGCAAAAAACTCGCGCAGCCGCGCGCCGGCTTCCTTTGCAATAGCGGAGGCCTGTGGAACCCATTGGAACTCCGTTGCCGATCCGTCTTCCGGCCAATCGCTCAAGAGGCTGCCCCATTCAAAGGCGGCCCGGGCAGGGCCGCCGGGCGGGGAGCGCGCTTTTTGCTGGCTTCCGAGATGCTCCGGATCTGATGCTTGTAGATGAACAGGTTCGGATGCCCTTCGCGCGTAAGCCGCACCATCGAGTCGTCGAAGTATTCAATCCAGCCGCGCACCGTCTCTCCGTCACGCAGCTTGATTAGAACGGTTATCTGGCGATCGCTGAGCGAGCGAAGGTAGAGCGCCTCCTGGCCGGTTTCGCCAGGCGGAGGCGTCTTGGATTTGCGGCGGGTAGAAAGTGGCGAGACCATGATCTTATTTTAGATGCAGCGCAGCGAAGATAGCTGGCCGAATTCTTGGCGATGGTCCAGTTTCCGAAAAGGCGACGATCCTTAACATTGCGTTCAATGCATCAACGTCAAAAATGGCCTTCAGTGCCCTCCAGTCCTGCCAGAAACGCGTTGTTCGACTAAGCGGTCAAGGAGCGTTTCCAGAGCAGTTCGCCCCAAAATACGGAAACCACGTAGAAGGCGAACGCAACGGCCAAGACCCAGAGTCCGATCCTTGCCGCTCCGATTCCAGCTAATCCACCCAAGAGAACTTGTGCTACTCCGAAACGTGGATCTCCTCCGACGAAACGCCATCTACGCTGGTTCGCCCGCTGCCTCAGAGACGGGTATCGTCCGACTGCAATAGCGACCAGGCCAAATGCAATGCCTGTTCGTAGACTCAGGAGTGAAACCATGATGGCAAGCGGGATCAGGAAAGTCATGTCTTGCGTGACGAGCAGCTTCCACCCTGCTATCGGTAGGAGACGATAGCGCAGCAACGCTCGCCCTTCATCCAAACGGAGCATTCGTTGCGCAACCGTGCTGATTGCAATACCCACGAACAGCGACAGCACCGGAAATGCTTCGGGCTCCGGTGCATGCCCAAACAGCCGATAAACGGTTCCACAAACGGCTATAAGCAGCGCGGCCCAAAAGTCTAGGGTTCCCCGCAGCTCCCGCCACATTTCTTGCGCGATTCCGCCGACCTTCAAGGGCGTCCTTGAGATGTTGAGACCTGCAGGCGTCTTTAGCTCGAGCGGGAGACGGCCAACGGCGTATACCGTCCCATGGACGATTAGTGCCAGTAGAACAAAAAAGAGACCCGCGGCTAGGCCCATCCAGAACAGGTAGCCAAAAAACAACACTATAAATAATGGATTCAACGCAAAACTTACGGAACTGAGCAAGAGTCTTTGAGTACGTGTCAGCGGCCACGTAGCGACTCGCTCCGGGGGCAACCTATGCTGTGTATCGACGGAAAAGGTAACAAGCAGAGGCGCAAGGAGGACAATTTGAAAGAAGAGCGTACTCCAGAATGCTGCTTTCGGTGCCCGGCTTTCTAAACCCGCGGACATAATGAAAAGGATGGAGAACAGGAAGTTGTTGAAACGCACGGAGGAAAAGCTGATCAGTTCCTTCAACATCAGTTTCTTCAGGAGGGACAGAAGGGCTAGGATCTGAGCCAATCCGGCACCTCCGGCTGTGGTCTGCCAACAATGCTGAAATACACCTCCTCAACTCCTTCGTCTGTCGTGGACGGGTTGAAATCCGATTCAACTCGACCTTGGTGAAGAATGACTACGCGGGTGGCTATCTTCTGCACCACCGACAGAATGTGAGAGGTGAGCAAGATCGTAGCGCCATCGCTGGAGAGTTGGCCAAGCAGCATCTCAATGACCGCGGACGATGCGGGATCAATACCTTCAAACGGCTCATCCAGCAGCAGAACCTTGGGGTTGTGCAGGAGGGCCATGGCCAGGGCGGTCTTCTTCCGCATGCCGAACGAACAATTGCGTGCAACGGTGTGGCGTCCTTGCCTAAGATCGAGCAGTCCCAGCAGGTCCGCTGCTCGAGCTGCTGTTTCGCTCTTCGTGAGTCCATAAATAGGACCAACTGCCATCAGGTTTTCGATGATGGTCAAAGACTCGAACAGCCCGAGCGCTTCGGGGAGTACACCTAGATTCCGCCGGATTTCAACTGCATGATCCCGGAAGGCTAGTCCACCGATGAACACAGAACCACTGTCCGGCTCCTCTAGTCCTGAGAGCACGCGTAGCAGTGTGGACTTGCCAGCGCCGTTAGCCCCTAACAAGGCACAAATTCCAGGTTCTACGATGAGGTCTATGCCGCGGAGAACGGGTTGAGAGGCATAGCTCTTCGTCGCGGCTCTGCAGTCGATCACCCTATTGTTTTCCACCAATCAGTTAACCATACCCGCTGCTGCCTGGTTAACGGCTTTCTCGGACGTCTTCCGCAACCTAGCGAGATCTTCGGGAGAATGACAGCCTAACCAGAAGTCACTCCACTTCCCGCATTTGTGAGAGACCAACCCAAAAGCAACACAAATCACTGCCCCTTAACCACCGAGTCCGCGTAATACCCCGTCTTGTGCCGGATATTGAAGGCCTGCGCAGCGGCCCTGGGGACGGTGACTTGTATGCGGTGGAAGCTGGTTCCCGGCGCCTGATGCGCGGGATAATAACCCAGCAGGTATTGGGTGCGCAGGTCGTTGCTTACTTGTGCAAAAGCCTTGTCGAGCCCACCATCGCTGACGTAATAGCTCTTGCCGCCAGTCTGCTCGGCCAGCGTAATCAGCGCGTGCTCTCCGCCCAGGTCCCGGCCGGCGCTGGCTTCAATGGGCACGTCGATGATGGAGTAGATCATCACCTCATCCCGCAACGCCTCTTCCAGGGCCTCGGGATAGGTCATGCTCTTAGCCGTGTCGCCGCCGTCCGAGATGAGCACCAGAACCTTGCGCCCCTGTTTTTTCCCCAGCCCCTCGGAGCCCAGGCAGATGGCGTCGTAGAGTGCCGTCGCGTAGTCGCCGTGCAACTGCGCCAGCCCGCGATCGATCTGCGATATCTTGTTGGTGAAGGGCGTCAGCTCATGCACGTCGGTGGCAAACTGCAGCAGGCTCATCTGATCCTGCGAGCGCAGAATCATGTGGGCAAACCGTCTGGCCGCGTCCGCCTCTTCCGTCATGTCCTTGCGCACGCTGCCGCTGGTATCGATTGCCAGCGTCAGGTTCAACGGCAGTTCCGACTGGCGCTCGAAGACCGCGATTTGCTGCGGCCTGCTGTCTTCGCTCACTTGAAAGTCGTCCCGCGTCAAGCCTCCCATGATGGCCCCATTCTTGTCCGTTACGTTCACAAACACGCTGACGAGCTTCACGTCCACATGCAGGGTCAAGTCCTGCGCGGCCAGGCAGGAGGCGAAGGACGCCGCTAACAGGAACAAAAGCCGGGTGCTCCGTGTCTCGATTCTGAGACCTGGGAGTCTGCATCCAGCGCCGCCACCGGAATTACGACTCATGCGAGGCCTCCAGTTCGACCGCCAACCCCGCCGGGAACGGCTCGCCCGCAGCCCAAACGCTTCCATCCGCAAATGTCTCTTTCTTCCAGATGGGCACCGTTTTCTTCAGGGTGTCGATCAGCCACCGGCAGGCCTCGAATGCCTGTGCCCGGTGCGCCGAAGCCACCACGATCAGCACGCTGGTCTCGCCAACCTCCAGGCGGCCGAGCCGGTGGACCATGACCACCTGTCGCACACGGAATTGTCTTGCCGCTTCGACGGCTAATTCCCTCATTTGCTTTTCGGCCATCTCTTCATAGGCTTCGTAGTCCAAATAAAGCGTCTGGCGGCCGCGCGTGTTGTTGCGCACAATGCCGTCGAAGACGACGACCGCGCCGTCCTCGCCACGCTTGATGGCTGCAATCAGCGGTGCGGAATCGATGGGCCGGCGGCAGAGCGAGGTTGCTGCCACACCGCCAGAGGCACTAACAAATGAAAGATCCGGGCCGTCGTTTCGACCGCCCGAAACCGGTGGCAGCAAACCCACTTCATCGCCATCGTGCAGCGCCTGTGCCGCCGTGGCATACTCGGCATTCACGCTTATCGCAATTCCACGCAGCGCCAGTTCAAACGCCGGTTTGCTCACTGTCCGCTTCGCCTTCAGGCACTCCAGCAACTGCGCCACCGTAGCGCCCTCTGGCAGCTCGACGGCCGTCGCGGACGCGCCCAGCCAATCTTTGAGAATTCCAAACGGTCGGATGTTGACGTGCATGCTAAACAAAGAATACCGCCTGCCGGTTAGACGCGGCAGGCGGCAATTCAGTCGGCAAACCCCGCGCGGATCAGGAAAACTTGAAGAGGAAACCGGTGGGCGTGCCCCAAAGGTTACGGGCACGGTCCTCGTAGAAGATGCTGAACTCGATGCCGGCAATGTCGTAGTCGAAGAGCGGTACGCGATCGAAGGTACAGTCGCCTCGGACCGAATACTCGTCGCCGCCGCAGTCGATCATCAGCGTGTCTTCGCAGGAGAGCCGCTCGGGATGAGTCAGCAGCATGCAGGCAATGGCAAAGACTCCGAGGCCAAACTCATGGCCTTGCAGGGCTACACGGGTCCGGCGCGCCGAGCAGCCCCGGTGCAGCATTCCGGCCTGCGCCGCAAACACCAGAAAGTCGTTGCCCTGCTGCTGGTCGGCCAAGATCTTCTCCGCCAGCCTCGACCGTTCGCTCTGGCGGAGAAAGTTTGACCCGAGCCGGCCAATAATCCGGTTCTGGAACTTGCGCCGCGTGGCCAGAACTCCGACAACCATCTCCACGGCCTCGCTATACGTGGGAGCCAGCGCCTGCCAGCGCGGGATGGCGAACCAGGCTTCGGCGCCATCCAGCAGCGGCTTGCGCCCCAGCTTCTCCATCGCGCTGCCAAGCGACGGAAACAGCTTGCGCAATTCGGTAACCTGGGCCTCTATCGGCCGAACACGATACGTCGGCGGATAAACCCGGTTCGACCCCACTTCCTCGTCCTTGTACTTGTTGCTCACCGTGTGCCGATGGATAATCTCCACTACCGAGTCGGCCACCTCGGCCTTGAGCCGCTTGGTAAGGTCCAGCACAATTTGTGCGCTGTGCTTGTCAAGTTGTTCAATGGCCGCCCGGTAGGCTGCCTGAACGGCCTCGCCGAGAAATTCCCGGATCTGCGCGTTCTGAACATCCGTGGTGTTCCCGGAAAGATGCAGCGGGGTGATGATTGGTGCAGTCGCCATGGTCACCGCTTTTCGCGCGCTTCCGCGCACTGGATTCTGTCTTTTTTATCGGCAGGAACGGGATTTCCACGAGGACAAAGTGCCCGAAATTGCTTTCTTTTGGCACAGCGACCTCCAAACGCAAGAAAGGCCGGCAAACTCGCCGACCCCTCATGGTAACTACTGCATTCCTCACGCCGCATTGCTGACTTCCCGTTCAGCCGCAATGTGCAGCGTGTCCTGGCGGACCTTGAAGAGCGGAAGCGCCACTTGCAGCACATCCTCAATCCGGCTGGCGTAGTGCACTGTGACGCCCTTCATCAACTCCGGCGTAAGTTCCTCTTCCACGTCCTGGCGGTTCTCGGCGGGCAGGATAATGGTTTCGATGCCGGCCCTCCGCGCCGCCAGAAACTTCTCCTTGATGCCGCCCACCGGCAGCACGTTGCCGCTCAACGTGATTTCGCCGGTCATAGCCGTCAGTGACCGCACCGGCGTATCCGTCAGCAGCGACGCAAGCACGGTGGCCATGGTCACGCCGGCCGAGGGACCATCCTTGGGAATCGCGCCGGCCGGCACATGGATATGCAGGTCGATATCCTTGGTAAAGTCCTCTGCCAATCCCAGGCTTTCAGCGTTCGATCGCACCCAGGTAAGCGCGGCCTGCATCGATTCCTGCATCACCTCGCCAATCTGGCCCGTCATGGTAAAGCCGCCTTTGCCCTTCATTTTATTGGCCTCGATGAAGAGAATGTCGCCGCCGGCCGGTGTCCACGCCAACCCCACAGCCACGCCGGGCCGCTTCACACGTTCAGCGACCTCGGTCTCCACGCGCACCTGGATTCCGCCCAGGAACTCCTTGAGCACCTCGCGCGTAACCACCAGCTTTTCCCCTTTGCCCTCCACCACACGCCGCGCCTGTTTACGGCAGACGGTGCCGATGACCTGCTCGAGCTTGCGGACGCCGGCTTCCCGGGTGTAGTGGCGCACGATATGGCGCAACGCATCCATGGGAAACTCGATCTGCTCCGGTGTGATGCCGTTCTCCTTGATCTGGCGCGGAACCAGGTATCGGATTGCGATATGAACCTTTTCCTCTTCGCTGTAGCCCTGCAGGAAGATCAACTCCATCCTGTCCAGCAGCGGCGGGGGAATCGGATCCAGCATGTTGGCCGTGCAGATAAACAGAGTCTTCGACAGATCGAACGGCACGTCCAGGTAGTTATCGCGGAAGGCGAAGTTTTGCTCCGGGTCCAGCGTCTCCAGCAGCGCCGATGCCGGATCGCCTCTAAAGTCGCGCCCCAGCTTGTCGATCTCATCCAGCATGATCACCGGGTCGTTGGCGTCGGCGCGGCGAATGCTCTGAATGATCTGTCCCGGCATGGCGCCGATATACGTGCGCCGATGCCCGCGAATCTCAGCCTCATCGTGCATCCCGCCCAGCGAAACGCGCTGGAATTTCCTTCCCAAGGCCCGGGCGATCGACCGGCCCAGGCTCGTCTTGCCCACGCCCGGAGGCCCTACAAAACATAAAATCGGCCCCTTCATGTCCGGCTTCAGTTCCAGCACGCTCAGGTAGTCGAGAATCCGGTCCTTGACCTTTTTCAATTCATAGTGATCCTCGTCCAGAATCTCCTTGGCCTTGGAAATGTCGATCTTCACGCCAGAGCTCTTTGCCCAGGGCAGCAGCGCCAGCCATTCGATGTAGTTGCGGGTGAGCGAGTAGTCGGCTGCCATGGGAGACATGCGAGAAAGCCGCGCCAGCTCCTTCAGCGCCTCCTTCTTCACATCCTCCGGCATTCCGGCGGCATCGATCTTCTGGCGCAGCTCGTCGGTTTCGCGCTGGCCCTCGTCCACATCGCCAAGCTCCTTCTGAATCGCCTTGAGCTGCTCGCGCAGATAATAGTCGCGCTGCGACTGCTGCACCTGATCCTGGACTTCGGTCTGGATCTTGGCGCGGAGCTGCTGCACCTCGATCTCCTTGGCAAGGTGGCTGTTCAGCAGTTCCAGACGCGCCAGGATGCTTGCCGTCTCCAGCAGCAATTGCTTGTCGTCGGTGGTCAAAAACGGCAGCGAAGACGCGACAAAATCCACCAGCCGGCTGGGATCCTCGATGTTCGCCGCAATCGTCCTCAGTTCGTCGGAAAGCGTCTGCGACTCGGAGACAATCTGCTGGAACTGCCCAATCACGTTCCGTACCAGCGCTTCCACGCTGGAAGTGGCCGCCGGTTCCGCGTCCTCGACCGTCTCCACTTCGGCAATCATGAAGGGCTCGGTCTGTATATAGCGCAGCAGCCGCACCCGTTCCACCCCTTCGGTAAACACGAACCGGCTCTGGTTCGGCATGCGCACTACTTTGTGTACCGTAGCCAGCGTTCCCACCCCGTGCAGGTCGGCGGGTTTGGGGGAGTCCAGCCGCGGGTCCAGTTGAGCCGCAACCACAATGGTCCGCTCGTCCCCCATCGATTCAATCAGCAGAATCGAACTCTCGCGACCTACGGTCAGCGGCAGCACGGCATGGGGAAATAAAACTGTATCGCGCACGGGAAGAACCGGAATCCGGCGCACACCGGGGAGGTCTTTTCCGGAGGCGTTTTTAAGGGAAGACGGGCCGACAGGCTGGTTTGACATTGAGTGTCCTCGTATCAACTTTCCTTCATTAGACAACGCAGGATTCGAAAAGTTTCAGGAATCTCGTTCTCCCGGCAACTTCCTGTCCCGACCAGGATCGCGGATACTCTCAGAGTTACGGCGAGGCGCCGGAATCGGTTCCCTTTGCTCCTCATCCCGCCACCTGAACCAATTCCAATTGGGCCGTCTCAGCCGCAACGATTCCGCGAACCGATACCAGCTTGGATGCGCTGTTTCTCTAAAGGTCTATCGGCCAAATCATGAGGAAGTTGAACGAGCCGGCATCGATCGAGGGGCGTTTTTCTGGCGCCGCAGACTTGATGCCGCGCTGAACGACGTCGATTCGACTATCCCTCAATCACGTTCGGAATCGCCTTATTCTTCCTCGGGATCGGGCGATTCTTCCGCGGAACCGGCTTTTTCTTCTTTGATCGCCGATTCAATATGCTCCCACAACTCGTCAGGGGGTTCAATGACAGGAAACAACTGTCGTGCCGCCTCGGCTATGGTTTCCAGATCGGCCAGCAGGGCACGGCACAATTCGCAGCTTTTAAGGTGTGGATCGCCCCCAATATCCGCTCCGGAGCCGATGAGCTCTGGCAGTTGGGACTGGAATTCGGCGCAGGTCAGGTTTTTCAGGTCTTCAGTCATCGGCGAGCCTCCTGCCGCGGATAAGTACGGAGGGTGTCGCGCAGCTTGAGGCGCGCCTTGTGTAACTGCGACTTGCTGTTGCCAATTGAGCAGTCAAGCATGGAGGCAATCTCATTATGCTCGTATCCCTCGATATCGTGAAGCACAAAAATCAGCCGGTAGCCGGCGGGCAGGTCGCCGATGGCGCGTTCCAGGGCCAGCCTGTCAATGGTTCCGGCCAGGGTCAGATCGGCAGAGCCGAAGGTTCGTCCGGGACCTTCCTCTTGAGTGGGCTCCATGGCTTCATCCAGCGAAATCACCGAAAGTCCTTTTTTGCGCAGATGCATGAGCACCACATTGATGACCAACCGGTGAAGCCAGGTGGAGAACGCCGAATCGCCACGAAAAGTGCCAATCTTGCGATGCAGCTGTAGAAATGCTTCCTGGGTCAGGTCTTCCGCTTCCGCAATGTTGCCCACCATACGCAGGCATAACGAGTAGATGCGCCTTTTGTGCTGCGAGTATAGTTCGGCGAAAGCCTGATGGTCCCCGCCCTGTGCGCGCGTGAGCACATCCGACCCGGAAGAATTGGGTGCTGCGGGGGGCACGGACCCAGTTGGCGCGGAAGGGTCGGCGTGCGCGGGATCAAGCCCGGCAATCGTGTTCGACTCCGCATCCGGCGGCTGCGTCCCAAATCTGGAATGGGGCATGCGTCTCCCTCTTCTCGCTCGGTAAATCGTCTGCTCCTGCGCCAGTGGCGCATTCCTAGTTAGTATAAAGGGAAGCGGCTGAGTTAGAGAGCTTTGGCGAAGTCTGACCGGGGCCAGCGCATCTGATTTTCACTTGAACGTGTTTATCTCGCGCAACCGTTTGGCGTTTCCCGTGTTTTTTTGGGAGTAAGGATGATCTTGAGGACAATTCCGGCAGGGATTCCCGGCAAACTCATGTTGCTCCGCCGATGCCTAAATCGGAGAGTTCCCTGCCCCGGATTCGCCGCGGCGAGGACGGGAAAGGAGTTCCCTGCCGAAGTAGCTCGCCCCATGATTGTGCTTTCATGCCTTGTTCTTTTTCTCATCCCCCAAGCCATGGTTGGGTGGGCTCAAATTCCGGCGCGGAACACAGGCTTTGGCGCAACCATCCCCGGCGCAATCCTCTCCACTGAAGCGTCGGTCCCGAGTGTCTCGAACGAGTCGAAAGCGCTCGATCCCCCCGGCCCCGGTTCCCTTGAGCAATGGCTCGGACTCACCGTGCGGAGCATTTCCTTTGAGGGAGTCGATGGGGCCCGTCTTGCCCCGTTGCCCGGCCATCTTGCCCAGGCCGAGGGAGCGCCGCTCACCCGGCAGAACCTGACCAGGTGCCTCAGGCAGTTGTATGCGACCGGCCTGTTTGAGACCGTCGATGTGGAAGCAACCCGCTTGGCCGAAGGCGTGGCCCTGGTGTTTGTTGGAACGCCGCGAACTTTTATTGGGACTATCACCGTGGATGGGGCAAAGGGCGCCACCATGAATACCCAGCTTGAGCGGGCCAGCCAGCTCGCCCCTGGCGTCCGCTTCAGTCAAGCCAAACTCGATCAGGCTCTGCAGCAGATGCGCAAAGCGCTCGCCGTTAACGGCTTTAACCAACCGACCATTACACACACGCTTTCGCCGCACCCCGAGCAACAGCTCGTCGACATCGCGCTCCACGTCGTCTCCGGACCGCAGGCGCGTGTAGGCTCGGTAGACCTCACCGGCGATCCGGGCATGACCGCGGAGCAATTCCGGCATCACGCGCACTTGAGAGCCGGTGGCCTGGTGGACCACGACACCGCCAACCGCGCGCTTGCCGGGGCGCTGAAGGTGTACCAGGGGGAAGAGCGGCTTGAGGCCGAGATCAAGCTCGAGTCCGAAATGTATGACCCCGGCGACAAAAGAGCCAACTTCCGCTTTTCCGCCAACCGCGGACCTCAGGTGAAGGTTCTGGTGGATGGCGTCAAGATGAGCGAAGACCGCGTCAAGCACGTGATTCCCATTTTTGAAGAAGGCACTGTGGATGACGACCTGCTCAACGAAGGCAATCGCCGGCTGCGCGACTTCTACCAGCGCCTCGGCTACTTCGATGTCAAGGTCGATCACGAGCAGCAAACCGCCAGCCCCGACCAGGTTGTCATTCTCTATCATGTGCATCTGGGCGCGCGACGGCGCCTGGAGCGGGTGTCGGTAGCTGGAAACCACTACTTCGATTCCGCCACATTAAAGGAGTTGCTGAGCGTGCATTCCGCCGATACGCTCGATCGGCATGGAACCTACAGCCAGGCGCTGGTGTCCTCCGATATCGGCACGTTGCAGGGGGTCTATCAGAACAACGGCTTCTCAGAGGTAAAGATCGTAGCGGAGACCCCTGTTGCCGCTAAGCCGGGTGTCGCAGCGAAGAAAGGAACCTCCGCCGAAACAGCTCCAATGGTGGTGGTCTATCGAATCGAGGAAGGGCGGCAACAGCGCTCAGGCACGGTGCGCATCGATGGCAACGAGCACGTCGACGCCGTAAAACTGATGCCGATGCTCAACACGTTGCCGGGGCAGTTGCTTTCCCCACAGAACCTCGCCGCCGACCGGGATACTCTGCTTACCGAATACCTCCGCCGCGGATTCGAACAGGTGCGGATTGAAGTGACACAGCAGTCCGAAACCTCCGACGCGACCAGGGTGGACGTAGTCTTCCACATCACCGAAGGGCCGCAGATTTTTGTGCGCAACGTGCTGCTCACAGGATTGCATTACACCCGTCCCGACACGGTGGAAAAAGCAATCACGCTGCACAAGGGCGACCCGCTGAACGAGACCGCGCTCCAGGAAACGCAGCGCAACCTCTACGATCTGGCTCTCTTCAACGAGGTCGACGCGGCGGTCGAAAACCCGGCCGGCGGGGAGACTTCAAAGACCGTTCTGCTGCAGGCCACCGAGGCGCGCCGCTATGTTCTCACCTATGGTTTCGGATTCGAGGCGCAGACCGGAACGCCTCAGAACAACTGCGCGGGCGCCATCGAAGGCGGGGTTGCCTGCAATCCGAATGGCAAAACGGGAGTGAGCCCGCGGGTGCTAGCCGACCTCACCCGCAACAACCTCTTTGGACGGGACCAATCGGCCTCTCTACAAGGCAACTACGGGCTTCTGGAGCAGAAGATCGATCTGCTCTTCCAGATTCCCCACTTCGAGGGCAACCGGGACTTCGGGCTGGCTGTCTCCGGCGGCTATGCCAACAGCCTGGACGTAACCACCTACGTGGCATCCAAGCTGGATTTCGGGGTGCGCTGGACCGAACACTTCAGTTCGCCGGGCTCCTTTCTCTCCAAGGCGAATACCTTTGTGTACGAATTCGATCTGCGGCGTGTGAAGGTGGCAGCCAGCAGCCTGCAGGTAGGACCCACCGAGATCGCGCCCTTGTCCACGGCGACGCGTGTTGCCGGTCCGGCCTTGACGTGGATTCGCGACACCCGCGACTCCCCTTTGGATGCCCATCGTGGAACCTACACCAGCTTCCAGGATTTTCTCTCCGATCACGCATTTGGAGCTGAAGCCAGCTTCAACCGGCTCGATCTGTCGAACTCCAGCTATTACGCCTTCGACAAGGACCGCTTCGTGCTGGCCCGCAACACCCGCTACGGCCAGGAGCGTGCCTTTGGCGATCCCTCAAGCGAATTGATTCCCTTGCCCGAACGGCTTTACGCCGGAGGAGCCGCTTCCCTGCGCGGATTCTCCATCAACGCGGCCGGTCCCCGAGATCCAGAAACCGGTTACCCCATCGGCGGCGCAGGCGCTCTGATCGACAGCACCGAAGTGCGGCTTCCGCCGCCCATGCTTCCCTGGATCGGCACCACCCTCAGTATTGTTCTCTTCCACGACATGGGCAACGTATTCACAAACGCTTCCGATGCCTGGGCCAGTGCGCTACATACCCGCCAGCCGGACCGCGAGACATGCGAAAAGCCGGCTGCCGCTACAAATCCGCCCACGCCTCCAGGCGGGCCGCCTGCTTCAACCGGACCGCAGGGGGCGTGCAGCTTCAACTACTTCAGCCATACACCGGGGGCTGGGTTGCGCTACCATACGCCGGTTGGACCAATTCGATTCGACTTCAGCTACAACCTGAATCCGCCCGTCTTTCCCGTGACCTACGACTACGCGAACCCGTCAACATCGGCGCACGTGGGCGAGGCCGGCCACTTCAACTTCTTCTTCAGCCTGGGACAGACTTTCTGATGCGCAATTGGCGCCCAATCCGGCTTTCAACCACGCTCGTACCCTTTTTTCCATTGGGCCTGGCCTTCAGTCTGGCTGCGGCGTTCCCAACCCAGGGGCTAACGCAAACAGCGCCGCCTGCGTCCGAGCAGGCGGCACGCGTGGTTATCGACCGCATCGTCGCCGTAGTCAACAACCACGCCATTCTCTCCAGCGACCTGGACGACGAAATCCGGCTCTCGGTTCTGGACCCCGGCCGCGGAGGCCTTGGCATTCTTACGCGCAAGCTTGCCCTGGAGCAGTTGATCGGCCGCTCGCTCATCCAGCAGCAAATACGGCAGGAGGACGCGCAGACATCCGAACCTTCGCAAACTGAAGTCAATGCCCGCCTGAAAGAAATTCGAACCGAAATCCCCGCCTGCGTGAGGCAGAACTGCGCATCCGATGAAGGATGGAAGACATTCCTGACCGCGCACGAGCTAACACCGGAGCGTGTGGATAGCTACCTCCGATACCGGCTGGAGATTCTTTCGTTCATCGAGCGCCGATTCCGGCTCGGCATCAATATCCAGCCGCAGGAGATCCTCGCCTACTACCACGACACCCTGCTGCCGCAATACGCCAAAGGCGAGGCCACCCCGCCACTGGAAACAGTCTCACCGCGGATTCAGGAAATCCTCCTCCAGCAAAAGGTCAACGTCCTGTTCGACGATTGGCTAGGCAACCTGCGCAAGCAGGGCGACGTGGAAGTGCTGGATCCGTCGCTCGAAACAGCACCATCGATCGAAACAGTCCCACCACCGTCCGGCGCTGGTTCGGGAGAGGCAAGCCGATGACCGAGCCCGAGTCCACACTTCCCGTCGCTTCCGAGCCGCCTCAAACGACACGTCGCAGCCGTCTGCGGCGATTCTTCCTGCGCCACCTTCCGCTTTCTCTGGCCAGCCTGGTGGCGCTGGCTGCCATCTCCATCTTGATCCTCTACGTCTGGGCCAGTTCCCCCCGCTTCGAGGAATTCGTCCGCAAACGCATGATCGCCCAGATCGAGCAATCTACCGGCGGCCGGGTCGAAATCAACTCTTTCCACTGGGATTTGCTCAATCTCCAAGCAGATGCTGACGGCCTGGTCATCCACGGACTCGAAGCTCCCGGCGAGGCGCCCTATGCCCGCATCCAGCACCTGCAAGTCAAGTTCAGCCTGCTCGGCTTCTGGAGTCCGCGCCTGCTCCTTCGCAGTCTCGATGTTTCCCAACCCGGCTTCCACCTCATCCTGTACGAAGACGGATCCACCAACCAGCCACAGCCCCGCAAGCAATCTAAACAAGGCAAGCCTGTTATCGATACCCTCTTCGACCTTCAGGCCGGCCGTATTTCCGTCGAGCAGGGAGTCCTGGACGTTGAAAACCGTGCCGCCTCCTTCGACTTCCAGAACAGGTATGCGCTGGTCGACTTTGAAGCCAGCGATGTTTCACTCCAGCTCCAATACGTTCCCGCGGCCGCATCCAGTCCAGAAATCTATCGCATCCAGGCAGGCGCCACCGATCTGAACCTGGCGCGCGCCAAAACGCAATCCGCGCACGCCTTTATGCAGGCCACGGTCGACTTGACCCGCTCGGCTGCTTATCTGCGTTCTCTGCGAATCACATCCAAAGGGCGGGCTTCGAAGGGCCGCGCAGCAAGCGACCAGACCTTGGAGGTATCCGGTACCCTCCAGGACTTTGCCCATCCCAGTTGGCAAGCCAAAGCAGCGGGCAACCTGGATATGGGGTTGCTGGACCCCATCTTCGGCTATCCCTTCGCCCCGGAAGGCATAGCCCACCTCGATCTCGACGGCGAAGGCCATGCCGGGGAATTCCGCGCCGATGGGTCCATCCATATCGACGACGGCTCCTACATTGGTACTGGGGTCATAGCCACCGGCGTCCGCCTCGATGCGCATGTACACGCCGACGCCAATCGGTTGCTCCTAACGTCGATCGCCGCGCACCTGCACCAGGGCGGCGAATTGGAAGGCGAAGTTTCGCTCACCCCCTGGCTACCCATCATCCCCGGAACCGCCGAGCTTCAGCCGTCGGGAATCCGCATGGTCCGCGCAGTACCCGGAACAACCCAACCCAAAATTGTTCACCCACCCCCCTCTGTCATTCCGGTCAACGGCAAAGTGATGGCTCAGTTCAAAGACGTATCCCTCGACACGCTTTTGGATATGGTCGGCCAGGCCCCATTTCAGCGGCTGGGCCTCGATGCCCGCGTCAACGGCCCAGCCAACGCAACCTGGACCCACGGCGACCAGCAGACGGTTGTAGTCTGCGCAAATTTCGCCCTGAGTCCCTCCAGCCAGCCCGTGGCCAATGAGGTTCCCACCAACGGGATGGTCGATGCCACCTATACCCAGCGCGACGGCGCGGTGGATATGCGCCAACTCGAGATTCATACCCCCGCCAGCGAGTTGGAAGCGCACGGCCACCTGGGCGCATACCCCCTCACCAGCCCCTCCGCGTTTGGCGTTGATTTCCATTCCACAGACCTGAATGAGTTCAACGCGGTGTTGCGCGACCTGGGGTTGAATCGCTACGGCAAAACCGGCACGGCGGCCATGCCCATAAGCCTGGCCGGGCAGCTCGATTTCCTCAACGGCGCGTGGACCGGCTCGCTGGCTGTCCCCCGAATCGCGGGCAGTCTCAAAGCTACGCAACTGTCCATTGAGATGCTGCCCATTCAGCCAACCCCGAACGCAAAAGAGGCTCATCCACAAACCGTCCAGCCAAAGCTGGTGCGCTGGGATACGGTGGACATCACCGGCAGCTACGCGCCCGAACGGATCACCATCGAACACGGATTGCTGCATCGCGGCAAGGCGGAGATCGCGCTCAACGGGACTCTGGACGCCGCACCCGGCCACGGGTCGGTGCCGGAAGCGTTCGATACCAACTCCACCCTGCACCTCCGTTTGACTGCCGGAAAAGTCGGCCTCGATGACCTGCTCCCACTCACCGGCCAGGACTTGCCACTGACCGGCGTGCTCAACACCCAGTTCCAGCTTGACGGGCCTGTCCATGCGTTGGGCGGCGCAGGCTGGGTTGAGGTGGACGGCGCAACCGTCTATGGCGAACCGGTGGCACGCTTCCGCGCGCAGGGAACAATGGCCAACCAGGTGTTCAAGCTGAATTCGATCTCCATATCCGATGCAGCCGGAAGTCTTGCCGCCTCGGGAAGCTTCGACATGAAATCCCGCCGCTTTCAGTTGAACTCTCGCGCCACAGGCATCGATATTGCCAAAATCGATTGGCAGCGCCGCATGAATCTCGATGCCACCGGCAAGCTTGCGTTCACAGTAACCGGCTCCGGCACGCTCGACGATCCGCGCATCGAGGCGCATGCCACCCTCAGCAACCTCGCCCTGAGCGGGCAGACTGTGGGCGACCTGGCGCTTGCCGCACACACCGCCAACCGCTCCATCCTCTACGACGCAACCACCCGGTTCGAGGGCACCGAAGTTGACCTGAACGGGCAAACCGCTCTCGGCGGCGACTATGCAACCCAGGCTAAGCTCGACTTTTCGCAATTCAACATCGGCGCGCTACTCAAAATGGCCCACGTCGAGAGCTTCAGCGGCGAGTCCGCGCTGGCCGGCACAGTCACAGTGGAAGGTCCCCTCGCGCGCCCGGAACAGCTTCATGGCGATGTCAGCCTTGGCGATGTGGCCGTGACCGTTGCCGGCGTCCACTTGAAAAGCGAGGGCCGGGTTCGCGCCGCCTTGGCTAACGGCCTACTCAGCCTTGACCCCTTGCATGTCACAGGCGAAGACACCGACCTGCGCGCCCAGGGCAGCGTGATGCTCAAAGGAAAACAGCAGCTCGATCTCGCCGCCAGCGGCTCCGTCAACCTCAAGCTGGCCGAGACGCTCGATCCCGATCTCACCGCAAGCGGGACCACCACCTTTCAGATGGAGGCGCACGGCCCTTTGACGAGTCCCGACCTCCAGGGCCGCATCGACTTTCAGAATGGTTCGCTCTCCCTGGAAGACGTTCCCAACGGCCTTAGCCAGTTGCACGGAACCCTGGTGTTCAACCAGAACCAGTTGGAGGTCAAATCGCTTACGGCAATGAGCGGCGGCGGCCTGCTCAGCGTCACCGGCTCCCTTTCCTACCAACACGGCATTTACGCCGACCTCTCCGTCCAGGGCAACGGGATTCGGATTCGCTATCCCCAGGGAGTCAGTTCTCTGGCCGACTCCACCTTTCGCCTCCAGGGCTCGCAAAATAATCTTCTTCTCAGCGGCAATGTCCTCATTACCCGCTTCACGGTGAGCCCCGATCTCGACATAGCGGCTCTTGCTTCCCAGGCCAACGCGGTCCAAACCATCGCGCCGCCAAACGCGCCGTCCAACCACATCCGGCTCGACGTCCACATCGCTTCTTCGCCGCAGTTGAACTTCCAAAACGCCTACGCCAAGCTGGCCGGAGACGTAGACCTGCGCCTCCGCGGAACGGTAGCCTCGCCCTCGCTGCTCGGCCGCGTCTCCATTACGGAGGGCTCCGCAACCATCGCCGGAACTCGCTACGACCTGCAACGCGGCGATATCCTCTTCACCAATCCGGTACGCATCGAGCCCACCATCGACCTGGACGCCACCGCGCGGGTCGAGGACTACGACATCACTCTTGGCATTCACGGCACCCCTGAGAAGCCCGCCGTCACCTGGCGAAGCGATCCTCCTCTGCCCGAGGCCGACGTAGTCGCCCTGCTCGCCCTGGGCCGCACCGGCAGCCAGCAGCGCCTCTACACCCAGCAGCAGGAGCAGTCGCTCTCCAATCCAACCACCGACGCCCTGCTCGGCGGCGCACTCAACGCCACCGTCAGCAGCCGCGTGCAAAAGCTCTTCGGCGCAGGATCCGTAAAGGTGGACCCCAACTACCTGGGCGCGCTGGGCAACTCCACCTCCCGCATCATCGTGGAAGAGCAACTGGGCCGCAATCTCGCCCTCACCTACGCCACCAACGTCAACACCACCCAGCAGCAGCTCATTCAGGCCGAAGTGGCCATCAACCGCCATGTCTCGCTGGTGGTGGCCCGTGACGAGTCCGGGGTCTTCTCCATGGTCGTCAAGGCCACCCGGCGCTTCCGTTAACACTTCAACTTTTCATCTCTGTCAACGTTTCGTGTTCAGGGCCTGTCGTTCCGGCCAGGCACTCACGCTCTCCATCCGGGTGACATAACGATGACAGTTCAATGACATGTCGAGGTGTAGACTTCTTGACAATGCGGGTATGAGTGAAGGCAACTTCCTTAGACAGGGCCGGAATGACGATAGCGCACATCAATCGAATCGCAACGGCAGTACCGCGGCACGACGTCCATCGCGCCTTCATCGATTTTGCGACCGGGATGCTTCCCGAAGGCACCACGCGCAATCTCTTTCGACGCATGGCGCGCTTGTCGGCGATCGAACACCGCTACTCATTCGTCGAGCCAGTCGCAACTGAGAGTGGAACGTGGAGAGATGCTGAAGAGATCTATGTGTCTGGAGCTTTCCCGGCCACTGCCCGCCGCATGAAACTCTTCGAGCGCTTCGCCCCGCGCCTGGCGCAATCCGCATTGGACAACCTCGCCCTGACTGAAGAAGAACGCCGAAGCGTCACCCATGTGATCGTCACTTCGTGTACCGGGCTTTACGCGCCGGGCCTGGATTTCGAGGTGGTGCGCCATCTGGGTCTTGACCCGTCGGTGGAGCGCACCATGATTGGCTTCATGGGTTGCTACGCAGCAATCAATGCGCTCAAGTCCGCACATCACATTGTTCGCTCCGAGCCGGACGCCCGAGTGCTGACGATGAACCTCGAACTCTGCTCATTGCATTTCAAGGAAACAGAGGAACTGGATCAGGTGCTCTCGTTCCTCGTCTTCGCCGATGGTTGCGCCGCATCGCTGATCAGCGCGGAAGAGAAAGGATTGGCCATCGACAGCTTTCTCGCCGTCAACATCCCACAAACAAGCGAATTGATTACGTGGCGCATTGGTGAACTTGGTTTCGACATGCACCTCTCCGGCCAGGTCCCCGGTGAGATCGGTCGCGCGCTGAAGGAAATGGGAAGCCAGGTCACGCGCGGAAAAGAACTTTCATTCGTCGATCTTTGGGCAGTCCATCCCGGAGGCAAGTCCATTCTCGATTCAGTAGAAAAAGGATTGGAACTGCCCACCGATGCGCTCTCGCATTCGCGAAGTATTCTGGCACAGTACGGCAACATGTCTTCCGCAACGGTAATGTTTGTCTTGCAGCGGATCATGCATGCGGCCAGAAGTGGCCAACAGGGTTGCGCCATGTCGTTCGGGCCTGGCCTTACGGCTGAGACCATGCTCTTTCATGCGGCCTAGTCCAATCGATTTTCGTGTCCGCGCACAGCTCACCGAGCTGATGGATGAGCCTTGCAGCCGCGACGAACTACGCGCCTGCCTCCGCGATATCGCCAGAACAACTCGATGGACGTTGGGCTACCGGCCCGTCCTGCGCTGGCTCGATTCACTAGTTGCGTCGCAACCGCCAGATGCGGAGCCGATTCGCATTCTCGACGTGGGCTGCGGCTACGGAGACATGCTGCGAAAGATTGAGCAATGGGCAGATCGGAGAGCCGTTCCGGTGGAATTGAGTGGACTGGATTTGAATCCAGATTCAACGGCAATCGCCAAGGAGGCAAGCCCTGCGTCGAGCCGAATTCAATGGGTCAATTCGGACGTATTTCAATACGTGCCGTCGAAGCCCGCGCACCTGGTGATCAGCTCCTTGTTCACGCATCACCTTTCCAATGACGATTTGATTCGATTTCTCCGATGGATGGAAGAGCACGCCGCATTGGGATGGTTCATCAACGACCTTTCGCGTGCTCCCATTTCTTACTATTTCTTTCGAGCATTCTCAAAACTGGCCGGGCTGCATCGCTTTGTGCAGCACGATGGCCCTGTCTCCATCGCACGCTCCTTTGTACCGGAAGACTGGCGGAGCATGTGCGCCGCTGCCGGTCTTCGTGCATCCGACATCGATATCCGAAGCCACAAACCTGCGAGGCTGTGTGTAAGCCGGAAGAAAAAGCTGTGACTTCAACCTCGAAGACAACCAGCCATCTGATCATTGGAGGCGGTCTTGCTGGCTCCATGGTGGGCATGCGCCTTGCAGCCGCGGGACGAGAGGTTACGCTGCTGGAACGCGAGCGAGTCGCACATCACAAGGTTTGCGGTGAGTTTCTCAGCCATGAGGCCGTCGAGTATCTGCGCCAGGCCGGCATCGATCCTCTCGCTCTTGGAGCGGCTCCCATCCGCTACACGCGGCTTTCGGTAAAACGCCGGTTGGTGGAAGCCGTCCTGCCCTTCACCGCCCTGTCGCTCTCCCGTTATGTCCTCGATGAAGCCATGCTTGGGCGCGCGGTGGAGAGCGGATGTCAAGTACAGCGCGGAGCCTTTGTCGAGAGCCTTGCAAACCAAAGCGGCATGTGGCGCGCGCAACTCAGGGATGGAGATTCGTGGTGCGCTCCAACAGTTTTTCTCGCCAACGGAAAGCACGATCTGCGCGGCTTGAATCGTCAGCCATCCGCTCAGGGCGACCTCATCGGATTCAAGATGCAAATGCGTCTGGCGCAGGCTCAGACCGCCGCGCTGCGAGAATTCATGGAGCTCTTCCTTTTCCCAGGTGGATATGGCGGATTGGCGCTGGTGGAAAATGAAACGGCCAATTTCTGCCTGGTGGTGCGCCGCCGCGCATTGCGCAAGATAGGCGGATGGACCGAGCTGCTGGCATCTATCCAGGATGAAAACCCTCATCTCGCCCAACGTCTGCAAGGCGCGGCGCATTTGTGGGAAAGGCCTCTGGCCGTCTCGTCCATACCCTATGGCTATCTTGCCGGACGGCCTCTCGGCCTGTGGTCCGTTGGAGATCAGGCGGCTGTAATTCCATCGTTCACCGGCGACGGCATGTCGATCGCGTTGCATAGCGCAGCGCTGGCCGCGCGCATGTACCTTGCCCATGAAAGCGCGGAGAGCTACTACCGCGAACTGCACATGCAACTACGCCGCGGGATGACCCTGGCGACAACACTCTCGCGCGCGATTGTCACCGACGCCGGACGGGCAATGGCGCCGCTCGGCTTTGCCCTCATCCCTCAGGCAATCGGGTGGATCGCAAGCTGGACGCGCATCCCCAAGCAAGCTATGGTTGCCAAACCCCAACCAATGAAAGACATGCCGGCGTCCACAATCGCACTATGAAATTAACCTGCCCAAACTGGATTCCCGCAACCGGCGACAGCTTTGCCGGCCCATCTCAATTCACAACAGTCCTCGGCTCGGCATCATCGGCCTTCTTGCGCGTCGTTTTGCATCGCCTGCGCCCGTTGCCAACCCATTTCGAGAACCCTCACGGCAACCGGGTCCAGCTTCAGCGCGCTGTGGCTATTCCACTCCGCCCGCTCCGCCCAGCGCACAGCATCCGCGTCAGAGGCTGCCAGCAATTCACCGCTGGTTACGCGGCACAGGTAATCCGCAATCACGTAGTGATAACGAATGCGATCCCCCTCGCGATGAATCCGGTCAAGAAGCTCGATCAACTCCAACGGCTCAACAATGAGTCCAGTTTCTTCCCTCACCTCGCGAATCACCGCGGCTGTCAGCGTTTCGCCCAATTCGACCAGTCCGCCCGGCAGCGACCACTCGCCCTTCAGCGGCTCAGTTCCGCGCCGCACAAGCAGCACGCGGCCGCCGTCAACCACCACCGCGCCCACACCCATGAGCGGCGCCTCTGGAAACTCTCTTTGCATGGTCCTCTCCGTTGCAGTGAACCCTTTACCATAGCGCCCTTACCACCGAGTCGCGCAACTTCCGAGCCGGTTTATCATCTAGTTGAGCAGGGAGAACAGAATGTCCGAATTCACGCTGCGTATCGATGGAATGCACTGCGGCTCTTGTATTCGCCGCGTAAGCCAGGCGCTTTCGTCCACAACCGGCGTTATCGTCAACGAGGTTCGCTTGGGAGCCGCGCGGTTCACGTCCACATTGGACCCCGCCCCCGTCATTCCAGCGCTGGCCGCCCTGGCTAAAGCCGGCTATACCGCTCGGCTGGAGCAGTAGTTGCCAATGCCCGCTACGGAATCGCTGATCCTCCCGGTGCTCGGCATGACCTGCGCATCCTGCCAGCATCACGTGGAGGATGCGCTGCGCTCCACCCCTGGAGTCGAGTCGGCGCACGTGGATCTCATGGCCCATCGCGCCAGCATAGTCTTCGATCCCAAAATCTCCGCTCCCCAGGCCCTCGTCGATGCCATTCGCGGAGCCGGCTACGATGCCGTGCTACCCCGCCCAGGCGAATCCGCCCAATCGTCTCAGGACCACACCCCGGACCCTGCCCGAAAAGCGTGGGTAACCTTGGCCGCCGGAGCTGCGGCAATGTTGCTCGCCATGCCCCTCGGGAGCGATATGGGCCCACTGGACCACGCACTCATGCGCGTCCTTCCATGGCTTTATGCGGTGCCAAAGGATGCGCTGCGCTGGTTTCTCCTGGTTCTTACAGCCGCAATCGTGATGTGGGCGGGCCGGGGCATCTATGCAAGCGCCCTCAGTGCTCTGCGCCATGGAACCACCAACATGAACACGCTGGTCGGCCTGGGAACGGGCGTGGCCTTTGCCTACTCCGCGTATGCCACCATTTGGCCGGCTCCCAACCGCCAGGTCTACTTCGACGCGGTTCTGCTCATCATTGGATTTCTGCTCCTGGGCAAATCGCTGGAGGCTCGAGCCAAGCGGCGCGCCCTGGCTGCCCTGGACTCACTTTCTCGTCTGCGCCCCGTCACTGCCCGCCGCATTCGCGCGGGTGTCGAAGACGTGGTCCCTTTGGAGGAGATCCAAATCGGCGAGAGTGTTCTCGTCCTGCCCGGCGAACGGTTTCCAGTCGACGCGACCATCCTCGAAGGTCGAACCACTGTCGACGAATCCATGCTCACCGGCGAACCCACCCCCCTACCCCGTGAGCAAGGCGGCCGCGTCCTTGCCGGCTCACTCAACTACGACGGAGCCGTCACTTGCCGGGTGGAGTCGCTCGGCGGAACCACGGTGCTGTCGCAGATCACCCGCATGGTCCAGCAGGCACAGAGTTCTCGCGCACCCATGGAACGGCTCGCCGACCGCGCCAGCTCTATCTTTGTCCCCGTGGTGCTGGCTTTGGCCGTGGTCACATTCGCAGTCTGGCTCATCGCCGCGCATTCCATCTCGCTTGCCCTGGCCAACACCGTCGCGGTGCTCGTGATTGCCTGTCCCTGCGCCATGGGACTGGCCGTGCCTGCAGCGCTCACCGTAGCTGTTGGCCGGGGGGCGCAACTCGGGGTGCTCTTCAAGGGCGGCGAGGCACTCGAGCGCCTTTCCCATCTCGACGTAATTGTCCTCGACAAGACCGGAACCCTCACCGTGGGACGGCCGGTGCTGGAGGCAATCCATCTGGCCGGATCGCCGCCTGGCTACAAAGAAAACGTCCTTCTCCGCATGGCGGCCGCCGCCGAGGAGCGGTCGAATCATCCTCTGGCTCATGCGATTGTGGACGCCGCCCGCGCCCGCGATCTCACCTGGCCGGCGGCTGAGGATGTCCAGGTTGTTCCGGGCCGGGGCCTTTCCGCAACCGTAGAAGGCAACGACCTGCTTCTAGGCAATGAAGCGCTGTTTGAGGACTTCCGCATACCGCCTTTGCCAATCGGCATCCCCCCTGCCAAACCCGGCTCAACACGGCTGTTGATGGCGATCGGCCCAGCCCCCGTTGGCTGCTTCGACGCCCGCGACGCACTGCGTCCAGACGCGGCTAAGGCCATCGCATCCTTGCGTCAATCCGGGCTGCGCATCCTCATGCTCACCGGCGATTCCGCCATCGCGGCCGCTCCCATCGCTGAGCAAGCTGGAATCGCCGAAGTCGAAGCCGGTCTTGATCCCGCCGGCAAACTGGCCCGCATTCGCGCACTTCAGCAAAGCGGCCTGCGCGTAGCCATGGTGGGCGACGGCATCAACGACGCCGCCGCCCTGGCCCAGGCCGATGCCGGCATCGCCATGGGATCGGGCGCGGATTTGGCCCAGGAAGCAGGCGACGTGCTGCTGTTGCGCGCCCAACCCTCCGCCATTCCCGCCGCTCTCGACCTGGCCCGCCAAACGCTCCGCGTTATGCGCCAGAACTTGGCCTGGGCCGTCGGATACAACCTGCTGGGCATTCCCCTGGCCGCAGGCGCGCTCTACCCTGGCTTCCACATCCTGCTGACACCCTGGCTGGCTGCCGCAGCCATGGCGCTGAGCTCGGTCTGCGTACTGGCCAACAGCTTGCGCCTGCGCGGCTGGCAACCCACCCCGGCAAGATAAACTAGCTCCAGAGCCTGTCCGTGCGCATCCTTACCCGCTACATCCTCGGCGAAATCCTCTCCAACGCCCTCATCGGTGGCGTGCTATTCACCTTCATCCTCCTGATGAAGGAACTCCCGCATATCCTTGACGCCGTGGTTCGTAACAGCTCCACTTTCAGCAGTGTCCTCCAGGTCGTTCTCTTTCTGCTGCCCAACTTCTTCATGGTCACCATTCCCATGGCGGTGCTGGTGGGTGTGCTGCTGGGGCTAAGCCGGCTGGCCGCCGACAGCGAAATCATTGCCATGCGCGCCTCCGGACTGGGCATTGGCTATTTCGTCCGCGTCTCGGCCATCGTGGCAGTCGGCGGCACGCTGCTGGGGCTGGCCAACTCCCTCTATGTGGCGCCGCGCGCCAATCAAGCCATCCTCGAAATGAACAAGGCGCTGGCCTCGCAGGCATCCTATGAAATCAAGCCACGCGTCTTCGACGAAGACTTCAAGAACACCGTTCTTTATGTGCAGAACGTAATTGCAGGCTCCGGCGCGGCCAACTGGCGTCAGGTCTTCATGGCCGACATTACCGACCCCTCAACCCCCAAAATCACCACCGCCGCCTCAGTCACCGTCGCCAGCGATTCCGGCCAGGATTTCCTCATGCTGCTGCGCAACGGCACCGAACACGAAACCGTCTCCGACAATCCGCAGCAATACAACATCTCTAAATTCGAGACCACCGACCTTCCACTCGCCCTGAACCAGCAGGGCGAGGGCCATCTGGGCCGCATGGATAACGACATCCTGGCCATGTCAATGGAAGAACTGCGCGACCGCCTCCACACGCGCGACGGCAGGCGGTTTCTCATCGAAATCCACAAGCGTCTTGCCTATCCTGCCGCCTGCCTGGTGCTCATGCTGGTCGGAGTTCCATTGGGCGTCACTTCGCGCCGCGGCGGCAAAAGCTCGGCTTGGGTGTTCACCATTGCGCTGGTCGTCGTCTATTATTCGCTTTCGCTCGTCGGCACCGCCCTCGGTCGCCAGGAAAAAATCCCCGCATTCGCCGCGGTTTGGCTCGCCAACATCCTCTTTTCCGCCGGAGGCCTCTTTCTGCTGTGGCAAATGGCCAGCGGAGGCCGCGTTCTGGCAGCGATCGCGAGCTTGGCATCGCGCTCCCCAAAAGCCGACTCCGCAGCCAGACTCAATGGCGTCCGCCACGCCGGCCTGTTGAGCCGCTTTCAACCGCGCGCAAAGCGCCGTACAGGCCGCAGTGTCTTCCCGCGCATCCTCGACAAATACGTCGTCTTTGAATTTCTGAAGACGTTTGCTCTGGTACTCATCGGCCTGGTAGTGCTGGTACTGGTCTTCAACTTCTTCGATCTGGTAGGCGACATCCTCCGCAACCGCATCCCGCTCAACATAGTGGGCGAATACCTTATCAACGTGACGCCCTACATGATCTACCAGATTGCTCCGCTCGCGGTCCTGATCGCCGTGCTCGTCACGTTCGGCGTACTCAACCGAAACAGCGAGCTCATCGCCATGAAGGCCACCGGCATCAGCCTCTACCGGCTGGTGGTTCCCATTGTCACCATCTCCGCCATCCTGTCCGTCAGCCTGTTCCTCTTCGACGAGTACTACCTACCCCAGGCCAATCGCCGCCAGGAGGCGCTGCGCAACATCATCAAAGGAAAGCCGCCGCAGACCGTCACGCATCCGGAACACAACTGGATCTTCGGCGAGCCGGGGCCCGGCGAACCCGGCCGCATTTTCTACTACCAGTTCTTCGATCCCAGCCAGAACCAGTTCGCCAACCTCGCAGTCTTCGAGTTCGATCCGTCCACCTTCGCCATCTCGCGCCGCATCTTTGCCGCCCGCGCGATCTGGGACCCGGAAAAATCCGCATGGCGCTTCCTCAACGGCTGGCAGCGCGACTTTGAAGGCGCGGCGGTGGTCGAAAACAGCTATCGCACCTTTCAGCAAACCACATTCGCCGAGATTCACGAAGACCCCGGATATTTCACCAAGGAAACGAAGCAGGCGCAGGAGATGAGCTTCGGCCAGCTCGGCAGCTACATTGCGGACATGCGCCAGAGCGGCTTCGACACCATGGTCCTGCGCGTGGCCTTGTGGCACAAGCTCGCCTACCCGCTCATCGCCATGGTGATGGCAATCCTGGCCATTCCCTTCGCGCTCTCCATGGGCCGCAGAGGTTCGCTGACCGGCATCGCAGTCGCCATCTTTGTAGCGCTGACTTACTTTGTGGCCGACTCGCTCTTCGGAGCCATGGGCAACCACAACTATCTCCCCGCCGCCCTCGCCGCCTGGTCCCCCGATATTCTCTTCGGCCTGACGGGCGGCTACCTGCTGCTGAGAACGCCGACATAAAACGACGCTGGTATTCATCTGGCGCGTCGCCGTGAGTGTGGTTATATGCTCCGGCTGCGATGTGAGAACGGACCACGGTGCAGGTGCCAATGTGTTCCGGCAAGCGCGTGACAAAATAAGCAAAATGACACTAAATAAGGCCGTTTTAGTGCCAAATAGGCGCGAATAACAGTGTTTTCGATGCGCTTTTTGGGCCTCAGATAAGGGTTTTTACCCTAGTTTTCGATATCGTTGATATCTTCGATATCAATGCTAGCATTATCGCGGTACAATGGACCCCTATGGCGACGCTGCTGATCCGCGACCTCTTGCCCCAAGTCAAACAGAAGCTAAGGGTCCGCGCCGCGATGAACGGGCGGTCGATGGAGGCGGAAGCGCGGGCGATTCTTACGGCGATTGTGAACTACGTGCCGATTGCCGAAATGCCTGGGCCGGAACCCGCCGCTCCTGAAAAGGAGTAGATCTCCGGAATGCCGGCGGCTCAATAAGAACCCGGATCTCGCCTATCCGGTTCTCTTTGAGCGCATCTGCGGTTTGGCGGAAGCTGTAGGTGGGGGAATAGGTATCATGTCCCCCTATTTCCATGTGGCCGTAGAGCACGGCGAGGACCGCACCGCGCGTGCGGCCGAAGAGGGTTTCGGAGAGGATGGCGGCTGTACCCATTTCGGGGTCATGTGTACCCGAAATGGGTACGGTGGGGCAAGGGGATTCGGTGCGGTCTTGATCACCGGTCCCCAAAGGCGAGGGGCCGGACACCCGCCGGTCGAGGTTCCTGCGAGCCCATCCTTCGCAAAATGCCGCGAAGGATGGGGCACCCCCAGTTGTGGGGATGGTCAGGTTTTTAAAGGCAGGGTGCGCCACCCGCCCAATCCGGGTGAGACGGTTAAGCGAGCGGATCGCGTCTAAGTCCTTTCGAGCCTACGAATGCTTGTTTCGCCTTCAGTCGTGAACACGAGGCGGGTAGCCTTGGCAGCATGGATTTGTGGCTCCGCCGCAAGTTTTCGTCTTAATCGTTCCACTGGTCCACCTGGCGAACAAAGCGAGGGGTCTAAACCGAGCACTTCGACAATTAGACTCCGATCGATCTCGGCGCGTACGACGTCCTCGTCAATTTGGTCGAACGGGAGGAGCCTCTGATCGGACAGCCGCTCAAAAGCATCCCGTGCTCGCGCGTGCGAGGCCACCGGTATTGCATGGACATTGAGAGTCGAAATCGCTGGGATGCTCGTTACCGTGGTCGTCCCCCGACCCTCCTGTGTTTTGTTTGACATCCACCAATGACACAGCAGGCCGAGGGTGGAATTACACCACAGCGCAAATGCGTATTCATGAGCAGGGTTCGCGAACACTACGGTGGGCCAGGCACGGCCACCTATAGCTGGTTCTGGCGTCATCGCCACGATCAATGATTGCGATGTGAAACGCACCTCGCAGGCGTAATGCGCGCGCGCTGCCGTGGCCCAACGCGCCTCCGCTCTCTCCTGAAGGGCGGAGGGTACCGTTCCGCCCACTTGGCGAATGCGACAATGTGAGTCTGGTAATACGATCAGGGTCCTTTCTTTGCTGCTTTCATGGTTCCAAAGACATGGGTAGGCCGCGCCAGCGGGGACATTTCCTATCTTCTCGAATGGGCCTTGCGGTAAGCCGTCGGCCTTAACCTGCGCCCCAGCAATATCCAGATGGTGTGGTCCAATCCGTTGGATCGCCTCTTCGATCGAACAAACCGGGATTAGCGCCGGACTTCCGGAGCCCATCCCGTCTACCCAGAGGCGGCCATTGGTCAATTGGTGGGCTGTTTGCCCCAGGGACACATCTTTGATTCCAACCATCTGCCACGCCCCGCCGACTGGGAGTGGGCAATCGACCGCTTCCCCGACAACCGATTCGCCGAGGAGAATTCGAGAGCCTCCGAACGGCCCGTCTTCCAACCTGCGAATGCTTGAATCAGAAATTGTGTGTGTGATCGCGTGTGCGATCAGTTCACCCTGTAACGTGTGTTTCGGTTGGCCTGACAGGATCACGAATACAGCTCGTGGCTCAGCGGAAGGTGGCGATTTAATTGCCACCAATAGACACTCGGCCATCCCAGTGTCTGCCGAAAAAGAACGGGTGTGAGAGCTCTCCTCCGCAATTGTAACGATAATCAAGGATGAGTACTCTGACCTCCACTGTTCACGGATGCCGTCCCAGGACATGCCGCTCATCGATGACAGCGGGAGGACAAGCGCAAGCTTTCCGCCTGGGGCAAGCTTTCTGTGTGCCAGTTCAGCGAAGAACGATGCTAGCCCTGCGTGGCCGTGGGCTCGCCCTTCGCCCGATACGTACTTCAGTCTCTCTGAGAGCCGGTCCTGTTCTTCCTCGTCAGCGCCAAAGGCCGCGAACGCGGGGTTATGGACTAGGGTTCGGTCTCCTTCGCGGGCTCCATGTCGGGTAAATGGTGGATTCATAATCACTAGATCGAAGTGACGGTGTCCAACACGGAACATAAGATCTCTGACTTCTTCGGCGCCTCGTCCCCCTGCAGTTATGGCGGCGGCTTGTATGATGTCGAATTCCGGCTGCTCCAGTAGGAGGTCCAGCGAGCCAACGCAAACCCCCCATTGATGGCTACCGTACGGCATCGTGAGGAGGCACTCGCCCTCAAATGGCGTATCCGGATGTGAACCGGCCAACATTGCGGCCGTGAGATGCACCGCCACCGTCAGGACATCGAGGCCGACGAGGCCACTCTGCATCATCGTCGGGTGCAACTCCTTAGGATTCCCGCCGTGGATCTCATGCAATAAGCCTATACGCTGGTAAGCGGTCGAAAGCAGCGTTCCGGTGCCGCAAGCGAAATCTCCAATTCGTGCTGCCGCGAGTGCGTTCGCGTCGCTCCATCCATTTCCAACGATTGGACGGTCCATAGGTATCGCTAACCCAGCCAAGAGAGCGGCGCCACTTGGCATCGTGTAGTAGGTCGCGAGGAACTTTCGGTCGGCAATCAGCCGTTGGAAGACGACGCCAGTCAGATCATGAGACCGTGTTACCCCGCCAGCAACTAAGTTCTCGGCCGTTTCCCAGAGGCGGTCGAGAATAGCAGCCGCCGTTGGGGTGGGCAGACATTGCACAATGGACGAGGCGGTATGGAAGATAGGCCAGTAGTTGACCCCCAAAATCTTCTGCCATTCGTCAACAATTGCTGACGGTCGAAAGACCCCATGTGGCCGAAAGTCTGTGGGTGGCAAAACGCTCCGCTGCCCCAGCACTGTGTCCTGTACTTGCAACTCGGCCTCGGCCAACGCGACATGAAACACTATGGCGTCGACAAGGACTGTCATCGCCATTCGCCGGCTCTGTCCTGCGGGATCGTCATGTTGGCTAAGAGTCGCTGCGACCGCCGTGCCTAGGGGGCTGCCCGGTGGATGCCTTGCGTCAAGTAAAGCCGCTGTGCGGTTAACACCAAGTTCCAAAGCGTCTGCAAGGGCTTCAACACGCCAGGCCGGAATGCTCGACCGGTGCAACAGGATTGCCAATTCGGCAATTCCGCCCTTTAGCCACCCCTCTGCTGGGAGCCGCGCGGCTTGGCCGTTTGGTTGGACCGTGAAAAGTACGTACTCTAGCTCGGCCTCCCGAAGTCGCGCCCTCAGTCCCGCGCCGTGGTGGCTTCGCAAATTGTCGGGATATACCAACGCGATTGATGCATGGACTAGGTTGCCCGTAGAGATCAGCCGGTTGCCGAGGCGCGACCTGGCCTCGATCTCAGCTTGACGATGGTTAGCGACTTCTGCCTCTATAACGATAGGCCACCCGTCTGACTTTTCGACGAGGATGTCAGGGCGGCCGCCCTCCTCAAATATCCTGCCAACGTTTTCTGAGCGAAGTGTCCATTGGCGTCCCAGTCCGTGAAGAACTTCGCCGAGGGCGGTGTTGATCGTTTGTTCGTGTGTGCCTGTCGGCATTATTGATTGGCCCTCGCCGGAGTTGGTCTGCGAAGCTTCGGTTCCGCAAATCCCAATGATTGCTTGGTTACCATCCTAGCCGATCCACAGGCCTGAACCATCGGCGGGATAAGATTAGGCAACATTGCTCACGGAGTTGTCGATCTTAATTGACCCCTTGCGCGCTTCTGGTTTTCAGCTCCTTGTTATATTCGTGGTATCTCTTGACCTGCTTCTGTGGGAGGCAATCGCTTGCCGTCCGATTCTTCTTCTATGGGTAATAGGGGGGACATGATACCTATTCGCCGGAATTCCAGCTACTAAGAGGAACCAGGCTCGGTCGGATTCATCCCGCACGGAGCAGAAAAGTTCTAAAATCGTCCTCCAGGGCCGACCATTTTCTCCAGTCATTTGCTTTAAAGGGGCGGGTGGCCCCAGTCTTGCTAATCTTTCCAAACCAAGTTGAGGGTGCCCCCGGTCGCTCGCCTTTGGGGCCGGGTTCGAAAAACCCATCATTGGAGCGGGTTTTCGGCTTATCTGCTTTGTTTTGAATGGAGCCGGAAGATGGCCGAGGAGAATCCCCCCCTCTCCGCCATATCTTCCAAGCCGCGAAGAAACACGTGTCCAAATCCACTCCTTTATCAGCGCTCAGCCTTACGGCTTATAAATCGCGGTCTGTCCGGGCCCAGCGAATGATGGTGGAGGAGTCGGGGCACCATCTTTCTGGATCACGAGATTGTCATAGTAAGGCGTGCTCAGGGTTTTATCGTCGCCATCGGCCATCAGCCCGGCCATGCCCGTCTTGTAGAGGCTGTCGTTTGCAGTCAGGACTTGCTTCCCATCGACCACGCCCGCGATGTTCGAGCCTTGAAAGACAAGTTTGAGCGTGTGCCACGAACCAGCGTGAATGGCCGGCAGTTGGACAGACCCCAGGACCAGTTCGCCTCCCTGACTCGCGCTCTTCTGGCCTTTCAGCAGGGCCTGCTGCTCGGCGTCGCCCACGGGCGCATTCTTGTCTTTTGGCCCGCGAATCGCGATCAGGCGGCACAATCCCTCGGAGCTCATCTCCAGGAAGTATCCCTTCGGGTCCGTGCCGTACCCCCAGCCTACAAAATTGATCCGGCCCATCACTCCGGCGGAGTCTCCGGCTTTCAGGTAGATGCCCGAACTCACCTCGTAATCTTGCCAGTGCTCGTCGCCAAGGATGGTGTACGGCTTCCACTCCGGGGCCCACGAGTTCGGCTGTCGAGCCACCGTCTGGTGCAGACACATCCCTGAGCGTTCCGGGCAGTTTGCGATCTCGAACGCTTCTTCGATATCCGCTGTGTAGCGCGGAAGGTATCCATAATCCCCCGGCGCGGCGTAACTGTCGAAGGTTTCGAAGTAGGGGAACGGGAATGGCTTGGCATCTGGGATGTCCGCAAAGCTGCCCTTCTGCTGCCCGGTGGTCGTTGTTACGGAATAGATCGACTGAGGATCGACGTTCAGCGTGAAAACGCCGTCAATCGGCTCGATATCCGCCTGCTGCACGAACTGTTCCTGCGCGTTGCTGCGCCAGACGGTGAGCTTCTTCTTGGACAGCCCGGTGCCAATGCTGAAGCGGATCTTTTGCGACGCCTTCGCGTCCTTGCTCTCGACGATGACGCTGTAGTCGTTTGTTGGCGACTTGAGCGTGACGAAGGAGCCTCCACCGGCCAATTCGCCGTATCCGCCGCTCAGATACTGCCAGCCGGGCTCGGCGAACTGGCCGTAGTGCGCGTAACCCCACAAGGCCTCGCGCACGGTGTAGTTTCCGCTCCAGGGCGAGCGCGCCAGCAGCGCGGCGGGATCCTCCGAATAGCTCTCCATCGGATACACCCCGGCGATGTCGTACCAGTTCACGATCAGCGTGGCACTGCACCGAATGTAATTCAGGTTGAAGGCCTGGACGATGCTGATGGCGTCGTCGAAACCCTTCTTGTAGACGTGCTCCTCGCTGTTCCACACGGGCTTGTGCAGCTCGTCGGACCATTGCCGCAGCTTGTCCGCGTCGGTCGGCGGCGTGTCGACGAGCGTGTGTGCGCTCAGAATGTCCAGCGCATTACGCTTGGCCGGGTCGGTCAGCATCTCCTTCACAAAGGCGAACTTGTCCGCCGGCCAGTTGTCGAACCCCTGAACCTTCACCTTTTCGAAGCCGTTGGCGTTGAGCGTATTGCGCAGCATGCTGGCGAAATCGAAGCTTGAACCCTTCTCGTTTCGAACGCCAACCGAGTTTACTTCAAGTCCGTAGACCTTCCTCAACCCCTGCAGCCATTTCAAGTCGTAGTCGGCGGCGTCCTGCGACCAGAAGTTCCCATTTCCCACCCAGCCGGGCGCGCTCCAGGGAGTTGCGATCAGCGTCAGATTGCGATTGCGAGCCTTCGCCTGCTGGAGGATCCACCACATGTAGCCGCGATGGTATTCGAGATCGTCCCGGGTATGCATGTGGCTGGGCATCGAGCCCTGGGTGGAGTTGCCGTCGCCGGGGATCTCAACCAGAAGCGCGCCCACCGAGGCGCCGAACTTCGGCTTGTACAGCAAATCGAGAATCTGACTGCGCTGCGGCTCGGGGTAGTCCTTCAACAGGACAGATGTCGCCCCGCCACCATTGACCACGCCGATTCCATCGAAGCGCCTGCCACCCGCGTCCCCTCGAAGCGACACGACCTGAGCCGTGGGATCGACCGCGGAGGCTTGACCTGAGGAGGCTACGGGCAGGCCCAGGATAAAGAGGACCAGCAACCCGGGAGCGAGACGGAAGACACACAACAGCGCTGTTGCTCTATCGGTCAGCGCTTGTCCGGCACATGTTGAATAAAGAGAAGCGAACCTGCATGTACCACGATGCGCCATCAAGCCTCCACAACAAGATGTATGTCCGCGACCTTTGCGAGCATTTCCCGCGCGCAGTTGAAAGTGGCAGCGGTTAGGTTGATGTTACTACGCCGCCTTTCGGCTGGCGGCCGCTGTGGGGTTGAGGATCGCTTCCAGGGCCCAGAGGTCGCGGTGGCCCATGATTTTGTTGAACCGCTTTTCGGTTCGGATAAACGCCGAGGCCATCCACCGCAGAACCATTTTTCCATTCTGCCAGTGTGTAACACGGCGGGTCTGGATTCGCACTCCGGCGTGGGGGCTCTCGATGATGTTAGTTGTCGCCAAGCAACGGTGCAGAGAAGGCGGAAGATCCAGCCGGTTGATGGTGAAGCATTCTTCCAGACCTTCCATCAGGCTTGCCGCGGCTGAGGGGTAGCTGTTATCAAGCCACGCGGCCAGTTTCTTGACGCGCGCCATACCCTCTTTGGGGGGTGATAGGGGGTAATAGGGTAATAGGGGGACATGATACCCATTCACAACAATTGTAACTGCTCCGTGGTGGGAACTTCGCCTGTCGGTTTGCGTCCGGGGGCACGCCGAGCGATCCTGCGGCCTAGTAGATTCTCCAAGCCGGTGACGAACTCCGGTGCGCCGAGTGGGCGTCCCGTGGCTTCGGCGCGGCGCAGGTCGCTGAAATCGTCCTGCGTTTCCACTTGCAGCAGCTCTTTCAGATGAGGAATCCTATCCAGGACTGGCCGCACAGTAACCAGCGCATCGTCGAGGCCGGAAAGGTGTGTCCTGACGCTGGACCACTTCCACTCCTCAGGCCGCGCCACCAGGCGGGCGCGCACCGGGTTCATGCTCGCGTAACGAACGGCGCGGATCAGGTGAGTATCGTCCAGCACAACCGAGGCAAAGCGACTCTGAAATAGATGGCCTGTCCACCGTGCCCGAGCGTTGATGAAGTTGGTGTAACGCCGATGGGTTTCTCCCACGGCGCGGCCAAGGCCGTCTGTCTGCGTCGGTTTCAGGATCAGGTGAACATGGTTGGGCATCAGGCAATAAGCCCAAACCGCGACCTCGGCCTTCAACGCCTGGCGGGTCGCCCTGGTCTCATACCGCGCATTACCAAGTTGAGGGTGCCACCGGTCCCTCGCTTTCGGGGACCGGTGAGGGGGAATCGATTGCGATGAATATAGCGCAACCTCCGCACCGCGTGTTTCATAAATGGCCTGCGCGTCTGGAAAGTCGTCCCTCAGGGGTTAAAACCCCTCGTCAATCCGGCCCTTTTCGGCACGACTGAAGTCGTGCCCTGATACAAAGCAGGTTTGTGAAACACGCTCCATGAACTTATGGTGCGATGGCACGTTGTAATCGTAATAATGCGCCTGCCAAAAGGGTCTTTCGCGGCTGCGCATCGAAGCCGACAGCTTGAGGGCCTGAACGGTTCTGGATAGAAGCCCGCGCGCTGGCTCATTGACCAACAGATGCACGTGTTCCGGCGTGATCACGTAGCCAGCAACTGCAAACAGATAACGTAGCCGAACGCGCTCCAGCGCATCTTCAAAAAGCTCCCTCGCCGCCACCGTCGACAGGTATGGCCGACGCCGGAAACTGCTGAAGGCCAGGCGAGTGAAAATCCTCCGTTTGCTGATAACGGACGCGCTGGCCTTTCATAGACTTCGAGAATACGCCAATCGGGAGGTTTGGGTGGAGTGGTGCTTCCATCCCCGGTCCCCAAATGCTAGGGACCGGGGGCACCCTCATCCCCGGTCCCCAAAGGCTAGGGACCGGGGGCACCCTCAGCTTGTTTGAAGACATCATCGGGACTGGCGCCAGCCTTCTGTTTCACGGCAAGGTCTAGCAGCCCATCCGCCCCCGACGCGCGCGCCCGGTACAATAAAACTTATGCTTCGAGACCTGCGCCCGCTCTTCGTCTACATGCGCCGCTACCGATGGGGATACCTGTGGGGCAGCCTGTCAGTGATTGCCACCAACGCCGTTTGGGTGCTGTTTCCCAAGGTGATTGAAGCGGCCATCGACGAGATGAAGCACGGGGTGACGCGGCAGAGGATTGTGGAGTTTGCCGGGCTGCTGGTGGGGATTGCGCTGGTGAAAGGGATCTTCCTGTACGCGCAGCGATGGATCCTGATCGGCATCTCGCGGGAGATTGAGTTCGACCTGAGGAACGACCTTTTCAGGGTGCTGGAGCGGCAGGACTCGGGGTTCTATCAGCGCTACCGAACCGGCGACATCATGGCGCGGCTAACCAACGACCTGAACGCCGTGCGCATGATGCTGGGGCCGGCGCTGATGTATAGCGCCAACACGGTTTTTTTCACCGTCGGCGCGCTGTTCTTTGTGCTGCACATCAGCCCCTATTTAACTTTGGTGGCGCTCGCTCCCATGCCTGTGGCGAGCATTCTGGTGCAGTACTTCGGGACGCGGATTCACGACCGGTTCGAGCGCATCCAGGCCAGCTTCTCGGAGATCTCGTCGCAGGCGCAGGAGAACTACTCGGGCGCGCGGCTGATACGCGCGTTTGCACGGGAAGAGTCGCAGATTGGGCTTTTTGAGCAGCTCAATCGGCGGTACATTGCGCGGGCGCTGCGGCTGGTGCAGCTGATGGGCATGCTTTGGCCGACGCTCGAGTTCATATTGGGCGTGTCGATGATTATTACGCTGATGGCCGGCGGGCACCTGGTGATTGCCCACCGCATCACGGTAGGCGAGTTTGTGGCGTTCAACACGTACATGATCATGCTGATCTGGCCGATTATCGCGGTGGGCTGGGTGGTGAATCTGTTTCAGCGGGGGACGGCTTCGATTGTGCGCATCGACGAACTGCTGAAGGCTGTGCCGGCGATCGACGACAGCGCGGCGGATGCGTCGATTGGCGTGGACACGGTGCTGAAGGGGGAGATTGAATTTCGTGACCTGAACTTCAGTTATGGAGAGACGCCAGTGCTCCACGATATTTCGCTGCGGATACCGGCGGGATCGAGCCTGGCTATCGTGGGGCCCACGGGTTCGGGCAAGTCGACGCTGGTGAATTTGATTTCGCGGATGTATGAGGCGCCG
>Ga0302278_10000516_pt1 | contig 49429 bp, 32 predicted proteins | sample III_Bog_N3_2_FD_194543 | JGI IMG/M metagenome (GOLD analysis project Ga0302278, IMG submission 194543) | Peat permafrost microbial communities from Stordalen Mire near Abisko, Sweden - III_Bog_N3_2 | ecosystem: Environmental > Terrestrial > Soil > Wetlands > Peat | place: Sweden: Abisko...
ACCATCACCTTCATTCTGCCGGAATCGTATGCCGGCACGTGCCGGATCCAGGTGGACCCGGAGCCGGCGGGCTTCCAGACCAATGCGGCACCCATCGCCGGCGGTCCGGTCGCCACCCCGCCGCCTGACGACGCCTTTTTTATGCAGACCACTTTTGAAGTCATACAATCCCCACTGGTGTTGAGCAACGTGGTCAGCCAACTCAACCTCAATGAGGTGTGGGGCAAAAAGTATTTGAACGGCGAAAGGCTTAAAACCACGGAATCCGTGGATTTGCTCAAGCGCCGCATGGACCTCAGGCCGGTCCGCAATACCAGGCTGATCGCCATCACCGTCTATAGTGAGGACAAAAATGAAGCGGCGCAGCTCGCCAACGCGGTGGCCAAAGCCTATCAGGATTACCGCGTGAATTTGGAACGGCAGGTGGCGGCCAACGGCCTGAAAATCCCCCCGGTTTCGTCGGTGATTATCACCGACCCCGCTTACCCCAGTAATGATCCCGTTAGACCCAACAAGCCGCTGAATCTGTTGCTGGGGGCCATCGCGGGTTTGTTTCTGGGCGGCGTGGCCGGCTCGCTCGCCGCGCTGATCACCCACCGCCTGGCCCGGCGGCCCCAGCCGCAGCCCGTCAATCCGGGACGCGGCCAATAAACAACCGAGGTTCTTCGCTTTTTTCAGTGGAATGACCACTGGCTTGACCCTTTGCGCCGGGATAGCCTGCGGGGTCTCAACGTCGCTCTGCGACGGCCCAATGGTCCAGCCATAAAATGGTAGAGGTAACGGCCGGTTGCCCAAGTCAAAAAGGCGGAGACCATTGCCCCCGGGGGCGGGAAAAGGCCCGTCGCTCAAGCCCATTTCGACGCGCTGCGGTTGAGACAACCGCGCTCCGGGGGGCAAAGGCCGTGCATCCCAAAATTGTTGGTGAGGCCGGACAGACAAACTTTTTTGAACTCGACGACGTGTCGTCTCGTCCAAAAGCGGCGACAGGTCGCCGCACACCCAAATGGCCTTCGGCCTGAAAACCCCCGACAACATCGGGATGCACCTCGGTAATGGCTTGCCTCCGGGGCAATTCCGTTTTTAATGAAGCCATGAGCTTTTTCCGTTTTGGGCGGTGGCCTTTAGGCGCGTTGCTGTGGTGGGTGGCCGTCGCGGTCGCCCGGCCGGTGGCCGCCGAAGATGCGGCGCTGGCGTGGCCGCCCCTGACGGCGCAGACCCGGCCGTGGTGCTTTTGGTGGTGGCCGGGCAGCGCGGTGGATACGACCAACCTCACCCGCAGCCTGGAACGGTATCAAGCGGCCGGTTTGGGCGGCGTCAGCATCATCCCCATTTACGGGGCCAAAGGCGCGGAGTCCGCCTATATCAATTACCTCAGCCCGGAATGGATGCGCATGCTGGGTTACACCGTCACCGAGGCGAACCGGCTGGGTCTGGGCGTGGACATGGCCACCGGCTCGGGTTGGTGCTTTGGCGGTCCGAACGTCAGTGACGGCGATGCCAATGCGTCCGTGGTGGTGAAGATCATTGAAGTTCCCCCCGGCCAGCGGTTGACGAATTCGTTTGACCGGCTCCAGACCCAGGCGCTGGTCGCCTACCGGCCCGATGGCCGGGGCGCCGACCTCACGGGCCGCCTCCGCTCGGATGGCAGCGTGGAGTGGACGGCGGATGACCAACCCTGGCGGGTTTATGTCATCTCGCAAAAGCCCTCGCCGCAAAAGGTCAAGCGGGCCGGCCCGGGCGGCGAGGGCTGGATGTTGAACTTGATTTACCCCGACGCCGTCACGCGCTGGCTTCAGCGTTATACGGATGCTTTTGCCGCTTACGACGGGCCCAAGCCGCGGGCGCAGTTCCAGGATTCCTACGAATATGTCTCGGACTGGTCGCCGGATTTCTTCGCCCAGTTCGAGCGGCGGCGCGGCTACCCGTTGCCATCCCAACTGCCCGCCCTCTTTGACGCGCAGACGAATGATCAAACCGCCCGGGTGAAGGCGGATTACCGCGCCACGGTCTCCGACGTCATGGCCACCGAAGCCCTGCCGCGCTGGGTGGAGTGGTCCCATCAACACGGTTTCCTCACCCGCGAGCAGGCCCACGGTTCCCCGGGCAACCTGCTGGACCTCTACGCCGACGCCGACATTCCCGAAACCGAAATGTTCCACACCGCCCGCGATAAACTCGTGTCCAAATTCGCCTCCTCGGCGGCGCATGTAACCGGTCACGCCCTCACTTCGGCCGAAACGGGCACCTGGCTGAACGAACATTACACCGCGACCCTGGCCGATATTAAGTATCTGGCGGATGACATGTTGCTCGCGGGCATCAACCACATTTTCTATCACGGCAACTGTTACTCGCCCGATGCCGCGCCGTGGCCGGGGTGGTTTTTCTACGCTGCGACCGAGATGAACCCGCGCAATTCCATCTGGCGCGAGGTTCCGGCGGTGAACACGTATATTGCGCGCTGCCAGGCCGTGCTGCAATCCGGCCGGCCGGACAATGACGTGCTGTTATACTGGCCCATTGATGATTTCTGGATGCGCCCGGCGGACACGCTGCTGCCGCACTTCAAAGTGCATAACACCGAAGTTTGGTTTGATCACCAGCCCGTCGGCGAGGCCGCCCGGCGACTGTGGAATCAGGGCTACGCCTTCGATTACGTCTCGGATTTGCAACTCAGCCAATCGCAGGTGGTGCAGGGCAAAATCCAAATGCCCGGCGGCGCCTACCGCGCCATCGTCGTGCCCGCCTGCGATTATATATCACTCGACACCCTGGAAAATCTCTCCGTCATGGCCCAATCCGGCGCAACGGTGATCTTTGAAGGGCGCCTGCCCCGGGATGTTCCCGGACTGGCCAACTTGGAAAGCCGCCGCGCCGAACTCAAGGTGCTGGACGCCACCCTTGCCGGTACCGCCACCGTGGGGGAACTGGCCGCCACCCTGGCGGCGAAAGGCGTCCCCCGGGAGACGCTCACCGACGCCGGACTCTCATTTGTCCGCCGCTCCGAACCCGGCGGCTGGAATTATTTCATCGCCAACCGCAGTGAAACCAATTTCACCGGCTGGGTGACCCTCGCCCGCAGCGGGACTTCGGCGGTCATTCTTGACCCCCTCACCGGTGAGACCGGCCTGGCCGCCCATCGCCAGGAGGCGGAGCACCAGGAAATATACCTGGACCTGCCGGCCGGGGCTTCGCAGATCGTGCGTTTGCTTTCCGACCGGACCGTCACCGGGCCGGCCTGGACTTACTGGCGGACCAACGGCGCGCCGGCGGCGATCACGGGGGTTTGGAACGTGAAATTTGTGCAGGGCGGCCCGCAGTTGCCCGCCGGCTTCCAGACAGCCACCCTCGGTTCCTGGACCCGGCCGGGCGATCCGGGCGCCCAGAGTTTTGCCGGCACCGCATTGTATAGCATCCATTTCGACGCCCCGGAGGCCGGCGCCGGCGCCTGGCGGCTCGATCTGGGCGACGTCCGCCAGAGCGCCCGGGTGCGGCTGAATGGCCGGGACCTTGGCAGCCTCATCACCCCGCCCTTCCGCGTGGTGGTGGCCGGCTTGAAGCCCGCGGACAACCTGCTGGAGGTCGAAGTCACCAACGTCTCCGCCAATCGCGTGCGCGATCTGGACCGCCGGGGGGTGCCCTGGAAAATCATGCGCGACATCAATCTGGTGGACATCAATTACCATCCCTTTGACGCCGCCCAGTGGCCGGTGACCCCCTCCGGCCTGCTCGGCCCCGTGACGCTGACCCCGGTGGCAGCGGCGGCCAACTGAACCCGGCTTCCGGTATCCTGCGCCAAGGATTGGGCCGGCCTCGATCCAACTACGATTCAATTCTTGAAACCCTATCGCCGGCGGCGTTAAACTGACGCATCCCAAGTGAATGACCGATGCCAATATGAAGAAGTCGCCACGAACCCCCCCCGCGCATTTGAGTTGTTTGGCCCTCTGCACCCTCGCGTTTGCCATCGGTTGCGTCCCACTCTCCGGTTTCGCCGTCCCGGTTCCGTTGGCGGGTGATGCGCCCGTCGCCGTCGAGCGCCTCCGTCTGGGCAATCCCGCCGTTCTCCCCCTCACCGGCACCTGGCGTTTCAAGCTCGAGCACGGCACCAGCCCGGCCGTCCGGGGCGAACTCCCCGCCACCGCGCCGGTGCCCGATTTCGCCCTCCCGGAGACTCCGGACGCCGACTGGCAGAACATCCCCGTCCCCGCCAATTGGGAGATCGAAGGGTTCTCCCAACTCACCTACCAGGACCGCACCAGCAACCCCTCCGATGACATCGGGTTGTATCGCCGCCTGGTGGATGTGCCCGCCGCCTTTGCCGGTCAGCGCGTGCTCTGGCACTTCGACGGCGTGTTCGACGGCGCGGAAGTTTTCGTCAACGGCCGGCGGTGCGGCTACCACGAAAGCGGCTTCACCGCCTTTGATGTGGATGTCACCCCGGCCCTCCAACCCGGCCGGCGCAATCTCCTGGCCGTGCGGGTCTATAAGAAAACCGCCACCAGCAACCTGGAAAAGGGCAGCTTCTGGTGCCTCGGCGGCATCTTCCGCGAGACTTACCTCGTCGCCCTCCCACCGCTGCACGTGGATGACCTCACCGTCGTCACGGATTTGGACGCCAAATACAAGAACGCCACGCTCACCACCACCGTCCGTATCGCCGGCACGGCCGGGGCGCACTTCACCTTGACGGGCGAACTCCGTTCCCTCGACGGGGCCCGCGTGGTGCTGCCGGCCATGAAACAGGCCGCCGACCTCGATACCAACGGTTCCGCCACCGTGATCCTCACCGCTCCCGTGAAGGCTCCGAAACTGTGGTCGGCGGAAAAGCCCAACCTCTATTATGTATTCTACCGCTTGACGGATGACAATCAGACCGTCGTCGAGCGGGTGCAGGACCGCATCGGTTTCCGGCAGATCGGGCTGACCAACGGCGTGTTCGAGGTCAATGGCGTGCCCGTGAAATTCACCGGCGTTTGCCGGCATGAGGAATTCAGCCCCTACGGCCATGCCCTGACCGAGGAAGCCTGGCAGACCGACATCACGCTATTGAAGGCGGCCAACGTCAACGCCATTCGCACCGTCCACTACAACCATGCGGAACGCTTCATGGAACTGTGCGACGAGGCCGGGTTCTACGTGCTGGACGAAATCCCCTCCTGCTGGATATCCACCGAGGTGCGCGACCCCGCCCGCACCTGGGCCTATGTTCTCCGCGCCAGGGAGACGGTGGCTCGCGATAAAAACCGCGCCTGCGTGGTGGCCTGGAGTTGCGGCAATGAAAGTGGCTACGGGATCAACAACCAGGCCGAGTTCGATTACGTGAAGGCCCACGACCCCACCCGGCTGGCCTTCATCTCGCAGCAGAACCTGGACAAAAATCCCCGGACGGATTTCGAGGACTACCACTATCCCAAAATTGATGCGATCCGGGCCATCGCCGCGAGCCATAACCGGACCCGGGTGCCGGCCATTTTGACGGAGTATTCCCCGAGCGGCCCCGGCGGGGTGGCTTATGCCTGGGATATCATCTGGCCCACGCCCGGCATGGCCGGCGCTTTCCTTTATCAATGGCAAGACCAGGGCCAGACCGACCGGTTCCCGGAACGCTGGTCCGACCACAGCCCCGGGGTGCCGCCGGCCAGTTTCGTGCCCGGCTCGGGACCGGCGGTGAACGGGGTGCCTTCGGCCGACCCCACGAACGGGATGCGGCTGACGGGCGGCCACGGGGCAATCTCCTCGGATCGCCGGACCGTCAAGCCCCTGGGCGAGAATCTGAAATTGGTTTACAGTCCGGTGATCATCACCGCCGCCGGGGTGACCCCGGTGGCCGGCCGGTGTGCCCTGCCGGTGCAGAACCGCTACTCCTTCACCGATCTGGCCGAACTTACCTGCCGCTGGCAGACGCGGGCGGGCGATCAAGTGCTCGCCACCGGGGACAATCATATCGCCGCCCAACCCCGCACGACGGTGGAGGCCACGTTCCCCGCGACCCCCGGCATGGATGCCTTGCGCCTGGAATTCATCCACCCCGACGGGCACACCGTCTATGTCGCCACTTTGCCGGTCAAGAACTGAAGGCGGTTTCCGTCTCCACCGGTCATTTTCTGAACATCGCAAACCGCGCGGGCGGATCAGGCCGAAGGTGTTCACTTGACATCCGTTTTGGTGTCATTATGATACCCATATGAAAACGATTGCCGTCAAAGGGGCATCCGAAGAGTTGCGCAGCCGGTTGGAAGCCAGCGCGGAGAGGAATCATCGCAGTCTCAACCAGGAGGCGTTGGCCCGGTTGGAAATGAGTTTTGCGGTGGAGGATGCGGCGCAGAACCGGCGGGATCAAGCCTGGGTGGATGAGGCGATGGGCGGCGACTTCAAGCCGGGCAGCGCGGCCCGGTTGCGGCAACTCGCGGCCCGGGCGCGCGCGGTGGCGGCATGAAGCGCCTGGTTTTTAGTTCCGTCTTTGAGGGGGACTTTGCCGAAATAACGGCGCATCTGGCGTTGGAGGCCTCGCCAAAAGTCTCCGTCCAATGGGAGGCGGAGGTCATTCGCCTGGTGGAGTGGCTGCAAAAATTTCCTGAAATGGGACGGTTGCGGAGCGATTTGCAGCCCCCGGACACTCGAACTTTTCGTGTAAAGGAGTTCCCCAATTACGTGGTCTTCTACCGGTTGACGGCGGATGAAGTGGTTTTCCTCCGGGTCCGCCACGGCGGCATGGATTTAACCAGCTTGTTTTCCAACTGCTAAAATATGCCTGATCTCACCCAATCCCGCCGGCCGCCCTTGGTGCTGCTGACCGGCTCCAACGTATTCATGACGTTTGCGTTTCGGCCAAAGGATTGACGCCGGCGGTTCAAATCCGCTTGGCACCGGGCGGCGGTTCTGGTTAATTGGCCCGGCCGAATGAGATGTTTGCCCGCCATGATCGCGCTGGTGATTGCCAGCGCCCTGTTGTCCCTGACCGCCCGCGCCCAGGCGGAATTGCCGCTGGTGGTGAAGGCCCTGTCCCAGGTCCTGCACTCGGACATCAAGGGGGAGGTACATTATGACCCGCAGACGGAAACGTCCTGGGGTACCAATGGCGTTTATGTGCAGCGCGGCACGGATGTGCTGACGGCCGACCGGGTGTGGCTCAATTATACGAACGGCCAGATGGAGGCGGACGGGAACGTGCGGATCGAGTCGGGCGGCCAGCTCTGGGTGGGCGATCACGCGCGTTACAACATCTATACGCACCACATGGAGTCGGGCGAATTTCGCGTGGGCCGGCCGCCGTTCTTTGCGGCCGGGGAGGCCATGGCGGGGGATTTGAGCGACAAGCTGTTCACGGGCGGAACGGTGTATGCCACGGGGGATGATGTGAGTGATCCGGCCTACCGGATACAGGCCGAGGAGATGCGGATTATTCCGGGCAAGTCGGTGGAGATGTGGAATGCGGTGGTGTGGGTGAAGGGGGTGCCGGTGTTTTATTTTCCCTATTACAAACGCAATCTGGGCAGGCATGCGAACAATTTGAACTTTCTGCCGGGCTACCGGAGCGTCTATGGCCCCTATCTGTTGAGCACGTATACCTGGTATCTGGACGATGAGTTGGATGGGAAGGTGCATGTGGATTACCGCACCAGCCGGGGGGTGGGCGCCGGGCCGGACTTGAATCTGCACCTGGGCCGCTGGGGGGAGGCATCGCTCCGCTATTATTACCTGCATGATCTGGCGTCGGAGAAGGGGACGAACGGGTTGCCGAACCTGGGGGTGATCCCCGAAAACCGCCAGCGCTTTCATCTGGGCTACCAGGCGACCCCCGATACGAACTTGAACGTGAAGGCGGTGCTGGATTACCAGACGGATCCGCTGGTGGAACACGATTTTTTGGAAAGTGACTACTGGAACAACCCCCGGCCCTACACCTTTGTGGAGGTCAACCCGTATTGGGAGAACTGGAGCGTGGATGCGGAGACAACGCCGCAGGTGAACGATTTCTTTGACCAGGTGGACCGGCTGCCGGACGTGCAATTGACGGGGTTCCGGCAGGAAATCGGAACCTCGCCGTTGTATTACGACAGCCAGAGTTCGGCGGGTTATTACCGGCGCTATTTTGCGGCCACGAACAGCCTGAACAATCCGCAGTATGCCGGCGGGCGGGCGGATTATTCGGCCGGGCGGGCGGACACGTATCACCAGATTCTGCTGCCCTGGACCTTTTTTGACTGGTTGAACGTGGCCCCGCGGGTGGGCGGGCGGTTGACGTATTACAGCGATGAATCGGGGCCGGGGGGCACCAACGCCACAACCGATCGCACCGTGTTCAACACCGGGGTGGACACGTCGTTCAAGGCCTCACAGGTGTGGCCGGGGGCGACCAACCGCTTCCTGCAGGTGGACGGTTTGCGCCATGTCATCGAGCCCTCGGTGGATTATGTCTATGTGCCGACGCCCAGCGCCACCCCCAATCAACTGCCGCAATTTGATTCGGACCTGCCGAGCCTGTTGCTGCTGCCGGTGGAGCTTCCCGATTACAACAATATTGATTCGATTGACAGTCAGAACGTGATCCGTTTTGGTCTGCGGAACACGCTCGAGACGAAGCGGGACGGTGCGGTGGACCGGTTGTTGGACTGGAATCTCATGCTGGACTGGCGGCTGGCTCCGAATGGTTCCATCAACGCGCCCAACCTGGGTTCACCGGGCCCCCAACGGACGTTTGACGACCTGTATTCGCACCTGGCGTTCAAACCGCGCACCTGGCTGACGCTGGAATCGCAGGTGCGCGAGGACATCAATGCCGGCCGCTTGAACCTGGCGTTCCACCAGATCACCTTTACGCCGAATGAACGTTGGAGCTGGGGGCTGGGCTATTGGTATCTGGCGGACGGATTTCCGGCGGCGGGCGCCCCGGGGGCAAACCTGTTGAGCAGCACGGTTTTCTACCGGCTGGACGACAATTGGGGTCTGCGGGCGACGCACTATTTTGAACCCCAAACCGGCCATCTGCAGCAGCAGTATTACACGCTTTATCGCGACATGCGCAGTTGGACCTGCGGACTGACCTTCCGGGCGGAGGACAATGGCATCGGCGGGGAGGATTACACGGTGGCCTTCAGCTTTTCGCTGAAAATCGACCCCAAAGACCAAGTCGGGGACGACAGCATCCGCCCCTATCACCTGGTGGGCTATTAGGCAAACTGCAAAAGAACTCACCCCAAGGCCGCCAACGCAGCCGTTTGGACGGCCGCCAATTCGGCAAAGTGGGTCACGGAGGTTTTGAGGTCGTGTAACCGCCCGTCTTTCAAGCCGTAAATCCAGCCGTGCACCGTCAATTCCCGGCCGCGTTCCCAAGCGTCGCGGACGATGGTGGTCTCGCAGACATTCGTCACCTGTTCGATGACGTTCAATTCACACAGCCGGTCGGCCGCCCCGGTCTCGTCACTCAGGCCCGCCAGGGCGGGTTGGTGTTTGCGCCGCACGTCCTGCAGATGCCGGAGCCAGTTGTCGCTCAAACCGACGCGGTCGCCCCGCAGCGCCGTGCGCACCCCGCTGCACCCGTAATGCCCGCAGACGATGATGTGCCGCACTTGCAGGAGATCCACGGCAAATTGCATCACCGAGAGGCAGTTTAGATCGGTATGGACCACCAGGTTGGCGATATTGCGGTGGACGAACAGTTCACCGGGCAGGAGCCCGACAATTTCATTGGCGGGCACCCGGCTGTCGGAGCAGCCAATCCACAGGTAGGCGGGCGACTGTTGGCGGGAAAGCTTGAGGAAAAAATCGGGGTCCCGCCGGCGGAGGTCGTCGGCCCAGGCCCGGTTGTTCTCGAATAGATGGTTGATGGTTCGCATGCGTTGCGGCGCCGTTACCGGCCCCCCTTCATTAAACCCGGAGACCGAAGACCGGCGCGGTGATTGAATCTTTAATCAAATATGCTACTTTAACAATTAAATAATTCAATCATCAACGCACGACTATGAAGTCCTCATCCACCTCAAGTTTGAAGGCCGGATTCGTTTTTTTGCTGGCGGGTCTGGCGGGTCTGGCCGCCGCGGCCCAACCGTTGGATTTGGTTGGGGTTACGCTCTTGAACACCTTGACCACCAACCTGAATGGAACGGGCGTGCGGGTGGCGCAGGTGGAGGCGGATGACAGCAGCAGCGGTGAATTTGAGGTGAATCCCGCGTCGCCCCAGCAGCCGGCGGGGTTGTTTGAATATTATTCCAGCAGCGGTTCGGCAACCACCTTTCCGAATTCGGTGGGGGCGGAATCAGGTCATGCGGATGTGGTGGCGCAGTATTTTTACGGTCTGGCCGCCGGGTCCACCGGGGTGGCCACCAATGTGGCGCAGGTGGATAATTACGAGGCCAGTGATTTTGCTTCCGGCGTCAATGTCCTGGGCAATTATGTGGTGAACCTGCCCCCGTCCAACATTAATGATCCGGTGATCAACCAAAGTTTCATTATTGGCGGTACGACCGTGAGTGAGCAGGAATCCATTGATACGGCTTATGATAATTACGCGGCGGAATACAGCACGCTGTTTGTGTCGGGCGTGGGTGACAGCGGGGGGGTGAATCCCCCGGCCACCGGTTACAACGGGTTGGGGGTGGGGGCCTACGGGGGCGCCACCAGCACGGGTCCGACGCCGGATAATGGCCGGGCCAAGCCGGACTTGGTGGCGCCAACGCAGAATACCAGTTGGGCCACGCCGGTGATTGCGGGGGCGGCGGCGTTGTTGATTCAGGCGGGTTTGCGGGGCGACGGGGGGGGCGCCACCGTTGCGGCGGCGAGCCCGATCACGATTAAAGCGCTGTTGCTGAACGGTGCGATCAAACCCGGGGACTGGACCAATGCCAGTCCCTCGCCGTTGGACCCCCGTTATGGGGCGGGCATCTTGAATGTGTTTAATTCTTACAAGCAGATGACCGGGAGCCGGCACGGTTACAGTGTCGCCGCATCCGTCGCCACGGGGGCGGCGCATCCCCCCACCGGAGCCACCGCCACTGTCAACGCGTTGAGCGGCTGGGATTACGATACCAATACCAGCAGCACCGTCAGCGACGGGGTGAATCATTATTATTTCAATGTGACCAATGGGAACCCCGCCGCCAGCTTCACCGCCACGGCGACGCTGGTTTGGAACCGCCAGCAGAACCAGACGGCCATCAACATTCTGAACCTTTTTTTGTACAATACGGCCAACAACCATCTGATTGCGTCCAGCATTAGCACGGTGGATAACGTGCAGCACCTCTGGGTGCCGCGCCTGCCGGCGGGCCGGTATGATTTGCAGGTCTGGAAAGCCGGCGGGGCCGGCACCGTAAGCCCGTCGGAAACGTATGCCCTGGCGTTCGAGTTTTTTGCCGTGCCGTTGAGCATCGCCAAAACCGCCGGCACAATTACGCTCGCCTGGCCGGTTTATCCGGCGGGATTTAGGCCGGCCTCGGCCACCGATCTGTTGACGCCGCCCGGCTCGTGGAATACGAATTATCCGGAACCCGTGGTGAACGCAGCCCTCCAGCAGAACCAACTTACCTTGGGGATGACCAATGCCGCCACATTCTTCCGGCTCATCCGTCCGTGAATCAGCCCGGAGCCCGGCGGCGCTCAGGCAAAGTGGCCCAGCACAAAATGATCGCCAATGCGGTAACTCCCGGCGATGGCGCGGGTGATGTAATGTTTGGCCCGGGTGACGGCCTGCTGCAAACTGTCGTCGGCGGCCAGTCCCGCCGTGATGGCCGCCGAATAGGTGCAGCCGGTGCCGTGGGTGCGGAGGCCGCGGACGAAGGGGGCGCTGAGAATCAATTCGTTTTTACCATCGTAATAGATGTCCACCGCCGTCCGGGTATTGGCCAGATGACCGCCTTTGACCAGGGCGGCGCAGCCGTAGCGGGCTTGAATGGTCCGGGCGGCCGTCCGCAAGTCCTCGACCGACTTAATCCGGCGCCCGGTCAGCAGGGTGGCCTCGTCCAGATTGGGGGTGACGAGCGCGGCGAGCGGCAACAATTTCTCGATCAATAGTTTGTAGGCGTCGGGCGGGAGCAGCCGGGTGCCGCTGGAGGACACCATCACCGGGTCGATGATGAGGCAAACCCAGTCGTGGGATTGGAAAAAATCAACCAAGACGCGGACTTGGGCGGCCGTCACCAACATGCCGGTTTTCGCAACAAGGGGCGGGAATTCCTCCCAAATGGCGTCCAGTTGCTGCCGCAAGCGGCCGGGCGGACAGGGCTTGACCGCCAGGATGCGCCGGGGATTTTGCGCCGTCAGGCCGGTGACGGCGCTGAGGCCGTGCACGCCGTAGGCGGCGAAGGTTTTCAAATCGGCCTGGATCCCGGCCCCGCCGCCGCTGTCCGAGCCGGCGATGGTGAGGGCCACCGGCATGCTTTTCACTTTAGCCATGGCCGCAGGATAGCGAAGCAAACGACCACTTGAAACTTTTAAGTGATCGCGTCATGCTGGGGCATGGATAAAGAGAAAGTGGCGGAAATTCTCGTGGAGATCGGCACGCTGCTGGAATTGAGCGGGGAAAACCCCTTCAAAACCCGGGCGTATGCCAATGCGGCCCGAATCTTGGAGGGCCTGACGGAGCCGCTGGCCCAATTGGTGGCCGAGAAACGGTTGGGCGAGATCAAGGGGATCGGCGAGGCGCTGGAACAGAAAATCACCGAACTGGTCGAAACCGGGAAGCTCAAGTATTACGATGATCTGAAAGCCTCGATCCCGCCGGGTTTGATCGCCCTGCTGGAAATTCCCGGCCTGGGCCCCAAAAAAATTCAGGCGCTCCGAAAAAAGCTGGGGGTGGATTCGGTGGCGAAGCTGGAAGCCGCCTGCCGGGCGGGACAGGTGGCGGGGTTGGACGGTTTCGGGGAGAAAACGCAGACGAATCTCTTGGAGGGGATTGAACGGCACCGGGCGTATGCCTCCAAACACCTGCTCGCCGAGGCGCTGCAGGCCTCGGAACCCCTGCTGGAAGCCCTGCGGGATTGTCCGGAGGTCATCCGCTGCGGCACGGCCGGGAGTTTGCGCCGGTTCAAGGAGGTGATCGGGGACATTGATTTACTGGCGTCGTCCAAAGCGCCGGCGGCGGTGATCGCCTTTTTTGTGGCCCAGCCGGGCATCCTCAAGGTCACCGCCCGGGGCGAAACGAAGGCCAGCGTCATCTTGGAGGGGGGGATCCAATGTGATTTGCGGGTGGTGAGTGACGCCGAGTTTCCGTCCGCGCTGGCCTATTTCACCGGCTGCAAAGAACATAATATTGGGATGCGCCAGCGGGCGATTGCGCGCGGGCTGCGCCTGAATGAATATGGGCTGTTCAAGTCCCAGGAGGAAACCCGCGACCCGCAATTGCGCGTTCCCTGCCAGACGGAGGAGGACATTTTTGCGGCGTTGGATTTGGCGTTTATTCCGCCGGAATTGCGCGAGGATCACGGCGAATTTGCCGCCGGGGAGAAAAATGACCTGCCGCGCCTCATCGAATGGACCGATTTGCAGGGGGCGCTGCATAATCATTCCAACTGGAGCGACGGGCACAACCCGCTCGATGAGATTGCGGATTATATGGAAGATCTGGGGCTCGCCTATTGGGCCATCACCGATCATTCGAAATCCTCGTTCCAAGCCAACGGGCTCGATCCGGCGCGGGTGCGGGCGCAGATCAAGGAGATCCGGGGGATTAATGAAAAACTGGGCGAGCGCGGCAGCGATTTCCGGCTGCTCTGCGGTTCCGAGGTGGATATTTTGAAGGATCGGCTGGATTTTGACGACGATTTACTGGCCGAACTGGAGGTGGTCGTGGCGAGCCTGCATGTGCCCTCCAGCCAGGAGGCCGAGAACACGCGGCGGTTGATCCGGGCGGCGGAGAATCCGTTTGTGCACATGCTGGGGCATCTGACGGGAAGATTGCTGTTGCGGCGGGAGGCGTATCCAGTCAATATTCCGGCCGTCATTGATGCTTGCGCGGCGACCGGGACGTGGATCGAATTGAACTGCAATCCCTGGCGTTTTGATCTGGATTGGCGGCACTGGCCGTATGCCAAGAGCAAAGGGGTGCGGTGTGTGATTAATCCCGACGCCCATCGGAATGAGCAGGCGGGATATTTGCGGCTCGGCGCGGGTCTGGCCCGGAAAGGGTGGCTGGAAAAGCGGGACGTGGTGAATCAACTCCCGTTGCCGGCGTTGAAGGCGGAATTGCAACAAAAACGGGCTCGGGGAGGGCAAAAATGGGGCGGGGCGGCGGGATGATCGAGCCGTTAAACGCGATAAAAAAAGTTAATTTTCTTTTTGACGAGAGGCTTGATGTGGTGTTAAAATCCATATCGTCGTAATTAAATCAAAAAATTTGAACGGGATTGGGTTTTTTGTGTCAGAAAATGGGTTGATGTGAATAATATGAAGAAATTTATTATCTCAATGGGACTGGCGGCCACCGGGACTGCGGCATTTCAAATGAATTGTGCGGCTCAGGCGCTGGAAAACACGCCCAAAGACTGGAATGTCTCCGGTGCCCTGCATGGCTTTTACGACGATAATTATTCCACCTCACCCCAAAAGCACGGCAGCTATGGCATCGAGGTGTCGCCCACGGTTTCGGCCAGTGTGCCGTTTCGGCAGACGGAATTTGGGTTCTTGTATTCGTATGACCTCCAATGGTATGAGGAACGTTCGGATTCGGGCCAAAACCCTTATGATCAAAGCCATACGTTTAATCTCTGGCTGGATCATTCCTTCAGTGAAAACCTGAGCGCGACGGTGAATGACAATTTTGTGGTCGGTCAGGAGCCGGAGTTGCTGGCGGCAGGTGCCGGGGGTGGACTGGCCACCTATGAACGCCTGAATGGCAACAATATCGCCAATAATGCCACCGTTACCGTGAAACAGGACTGGTCGCCGTCGTTCACCACGGTATTGACCTACGGTAATTATCTGGCGCTCTACTCGAATCACGGTGCTTACACGAATGCGGCCGGACAGCTTACGACCGGATCTCCTTTGGCCCCGGCCTCAGGGGCCAGTTACGCCGGGGAGCTGAATCGGGATCAGAATACCGTGGATTTGGAAGCGCAGTGGCATTTCGGTCCGGAAACATTTGTTGATGCCGGCTATCAGGCGGTGCTCGTCAATTATACGGGAGATGAGCCGATTGCTGTTTATAATGGCGCGTTGATTGACAGCCGCAGTCGCGACAGCGTTACGCACATTGGCTATGTGGGGGTTCAGCACAACCTGCTTCCCAATTTGGTGGCGGCGGCCAAAGTGGGCGTTTCCTATTATGACGCCTACAACAATCACCAGCCGGGCCAATCCAACACGGCGGTCAGTCCCTATGCGGATGTTTCATTGATTTACACGTATCTGCCCGGAGACAATGCCCAACTGGGTTTCACCCAACAGCGCAATCCCACGGATGTGCCCACGCTGGCCGCCAACGGATCAGAAACGCTGGACCAGGACACCTCCTCGCTGCACGCCTCGATTAATCATCATTTCACGCCCAAATTGATGGGCACGGTCATCGCCAGTTGGAACGCCTCGACGTATGATGGTGGTGCGTATAACAATGACACGGATGATTACTACGCCCTGGGGGTGAGCGCCAATTATGTCTTCACCCGCAATCTTTCCGGGGAGGTTGATTACAATTACGATCATATCACCTCGAGCGTGGCCGGGCGCGAGTATGTGCGGAATCGCGTTTCCATCGGCCTGTCGGTCACCTATTGATTGGTCCGGGTCGATGCCGATTTACTGAAGTTGACTGATGTTACTTTGATTTGTATGGGAGCCAAGTATCATACTCAGGCTCCCATTTTTTTATTTTAAGATATGGATTCGTTTAAAAATCAGCCGCAACCCCAGCCCGAGGCGAAACTGCATTTCTTGGATTACTGGCGGATCATTCGTATCCGCAAGGCCATCATCATCACGGTTTTTTTGATCACGGCCATTATTGCGACGGCGGTCACGTTCATTTTGCCGGAATCCTACTCGGCCACCTGTCGGATCGAAGTGGAGGCGGGGGGGGCGGATATTCAGTCCCTTAATGGCGCTCCGGTCGCCTCGGCGCTGCCTTACGACGCATTTTTCATGCAGAACACCTTTGAAATCATGCAATCAGAGGTAGTTCTGAGCAACGCGGTCAATGAGTTGAATCTGAACGAGGTGTGGGGGAAGAAATATTATAACGGGGAGACGCTCAAGACGACGGAAACCATGGACTTGCTCAAGCGGCGGATGGATCTCAAGCCGGTGCGCAACACCAAGCTCATTGCCATCACCGTTTACAGCGAGGACAAAAACGAATGTGCGCTCCTGGCCAACACCATCGCGAAGGCGTATCAGGAATATCGGCTTAATTTGGTGCAGCAGGTGCCCGCCGGCGGCCTAAAAGTCTATGTGCAGGAGGCGGCGGACTTGGCGGCGAGGATCGATGCCACCAACGCCATTGTACAATTGCTGCGCGGCCAGTTGAAGATCAAGGACAGCGATCCCAACGCGATGAATTCATCCCCCACCCTGAATGAGGAAATGATGCGAACCTACAATTCGCAGATGTTGGAGGGGGAACGGCATTGCAAGGAGGAAGAGACCAAGCTCGCCAAATTGAAAAGCTTGGATCCCGAAAAACTGCGGGATGTCCTGCCGACAGTCACGGAAGACAGCATGCTCTCCGATCTCCTGGGAAAACTGCACTCCGACCAACAGGAATACGTCGGGCTGACCAATGATTACGCGGCGGCGGATCCGCATATCATCCGCATCCAATCCACGATTCAAGAGTTGAATCACGAAATTGACGAACGGGTTGCCGGCATCATGATGGGATTGGAAACCGACGTTAGTTCCCTGAAGGCCAACTTGGACAGCTTGAAGGAATCGGTGGAAACCGCCAAGAAAAACGACCAGCAGGAGCAGGAGCTGGGGCAGCCCTATTGGGAGGCCAAACGCAATGCGGGCCAATTGATGGATTTCCAAAAATTGCTGGCCGCCAAAATTGAAGCGGAGAAATTGGATTTAAAGACCCCCACGACTTCTTTGGTCAGGATCACGGATTATGCGCAGCCGGCCGTGGACCCCGTGAAGCCGAACAAACCGTTAAACATAACGCTGGGCCTGATCTTTGGCTTGATCATGGGCGTGGGCCTGGCGTTTTTCATTGAATATTTGGATACCAGCGTCAAGACCATTGACGATGTGGAACGGGCGTTTCAAGCGCCGGTGTTGGGCGTCATTCCGCAAAACGTGGGCATATTGGCGGACGAGGGGACGGAAAGCAAACACGCCGAAGCCTACCGGGTGTTGCGAACCAATATTCTATTTTCGCGCAAAGATGATAAGTTGAACAGTATTGTGATGGTCAGCGCCGGCGCCGGCGAGGGCAAATCCACGACCACGTTGAACCTCGCCACGGTGTTCGCCCAAACCGGGCAGCGCGTCCTGATTGTAGACTCCGATTTGCGCCGTCCGACCCTGCACAAATTGCTGCGGGTGGGCAACAACATCGGGCTGACCAATTATCTGCTCAAGCAAAACCCCATTGCCGAGGTGATTCAAACCACCAATGTGCCGCTGCTGGATTTCATGGCCAGCGGCAAACTGCCCAACAGTTCCATGGGCGTTTTGGGTTCCGGGCAAATGCGGGAGATGATCACGGAATTGAAGCAGCGTTATGATTACATTTTCTTTGATTCACCGCCCATTCTGGGGGTGAGCGACGCCTCGATTCTGGCGAGTGAAATGGATTTGGTGGTGCAAGTCATCCAATACCGCCGTTATCCGCAGCCGATGAACATCCGCGCCAAGCAGATGATCGAAAAGGTCGGGGGCAATTTCATCGGTATCGTGTTGAACAACATCAACATGTCGCAGGATGAGAGCTATTATTACTACAGCGGCTACTATCACGATTACTATTATTCCCGCTCGGAAAAAGATCAGGAAGCGGACGCCGCCAAGCCGCCGGGTTCCCCGGGGGCCGCACCCGCCTCCGACGCGACGGGCGTCAAACAAAAATATTGATTCCGGGTTCAATTTCTCAAAGATTATCGCCATGACTTTGTTTTCACGTATTGCTTTTGCCGGCGGGTTGCTCGTTTCGGCCCTGCTGTTCGGTGGTTGCGCCACAACGGATGACACCACGTTCTTCCCCACCGGGGAGGCCACCAATGCCGCGCCGGCCCAGTTGGCCCGCTTTCAGGTGGGCGACACGGTCACCATTACCTTGTCCGGCGGGCCGGTGGGCGAGGACCCCGCGCCCATTACGGAATCGGTCAAGGATGACGGCACCATCACCATGCCCGACATCGGCAAGGTGCAGGCGGTGGGCCAGACGGCCGGCCAATTGCAGGATGCCATTCATGATGCTTACGTGCCCAAATACCGCCCCCATCTAACGGTGACCGTCACCACGGGCGACCGGGTTTATTATGTGACCGGTGAGGTCCACCAACCCAACCGTGAATTGTATGTCGGGGAGACCACGGTCACCCGGGCCATCACCTCCGCCGGTGACTTTACGGATTTTGCCAACCGCAAGAGCGTCTGGCTGATTCGTGGCAAGCACCGCATCAAGGTGAATTGCGATGATATTCTCGATCATCCCGAAAAGGATCCCCTCGTTTTTCCCGGCGACCAGATCGTGGTTCCCCGCCGCCTTTACTGATGGTTCAACTCTCCATTCTCTCGGGAAAAATGGCGGGCCGGCAAACGCGGGTCCGCCGTTTTCCTTTCAGTATCGGGCGGGCCGCCGACAGTGATTTACCATTGGACGATGATGGGGTGTGGGAGCGGCACCTCACCCTGGAATTTCAACCGCCGGACAAAATCGTGATGCAAACCGCCGCCGGAGCGCTGGTGACCCTCAACCAGGCCCCCACACTGGAGGGCACCCTCCGCAATGGCGACCTCCTGACGCTGGGTTCGGTCCGGCTTCAATTCTGGCTGGCCCCGACCCGCCAGCGGAGTTTGAAATTGCGCGAGTCACTGGTTTGGACCCTGTTAGCAGTCGTCACGCTCACCCAACTGGGGTTGATATACTGGTTGTCGCGTTGAACCCGGCGGGAAGGATTTCGGGTTGAAGCCCCCGGTTGGCGGCGAACCCCGCCGCTTTCGCCGGTCCACCGCGATTATTGCAAAACGATGCGATAGTATCCCGCAGCCCCGTTCGACCGGTTGGCATTCGTGTCAAAAAAACTTGAAACCCCGTTGGTGGCGGGCAGCGTGGCAATGATTTGCCAGGCATCCCCCAGCCGGGCCGCCCATTCGACCTCGACGTCATTCGCGGCCGCGCCGGTCCATTGGAAGCTGAAGCCATTGGTTCCGGCGGCCAGTCCGGTGAGGAGCGGATGATTGTCAATGGCGGGCACCCGGCCGAGCCGCCAGACATCCGGCTCAACCCCGGCGGTGATTTGCACTTCATCAATCCAACCCAGGAAGGTGCGCGGGTCATCCGCCACGGGGTAGGTATATCGCCCCACAAACGCGTTGCCGTCATCCGCCGCCGGCAACGGCAGAAATCCGGCCGGCAGGTTGTTGGTCGCGGCGACCTGCGAACCATCCTCATTGGATATCATCAGGCGCAATTGCCCGTTGGGTCCGCCCAACGTATCGCAGACCGCCTGCAAATAGTGCCATTGGCCGTCGGCGAAGTTGGTTCCTGTCAGATTGACCGCATTCGTTTGCGTCAAAGCGCGGTTGGCCACGGTGAACGTGAGCGCCCCCGGTCCGGCCGCATTGACCGCGAGGCCATAGCGCAACTGGGCGCCGGCAAAACCATGGCCATCGGAGCCCTGGCAAAACAATTCCATCGGGCCGGACCCGCTCCGGTTGCCATCTGTTTTGAAAAACAGTTCGAGGGTGAACGGCCCCGTGAAATCCAGTTCGTCACCATACTGATCCTGGGGAAAGAACAGGCAGCCATCCACGTTGGTGAGCGCCTCCGCATTGTAGGCGGCGAACCCGGCATTATGACCATTCACAAACATGCCGGCGGGCGCGACGTCGGAGCTGAGGGTCACCGGCTGGCCCGGCATTCCATTGAACGTGATCAGGTCATCCACCGCTGGCGACAGGGTGCCGGTCGTGTAAACTCCCTGGCCGGGGTTGGTATCCGTGTCGGCAATGCCCGGCCAGGTGGGAACACCCGCGTTGTTCGGGGCGGTGATCTGGGATTCCATCCGCCAATACGCAATGGGATGCGGCGGCGTCACCGTCAGGGTCACCACGCTGCTGGTCACCGCGCCCCCGGGGTTGCTGACCACCACATTGTAGTTTCCATTGGTTCCGGTGACGGGAAAAAGGGAGAGGGTTTGGTTGGTCGCCCCGGGGAGCGCCCGGCCATTGCCATACCATTGATAGGTGAGCGGCAGGGTGGTGCCGGTCGCGGTGACGCTGAAACTGGCGGGGCCGCCGAAATTGACATTGGTTGCCGGTCCGGGGGGCGTCGTAATCACCGGCGGGGCGGCGGGCCAGGCGGAGCCCAGCGGGTAGAGGTTGAGCGAAACCAATTGGGCGCCGCCGTCGTCGGCCGCCAGGCTGATGGGCAGTGGGCCCGCCGTGGGGACCACGCTCATGGGCATATACAATAGACCGTCATTGCCGAATATTTCCAGCGAGCCGCGATCCACCAGAAAGCGCAGATGCACGAGGCCGTTCGCCGGGCTCAAGACGTTGGTCAGGCCCTCGCAGGCCACCTGCTGATTCTGGCAATCATAGGTCACGGGCGTGCCGCGCAAATTGAAGGTGATCCCGCCGGTGGCGCCCGGCTGGAATTGCGCGTCCAGTTCGAACGCCTCGCCCGTCGCGTCGGGCATCACATTCACCCCGGCGGGCAGCGGTTGCGCCGGCCAGGCATTGGTGGCCGTGCGGAGTTGGGCGATCTCAGCGACGGGATTGGCGTATAACCAGGGGCCGGTCGGCGCGGTTTGCAGGGTCAGGACCACCGGGAAATTCATGATCGAATTGAAGGGCATCCCCGGGAAATTCACCGTGCCCTGGGAAACGAGGATCCGGCGGCCGTCCGCGGCCGGCAGGTTGTTGAAGGTTTGCGCCGCCGCCATGCTGTTTCCCTGGCGGATGAGCCAGGGGCCGCTTTGGGGGGTGAACGTCCGACCGTCAAACTGGCCTACATAATAATGGCCCGCCCCCGCCCAGAAAATCCACGGCATGGCGTTGGGGTTCCCATCCAGCGGCAGTTGAAACAGTTCGGGCACCTCGATGACGCCCGGAAAGGTGAAGGTGGAATTCTGCGTCCAGTGAATGAGGTCCGGCGAGGAGAAGAAGCCAAAGTCGTTGTGGTTCAGCCAAAACACCATGACCCACTCGCGGCCGGGCGCATACCAAATGACTTTCGGATCCCGGTTGTCGCCGCCCACGAGGTTGGGGATGATCGGATTGTTCGTGTATTTTGCCCAGGTCCGGCCCGCATCCTGGCTGTAGGCCAGGCATTGCGTGAACCGTTGTCCGAGGGACATGCGGGGGTTGTTGGCGTGGCCGCCGGCCGCCGTGTAAAACGCCACCAGCGCGTTGGTGCCGAAACCGGCCACGTTGTTGGCGTCCACCACCGCCGAGCCGGACCACATCGCACCCAGCCAGTCCGGATACAGCGCCTCCGGCAGTTCCTCCCATTGGACCAGGTTCGTGCTGACGGCATTGCCCCAGTGCATGTTGTCCCAGGCCGTGCCATAGGGGTTGTGTTGATAGGCCAGGTGGTATTCTCCGTTATACCAAACCATCCCGTTGGGATCGTTCAACCAGCCCCGGCGGGCCGTATAATGATAAATCGGGCGCAGCGCCTCCTGATAAATGGGCGTGCGGGTGGGGATATTGTCGGATTGAATCATCGCCGCCAGTTGGTTTGCGTCGGCCAGTTGCGAATCCACCCGCACCAGCCATTCCCCCGGCCACGCCGTCAAATCCAAAAACGCATAATAGTCCGGCGTCCCGTTGGTCACCAGCGCCACATTGAATTCATGCTGGACCAGGCCGTTTTGCAGCAACTCCACCAGGTGACTCGCCCCGCTGTAACTGACGGGCACGTTCAAATAATGCTGCGTCGCGGTGATGACGCACGGCAGCGAGGCGTCCGTCTCGAGGATCTGATCCACGTTCAGATGTCCCCACGCATTGGTGTAAGCATCCACGATCTGCAACTGCGCCGTCTGGTTGGTGTAAGCGCTGACGTTCCACTGCAACCAGTCCAGATTCTCGCGGTCCCCCATCCCCACGGCGGACTCCACCACCCGGCCACCCACCAACAGGTTGAGACAGGTCTGCCCCCGTTGATTCCCCGCGCCGATCAGAAACCGGAGATAGGTTCGCTGCAAGGGGAAGGGCGGGGATGTGAGCGTGCCGGTGCCGGCATCCCCGCCGTAGAAGGTGTTGACCAACCCGTTCCCCAGATAACCCGTGACGGGATTTTGGCCGGGCAGGGTGCCCTGCGCCGGACCGGGCCCCAGGGCCGTCCCGGTGACGGCCCAAGTCCCGCCCGGAAGCCACGCATAATTGGTTTCCTCAAAATCCGCCAGCAGAATATCCTGGGCTGCCACATGGGGGCCGGCCGCCAGCACCGCCACCAACCCGGCCAGGCGGCATGAGTGCTTCCACCGGGATGGGGTTGGGTTCATTGATCAATTCCGGTGGTTTTATTTCCAAATGGACTTCAACGTCCAGAGATCAAGCGCGCCGATTTTCGCGCCGCTCTCCGGCCCGAACCATTCCAGGCCCCGGCTGTCGGCGGCGGGATAAACCAAATCTGTGAGCACCCGTTCGCCGTCGTTCACGAAGACTTCCACCGACGAGGCGTCCACGAAAATGTGCAACTTCACCGCTCCGTCACGCTGCGGCAGCGGCGCATCCTGCACCCCGGAAAACTGCGGGTTGAAATTCACGTTCCCCGAATGAGTCCGGTCCACGAACACCCGGCCCCCGTCCCGATCCACCCCGATCACCGTCTCCTCGCCGCCGCCTTTCAGAACCTTCACCCCTTCAATCCCAGTCCGCTCCGGTTCGAATCCGGCGATCATTTCAAACTGATTGCTCAGCAGGTGGTGTTTCGCCAGCCAGGCGTTCGCCTCGGCGGGGGTGCCGCCGTTGAAGGTATAATGCCGGTCCCGTAAAAGTTCCATTTCCCGCACCGGCGCCTGCACCAGTCGGATGCCCTCGGCCGTGCGGCGCAAGCCCACTTCCCGCGGGATGGACATCGTGCTGCGCCACGGTGACGTGGGTTCGTCATGACCGTATTGCCAGTTGTTCATCCACCCGATCCAGAGCCGGCGACCGTCCGCTTTGGGGACGTCGCTCCACGAAATCGCCGCGTAAAAATCCTTGCCATAATCGAACCACAACGCCGCTTCCGTCGCCGGGCGCGCCGGCGTGTCGGCCAGCATGATTTGATCCACATTGATGTGCCCCCAGCCGCCCGTGGCGTCATCCACCATCTGCAAAACCGCCGGTTGGTTTTTGAACTCGCCCACCGCCCAGGAACGCCACGCCAGCCGCTCCGCATCCGCCCCGGAAGCCGTCCGCACCACTTGGCCGTTCACCAGCAAATTCATGCACGTCGCTTTTGACGAACCGCCGCCGATGAGGAAATTGATGAAGGAGCCAGTGATCGTGAACTCCGGCGAGGTCAGGGTGCCGGTGCTGGCGTCACCGTGATAATAACTGTTCACCAGTCCGTGACCCAGATAACCGTCCACGGGATTTTGGTCCCCGAGCCGTCCTTGCGCCGGGCCGGGGCCAAAGGCGTCGCCGGTGGTCTTCCAATCACCGTAGTTCTTGCCTTCGAAGTCGGCGATGACCCGGCCGGCCGGCACCAATTCCGGGGTCGGCGCAGGCGTCGAGTCCGGGTCCGGCGTGAACCGCGTCCCGTCAAATTGGCCGATGAAGTATTGCCCGCCGGAACCGCCCGCCACGCTGCCCGGATTGATGTTCACGGCCAGCACCCAGCGCCGTTCCGGGGTGCCCGCCACCGGCAATTCAAACAGGTCGGGACATTCCCACACCCCGGCCGTAGCCCCCGCCGGTCCGAACTGGCTCAACAACGTCCAGTCCCGGAGATTCGGCGAACCATAAAAGCAAACCTTGTGCTCCGCCGAGAGCGAGACCGTCATGATCCAACGATGGGTCGCTTCATGCCACTGCACCTTCGGGTCGCGGAAATCCTTTGAATGACGGTCAATCACCGGATTACCGGGATACTTCGTCCACGTCCGGCCCCGGTCATTGCTGTGGGCAACGCACACAAATTGCACCCCGTCCGAGGAGCGGCAACCCGCGTAAATCGCCACCAGCGGCGGCCGGCCATCCCGGCCGAAGCCGCTGGTGTTGTTCCAATCCACCACCGCGCTGCCGGAAAAAATCATCACCCCATCCGCTTCCGGCAGGGCCAGGGGCAGATGCCGCCAGTGAACCAGGTCGGGGCTGACTGCATGGCCCCAGCTCATGTGGCCCCAGGTGTCGCCGAAGGGGTTGTATTGGTAAAACAGGTGATACTCGCCCTGGTAATAGACCAGCCCGTTCGGGTCGTTCATCCAATTCTTCTCCGGCGTGAAATGAAATTGCGGGCGGAACGGCTCCGCGTAATAGCCCGGTGGCGGCGCCGGGGCGGCGGTGCCGGACTCTTCGCCGGCCGTGCCCGCGGGTATGCCGCCCAGGCCCAGCGCCAGCACGGCAAACCATCGCCCGACGCGGTTCAAATATGTCTGCATCAAGGGAATGGGGAGGATGGTTTTCATGGCTTGATTAATTTATGCGCCGACCCGGGGGGCGGCTTGGGCGGCGGTGGAAGGTGCGCCCGCGTGGGCGGCCAGCCGCTCGAAAAATTTCTTCGGCATCCGCGGGGTGGCCCCGGCGCGGGAACAGACATAACGCGCCACTTCATCCGCCAGCGCGTTGATGGCGCCGAGCCCCATTTGGTGGAGCAACCCCATCACCAGGGCGGCCGTGAAGGCATCGCCCGCGCCCACCGTGTCCACCACCCGGGTCGGCACCGAGGGACAGTCCGACCATTGGCCGGCCCGAAACAACAGGCTGCCCGCCGGCCCGCGCGTCAGGGCGACCAGTTGCAGCTCAAACTGATCCGCCAGCCGGGCCATCAGTTCCCGTGGCGGCCCGCTCAGGCCGAACAGGGCCGCCAGCACCGGCAGTTCCCCGTCGTTCAACTTGAGCACATTCGCCAGCCGCAGCGACTGCCCGAGAATCTCGCGCGAGTAATAATTCTGCCGCAAATTAATGTCAAAGACCCGCAGCGCCCCCGCCCGCGCGTCCGCCACCAGCGCCTGGATGGACGCCCGCGAAACCGCGCTCCGCTGCGCCAGGCTGCCGAAACAGACCGCATCCGCCTCCCGCACGGCCCGGGTCGCGGCCGGCGTGACCGCCAGCCGGTCCCACGCCGCGTTTTCGTGGATCGTATAACTCGGGATGCCCGTTTCCGACAGCGTCACGGTCACCGTCCCGGTCGGGGCCGTCGCATCCACCTGCACCGTCCCCTCGGCGATCCCCTGCTCCCCGAACCGCCGGAGCACCGCCCGGCCAAAGTCGTCGTCCCCCACCCGGGTGACCACGCTGGCGCTTGCGCCCAGCGCATGCGCGTGGCAGGCAAAATTGGCGGGCGCCCCCCCCAGTTCCGATCCGGACGGCAGCAAATCCCAAAGCACTTCGCCGATCCCGACAATTTTAAAATTCATGCCCGGCCTTGCTTCATTCCGAGTTGCTGTTGAATTTGCTCCAGGGGCACGCCCTTCGTTTCCGGCACCATCGTCCGCACCCAGAGGAGTTGCAGCACCATCATGCCGGCGAAAAAGGCGAACACGCCCCCCGGCGGAAACACCGTCACCAGCTTCGGGAAAAACGTCGTCAACAGGGCCGCAAAAATCCAGTGGGTGAAGCTGCCCAGCGACTGCCCCTCCGCGCGCTGCCGGTTGGGAAAGATCTCGGAGATGAACACCCAGATGACCGCCCCCTGGCCGATGGCGTGGGCGGCGATGAAGGCGAAAATGCACGCGGGCACGATGGCATAGTGTCCCGTGAAGAACGCCCACGACACCAGTCCCAGCGACGCGATATAGCCGAAGGAACCGATGTAGAGCAGCGTGCGGCGGCCCAGCCGGTCAATCAGCCACAGGCCGATGAACGTGAAGATCAGATTTGTCACTCCGATGCCCACCGATTGCAGCAGCGCCGCCTTTGCCACCAAGCCCGTCATTTCGAAAATGCGCGGGGCAAAATAAAGGATCGCGTTGATGCCCGACATTTGGTTGAAGAAGGCGATCAGAATGGCCAGCAGGATCGGAACCCGCAACTGCCAGGTCCAGAACCGGTCCGCCGCGCGGCCTTGGGCGGAAGCGGCGGTGATTTCGTCCGCCTCCGCCTCCAACTCGGCCGGCGCGGCCCCGGGTTTCATCAGCCGAAGGACGGCCAGACCGGCTGCGCGGTCATTCTTCCGCCCCAGCAGCCAGCGCGGACTTTCGGGCAGGCCCAGACAGCACAGGAAATAGATGAGCGAGGGCAGCGCCGCCACCCCGAGCATCCAGCGCCACGCGTTTTCGCCCACCCCGGCCAGCAGGGCGTTGGACAGGAAGGCGACCAGGATGCCGAACACAATGTTAAACTGAAACATCCCCGCCAGCCGCCCCCGGTGGCGCGGCGGCGCAATTTCCGAGATGTAGAGCGGCGCCACCACCGTGGAGATGCCGATGCCCAGCCCGCCCAGCGCCCGCGCCGCGATGAAAAAAGAGACGTTCGTGGCCAGGGCCGACCCGACCGCCCCCACCAGGTATAACAACCCGATGCACAGCAGCGTGGCCTTGCGCCCGAACCGGTCCGTGGGCCAGCCGCCGATCAGCGAACCCAGCACCGTGCCGTAAAGCGCCGACGCCATGGCAATCCCATGCACCCCGGCGCTCAGACCCCATAACGCCTGGATTTTTTGTTCGGCGCCGGAGATGACCACCGTGTCAAAGCCGAAGAGAAAACCCGCGAGCGCGGAGGTGATGGACCAGAAAATGATTCGTTTGTTCATGGCGTCGGTCGTTGGTTGTTGGACGGGGGCCGGGTGATGTTCATGCTTACAAGCCGCCGGCGCGTTCCGAGGGATCCCAATAATGGGAGTTGACCAGGCTTTGGGTCGCGCCGCCCTTGGGATCCACCGGCGGGTTGATGTCGGAATCCTTCCGGCCTTCGGCATGACCGTCCGAAAAGCCGACGTTGCCAACTCCGCCCCACTTCAGGTTGTTGTGTCGGATTGTGTCAATCCCCTCATATTCCCCCGTCAGACTCGGGCGGACCATGCTCGCGTGCGACCACCATAGACTGCCGCTGTCGAGCACCCCCGGCTTGGGCTGCTTGTCGCCGAACACCAGGCAATCCGACGAGTGGAGAATCGCCGAGCGTTTCGTCCCCGCCGCGCATTTATAAACGTTGCCCGCAATCATGTCCACCTCGCTGGCGGGCGCATTGGGCGAGCAATCCAGGAAAAAGCTGTTGTAGCCGTAACCCACCGTGTTGAAATTAAAGGACCACGCCCAGGCCACCCCGTTTTCCGTGATCGTGCCCGACACCGCCGCGCAGTGAAACAGATTCGATTGATTCTGGCTGAAACCGATGATCGCCGAGCCCCACCAGTTGCTGAACACGTCCCCCGGGCTGGTGGAATTCAGCGCCACCGGAAAAACGTCCTGGTTGTCATCCGTATACATCTGGCTGAACAGCGTGATTTGTTTCAGGTTGTTCAGGCAACTGATGCGCACGGCCTTGCCCTTGGCGGCCGCCAGCGCCGGCAGCAGCATCGCCGCCAGAATCGCAATGATCGCGATCACGACCAGCAACTCAATCAGAGTGAATGCGCGCCGGCCGTGGGGGGGGGTTGAGTTGTTTGGTTTCATAGTTTTTGTTTTTTATTTTTAATGCGGCCGGCCGGCGGCGGTCCGCCGCCGGCCGACCGGGCCGGGAGGGTTAGTGTTTAATCCGGTAGAATTCGGCCGCCCCGCTCTTGGCGGCCGTCGCTTGGAAATTACCTCCGCCCAGTCCGGTGATCGTGGCCGTGACGGGCGAGTAGGTTCCGTTGACCGTCGGGGAACCCACCAGGGTGAAGGAAGATGCGGCGGCGGCCGGGCTGCCGGCAAACTGAATCGTCACCGTGCTGCCGCCCGCCGAAATGCCGGTGATGTTCGGGGGGCCGGGCAGATAACCCAGTTCCCCGGTGGCGGGGGTCACCAAACCGGAGGTGATTTGCACTTCATCAATGGCGCCCGTGAAGTTGCGGTTGTCATCGGACCAGGGATACCGATACCGGCCGACGAACAAATTGCCTTCGCTGCCGGAGGCCAGGGGGCTGTAGCCCGCCGGCAGGACCATCGTCTGGTTGGTGCCCGTGCCATCCGCATTGGCCACCCGCAGGCTGATGGTGTTGGCGGTGGAATCATATTGCGCCAGCAGGTAATGCCAGGTTCCGTCGGCGTAGTTCCGGTCGGACAACACCACCGCTTGAATGCCGGCGTTCGTGTCTTCATACGACGGGCCGACCGGGGTGATGGCGCGATTGTTGATTTTGAAGCTCAGTGCGCCGTTCGCCGCCTGGTTGAGGTTCACGCCGTATTCGAAGGTATTGCCGCCATCCGAACCCTGGCAGAGCAGTTCCATGGTGCCGTTGGCGCTCTGATTCCCATAGCTCTGAAAGAATAATTCCAGCGAGAACTGCGTCTGGAAATCAAACACCGGCCCCTCGCTGCCGCTCGGGTAGAACACCACGCCGTCCCCCCCGGCGATGTAGGAGGCGTCAAAGGCATTGGTGCCGGCATTATTTCCATTGATGAACATCGTGGTCGGCGGAACATCATTGGTCAGGGCGATTTCACCACTACTCCCGATGCCCGTCAGATTGGGGGCGTTGTTAAAGGTGATCAAGTCAACTTTATTGCCCGGGATGGCATCATCCACGGCGTCCTGGCCGAAAGTCTGGGCTTCCGTGGATTCAAAGCTCCAGCGTGCTACCTGGGTCGTCACCTTGGGGACCACCACCACCACCATCGGCGCGCTCGCCGCCGGCGTGCTGCTGCAGGGCGTGGTCGCCGTCAAGGTATAAGTTCCGACATCGGCCAGGGTTGCCGGGAACAGGTTGAGGACTAAATTCGTTTGTCCGGGAAGATTGACCCCGTTTCTCTGCCATTGTAATTGCAGCGGGCCGCCCACCATCTGCGCCGGCCAGGAAACCGGTGCCAGGCTTAATACATCGCCCACGGAGACGGCGTTGGTCGAGGCCGGGTTGCCAAAGACGGGCGGACTGCACTCGCTCACGTTCGCCAGCAGCTTGCCGACCGGCAGCGCGGCGCTGGAAAAACGCACCTGATTGAGCAAACCGTCAAAGGGCGTCTTATCCTGCTCGTCGTTCCCAAGGATCAACGGCCCCTGGCTGCCGGAGCCGCCCGGGTTCAGCGGCGCGCCGATATAGGTCGAGGATTCGGCCGTGCTGCCGTCCTGATTCACCACCAGCAGGTCAATCGTCAGGGTCGCGCCGTTATAGCGCGCGGCCGCGTAATGCCATTGACCGTCATCCAGCCGGTGCCCGCCGTTTTGCGCGGCCGTCACCCGGCAGGTCACGTAGTTCTGCACATTCCAGCCCCAAAACAACAGGCTGCCGATGTCATTGGTGTTGCCGCTCGCGCTTTCATTGAGTTGCAGGTGGCAGTAGGCCGAGTTTTGATGATTCCAGACCAGCGTCTGTTTCACCGTGCCCAGCGTCGGATCGTTCGTATAATCCGTCTTGAAAATGACTTCCTCCGTGAAACTCGGCGCGTTGAAAATGTCGCCGTAGGTGGTATTGTCGCATTCCACTTCGCCCCCGGCCCCGGAATACAGGTCCGCGCCCGCGTCCCACGAGGCCGGGCCCGCCTGGTAATAACCGCTGCTGTTCAAGAGGGAACCGGGGGGCACGGCGTTCGCGAATGTCGGGTTGGCGGCCAGGGGGCCCAGCACCCAGAGATTGGGCAGGCCGCCCGTCATGGTGCCTGTCCCCGTGTTCGTCCCTAGGTCGGCAAAACTTTCGCCGTCGGGCGCGATTGCGTCCGCGATCGTCGCCCCCAGTTGCCAGTAGGCGACCGTGGTTGCGTTAGTGTCGGTTGGCAGGGCCCGGGCCCCCCCTACCGCGCCCAGGTAAAGCGCGGCGGCCATCGCGGCCGTTTTCTGAATTCTGGAGTATGTTTTCATGCTGAGTTAGGGTCGTTGGTTTTTTGTCGCTGTTGTTGTCCCGCCGCCGCCCGGTTTCCAATTGTCTGCCGACCGTCCGAAACACCGGTCCGAACCGTTCCCGCATGACTGTCATCGGACCTTTTTTGTCCCGATGAGAAACCGGAAGGCGTCGTCGCTGGGTACGTTTTGATTTAACCACGCCCGCCAAAACCCTGCAAAGCCGGACTAGACTGAATCGTAAATAGCTGTGATTACCACTTTTGGAGATGTAATTACCGAAACTCCCGCCCCCGGAGCACCGGTCGGTGACCGGCTTAAACCCGAAATCCGAAATAAAAACGTCCAAGATGCGTCAAGATGTTGGAGCAGAAACACTTTGCAAAAATCGAAGCCATACCCGCAGCGGTCTGGTGAGATTTTTGCAAAGCGTTTATGCCCAAGAGATTGATGCAGATTGGCCGTTTATATTTCGGATTTCGGGTTAAACCGCAGGCGCTGGTTGAAGGTTCCCTTGTTGGTCCCCGTCTTGACGACCCAGGGGTTAAGTTGCGCGGGATTTTGACCCCGACGGGCTTCAGTATTGTTGGATTGCTTGATCACGGTCCTATTGGGGACGGTGCCTTGGTGGGGCGGGTGGCCATCACCGTTTAGGCGCTGACGGGCGGTTGGAGGCTCGACCGCAGACGCTCCAGAACCGGACGGACGATCAGAAAACACTGGTTCAATCCGGCAATCAAGGTGGCGCACTGGCGGGCTTCGCCGCGGATCGCGCATTCTTCCAGTTCCAAGGCCTGGCGGCGCAGGGGGTCCAGGCCAAAAATGCTGCAACTGCCAGCCAGGGAATGGGCGGCGCGGGCGAAGGTTTCCCGGTCGCCGGTGGCGGCGAGGCGGGTCAGGCTGGCGAGGGAATCCGGGGTGTCGTTGAGAAAGGAGCCCAGCAATTCGATGGCGGCTTCGGTGCCGAGTTCGCCCTGCAAGGCCGCCACGCTGGTCTGGATGGCGGCCGTTAATTCGGGCGGCACGGCGGGTTCAACGGGGGCGGGTTCGGTGGGGACGATGAGTTTGTTCAAGGCGGCTTGCAACAACTCCATGCGCACGGGTTTGCTGATATAATCATCCATGCCGGCGGCGAGGCATTTCTCACGGTCCCCGCGCATGGCGTTGGCGGTCATGGCAATGATCCGGGTGTGCGGGCGTCGGGCATGATCGGGCCGGGCGGCCAATTCGCGGATTTGGCGCGTGGCGGAGTAGCCGTCCAGCAACGGCATGTGGCAGTCCATCAGAATGACGTCATAGGCGACTTTTTCCCAGGCCTCGACGGCTTCGCGGCCATTACTGGCAAAATCAGACTGGCAGCCGAGTTTCTGAAGCATGAACAGGGCGAGCCGGCGGTTGATGTCATTATCTTCGGCCACGAGGATGCGCAGTTGCGCCAGGGCGGAAGCCTCGGCGGTCTGGGCGGCGATGGATTTGGGCGCGGGCGATGGAGCGGGAGTTTTGCCGGTGAGGACGGTGGCCAGACAGTCAAACAGTTGGGATTGCTTGAGGGGTTTGGCCAGTTGGGCGGCCACCCCCGGCGGAATGACGGCGGCGGAGGCCAGATTGGCATGGGTGAGCAGGATGACCCGGGGGAGGCCGGCGATGGAGCCGACGCATAAGTCATTTTCCACGAGGGTGGCCGCGAACGGTTGCCGCGCTTTCTCGGCTTGGGCGTTTTTTTCCAGGGCCTGATTGAGGCTGGAGGCTTCGTCAAAATCCATGTGCCAGGTTTGCAGCATCGCAGTGATGGCCTCCCGCGTGGCAGCGTGGCGGTCCACCACGAGAATCCGCCCGGTGGGCAGCGGCATTGTCCGCCCGGGCTCGGCCGCCGGGCCGGCGGGTGCGAAGTCCAGATGAAACCAGAAAGTGGACCCTTCGCCGGGGGTGCTTTCGAGCCCGATTTCGCCGCCCATGAGGTTGACGAGGCGTTTGCAAATGGCCAGGCCCAGCCCCGTGCCACCGTATTTGCGGGTGACGGTGGAATCGGCCTGGGTGAAAGGTTGGAACAAAATGCGCTGCTGTTCCGGCGTGATCCCCGGACCCGTGTCGGTGATCGAAAATCCGAGTTTGGCGCGATGGTCGCTTTTTTCCAGGCACTGCACGCGCAAGACCACCTCGCCGGCATCGGTGAATTTAACGCCATTAACGAGCAGGTTGACCAGAATCTGGCGCAGCCGGCCGTCATCGCCACATAATCCCACCGGAACGTCCGGTCCGAAGAGGGCGACCAATTCGAGATTTTTGGCGTGGGCGCGCGGGGCGAGGAGTTCGAGGACGCCGTCAATGATGGCGTGCAGGTCAAACTCCTCCTGCTCGATGACGAGTTTGCCGGATTCGATTTTGGAGAAATCAAGGATGTCGTTGATGATTTCCATGAGGGCTTCGCCGCTGGTGCGGACGGCCTCGACAAAATCCAACTGGCGGGGTTCCAGGCGGGTGTCGCGCAGGAGGCCGGCCATGCCGATGACGGCATTCATGGGGGTGCGGAGTTCATGGCTCATGGTGGCGAGGAACTCGCTCTTGGCCCGGTCGGCGGCTTCGGCGGCGTCGCGGGCGCGAATGAGTTCCTCGGTGGCGCGGGCGCGGATGATGGCGTTGCCAATCGGGCCGGCGGTGGCGCGCAACGCGTCAATTTCCGTCTGGCCCCAGAGTCTCGGCGAGTGGCAGTCGTAGAACCCGATGAACCCCCAGAATTGCTTTTCGATTTGAATGGGGATGGCGACAAAGGAGACCATGCCCAGGGCTTCCAAGAGGGCGCGTTCGGCCGGCTCGAATTCTTCCAGCAGGCCCTGAAACGGCTGGCCGGCGCTCATGGCGGCCAGCCAGCGGGGCCGGATTTTGCCCAGGGGCGGCTCGTCCTCGTCGGGGCTGGGGGGGCGCGCCGGTCCCGGGCGGCTGGTCCATTGGTAGAGCAGGTGGGAACGCAGGGCGCCGCTGGCGGGATCGGGATGGTTTTCATAGACATACACCCGGTCCGCCCCGACCGCCTTGCCGAGCGCCGCGAGGGCGGCCTGCATGGACCGGCCGAGGTCTTTTTCGAGCAGCAACAACTGGCCGGCCTCGGCGATGCCGGCCAGCACAATTTCCCGTTTTTGCAGTTCGGCCTCCGCCCGGCGGCGTTTGGTCACATCCTGGACAATGCAGTGTAACACCCATTTATCGCCGGTGTTCACCGGGCCGGCGCAGATTTCCACGTCGCGCAACTCGCCGCCGGCCAGCCGGTGCTGGGTGGCGAAAAAATCCAGCGAGCCGGTGACGATGGCCTGCATCTTTTGCAGAAAGAGATCGGCGGAATCCGGGGAGAGGTCGCCCAGACTGTGCCCGCGCAGTTGGTCCACGGTCAATTGGTAGTAATGGCAGGCGGAGGGATTGGCATCCAGCAGCTTGCCGGATTCGGGATCAATGAGCAGCATGATGGCGGGGTTGCGCTCGAACATCTGCCGGTAGCGCCGTTCCGAGATGGTGAGCTTCTGGGTGGCGGCGGCGGCTTTTTGGCGGCCGATGGCAAAGGTCAGCAGCAGCAGGCACACCAGCCAGATGCCAATGAGCGGCCACAACCGGCCCCGGGCGATGGACCGGTTCAAATCCGAGTTCTTGACGCCCATGCCCAGCACCCCGAGAGTCTGACCGGTTTGCGGATCGGTCACCGGCACGAAGCCCGCCAGGCACCAGCCCCAGCGTCCCCCGCTGGTGCTGTCCACGAAGGCCCGCCCCAACCCCAGCTTGGGGAACAGTTCCGGCTTCACCTCGTAATACGGCTCGCCCGGAGTGGCCTGCGCCGGCGAGGCGGGCGGTTCGGAATCGGCATAGAAAACGGGCCGGGCCGGCCCGGTTTTCAAGAGATAGACAAAGAGACAATCCGGGGCGGCCTGGCGCAGGGCGAGGAGTTGTTGTTTCAACCGCGAATATTCCGGCCGGCTCAAATCAGCGGCGGACCCGGAAAGCGCCTTCAGCCAGGCCGGGTCAATGGCGGCGGCGCTCAATTCGGCGCGGTTCAACAAATCGTTGCGCCATTGGCCGGCCCGGTTCTGGCCCGCCAGTTTGCCGCCGATCCCGCCGATCAGGATGACGGCCATCCACGCCAGCAACAACCAGCGGGTGCCCAGTTCAATCACATCCCCCTGGGACGCCGAGGAGGCATGGCGCAGGCTGGTTTGCCGGGTGATGAAACTGGTGTCCACCCGGATCAGTTCCAGCGGCGTGGCCGTCATTTGTTTCTGGTTGCTGATGCGCTGGTAAACGGCCATGGCCCCCACGGCGACGCCGCTGATCAAAATCTGGCATAACACCAGCAGCGCCCGCTGCATTTGCGGCTGGCTCTGATCCGCCGGGACGCCCAGACGGACCGGGATCAGCGCCCGGTCAAACGAATCCGTCCCGGCGGTGCTGGCCAAAAACACGCCCAGCGCCACCGCCGCCAGCGCCAGCCAGCGGCCCTCCGTCGTTTGCCGCCAGTTCACCCGGTGCAACAGGGTCAGGCTTGCCAGCGCCCCGGGCAGAATCAGCAGGGCCTGGATGAGGAGGCTGCCCGCGAATGGTTCTTGCGCCCGCCCCCAGCCCGCCAACGCCAGGATGCCCAGATAGACCAGCACCGCCCCAAAGGACACGCGCTCCCGGGGAGCGAACGCTTCCCGCGCGTATTCAAACAGCAGAAAACCGGGAACCAGCGTCAGGTAAAAATTGAATGAATCATGGTAGAAGTTGACGCCCAGGCTGTCATTGAGCATCCGGGACCATTGTTCCAGCGCCAGGGCAAACACCGCCAGTTGCAGCCAGCCGGCCAGGATCCGGTTTTCCCAACGGATGCCAAAACGGCACATGCAGCCGAACATCAACCAAGCCAGCCCGCACACCAAGTGCAGGTAGTCGAGGTGCCCCGCCAGCTTATTCAGTAAAGTCGCAGCCATCCGAGATTGGACGGATTATGACACGGGGCCGGGCGGTCTGACGAGCCTGATTATTGGGTTGTGCCCGCATCGCCTTGGTTAACTTAAATGACGACTTATATAGTCGTTAAATTACTGCTCGAATCGGCCCGGTTTTAATATTTACCGGGGAATCGTGATGAAGGGTGATGGTTAACGTTAAAGGCCGTTAGAAGGCGTTAAAATCGAACTTAACTCGGTTGGCTCAAGTGGTTAGTGCCGTTTGATGGCATTCGGACTCCCGGTGCGTGCAGGCTGGACGAGGTTGGTTTAACCTTGTTTAACCTTTTGCCCTTTAACCGGGACTGGCCTTGACCCAATGGAACGGGGTTTGGACAGAATGACAGAATGGACAGAATCATGGATCGAAAAAAACGATCATAATAATATGTCAAAGAACCTCCGCCTTCGTCTGGCACGGGCGGGACGAAGGCGCGACAAATTCACCGGGGGGAAGCCGTGCCGCAAGGTCGAATCATGCCGGCAACCGATTCGTCACCCCTCTCCGCCGGGTCTGGTGAAGTCGGCAGCAATATGCCTATTACGATCTACCAGTCCAATATAATATGAAATATTTGTTTTGTCAAATATGGTAAAATTCTGCTTCAATTTGACGTTGCCCGGGACGCGGCCGTGGAAAAACAGGCGACCGCAGATGGACGCAGATAAAAACCGGGGTGGGTGGCCGAAAGCCGAGGAAACGGCGTGAGGGGTCGAGGGAGGGGGAAAGTTCAAATTTCAAAAGCCAACCTTGTTTAACCTATTAAACCGGAGTGACCTTGACTGGGTTTGACCCGGTCGGACGGATGGTAGCCACTACCGCAAGGCGCAGGGGTGGTGCCGCTCTTGCAATCGCACCGCGCGAACGCCCGGCGGCTCGAAGCCGAACCGCGCGGCCAAATCGTCGGCCGCCATTTCAAGGATGAGGGTGATTCGGGTGCTTTCATTCGCCACCTTAAACCCACGCTACGCAGTATTATGCCAGTTGTCAATAGATAATAGTATAAAGGTGCGTTTTTTTGCGCAGGACGTTTAGACAGGATGGAAAATCCCAGGAAAACGTTGGGGGAGATGCGGGGTAGCAAAGCAAGGAGGAAAACGGGGCGCGGGGCTTGGGCCGTGCATCCCGAAGTTGTTGGTGAGGCGGGATAGGTGCGCGCTTTTGAACTCGACGACGTGTCGTCTCGTCCAAAAGCGGCGACGTGTCGCCGCACTCCAAATGCCTTCGCCTGAAAACCGCCCACATCTTCCGGATGCACCCGGGCTTGGGTCATTCTGGCGTTCAATTGTCAGACCCTATTCCAATATCAAGACCCGTTCATTGGCGATCGCCATGGCGATGCGCGCCGGGCGGAGCGAATTCGTCAGTCCCCCATGTCCGTGTTGCTGACAAAGGCGATGCGCCGGCTGTCCGGCGACCAAGACGGCAGCCAGCCTGGGGGCGCCGATGTCGTCCGAGCCCGTGAATTCGCCGAGGACATTGGTTTGTGACCACGCCGACAAGGTGCTGGTGGTGAGGAACATGATGAGGACGTTACGCAGATGGTTTATGGTTTTCATGAATGTGGTGGTGCGAAACAGGTTTAGCAAAGGGCGGGCGGACGGGCCAGTGGAATATGATTCCGGGGTTGGGAAACGGGGTCCCTTATTTATTTGGCATCGTGCGTGCCCTGGTGGGCGCGTAAAGTTCACTTGTGGCTGCTGCAGCGCAAAGCCAAGGAAACATAAAATATGACATTCCCATTAACTGACCCCTCTCTGACCCCTCTCCCTCTTTGACCCCTCTCCGCGCGACGGACCAGGGTTCAGGGCACTTCTAACCGGAAGAAACTTTCCGGAAGATTGGCGGGCAGCGGGTTGGTAAAATCAAAATTGCCGCTGCCGTCAAACTGGTTGGTGAGCAGGGGAGTCCAGTTGGTCATCGGCGCGGCCAGGTTGGTTGAACTTAACAGATAAAAATTCGCGGCGGCCACCCCGGCGTTACCTTGCAGCACAAGGCCATCGGGGGTGATCTGCGCCGAACTGATGATCGGATGGGTGGTGACCATGACCGACAAAGTGCCATTGGTGGCCAGGGCGTTGGTATTCCAAGCCAGCCCGGCGGGGAGGGGCGGCAGCGTCAGACTGGCGAAAGCTCCGGCGGAATTTCCCGCCGTAAACAATTGAAAGCGGTCGTCCCCGGCCAGCGGGCCGCCGCCGCTGTTGGTCACGATCAATGCACCGCCGGCGGTCAGGGTGCCGCTGATATTCACCGCGGAATTTCCGGGCGGCGAATGGTTAACCGGCAACCAGAGCGTGGCGCCCGCAGCCAGCGTCAGGTTGTTGCCGAGGGTGAGCGCGCCCAACGGATCGCCCGGGGCCAGCACGCCGCCGGCGTTCACCGTCACCGCGCCGGCAATGTCGCCATCCCCGGCCAGTGTGCCGCCGGGGGATACGATGACCGGCCCCGGCCCGGTGCCGCTGCCCAGGGCGTTGTGGATCAGCAGCGTGCCGCCGCTGACGGTGGTGCCGCCGCCGTATGCGTTCGCCCCGGTGAGGAGGAGGGTGCCGCCGCCGGTTTTGTTGAGGGCGACGTTGGCGGCTCCGGCCAGATTGCCGGACAGCGTCAGCATACTGGTCGAGGCGTTGGAGACGGACAGGCTGCCGTTGATCGTGATCGGCGCGGAAATCGTGTCGCCGGTGCCGGCGGCGAGTTCCACGAGCAGGGCCTGCCCGGGCGGGTTGTCGAACGTCAGCGTTCCGCCGTTGCCGGTGAGGTTGAAAGCGCCGCCGGCCGCGCCCAGGCTCAGGGAGCCAACGGTGATGGCCTGGTTCAAGTCAATGATCTGCCCGGCCCCGATGGGGGCATTGACGATGGCGGCCGCCGCCAGCGTGTTGGGGAAGTTCGTGCCGGGGTTCCAGTTGGAATTGACGTTCCAACTTTGCGCGGTCGTCGTGAGGGTGTTGGTCCAATAATAAACGACCGCCGGTCCCACCGCCGGCGTGGCGCCGGCCTCGGGTGAATCGGGGCTGGTTCCGCCCACCCCGACGGCGGTCACGACATAATAATACGCATCACCGTTGAGGACGTTGGTGTCGAGGAAGGTGGTGTTCGTGGTGGTCGCCACGGTCGTGGTCTCGCGGCCGCTGCTGGTGCCCCGCAACAGCACGTAGTTGGTGGCCCCCACCGTGGCGGGCCAGACCAGGCTGATCTCGTTATTGCCGGGATAAGCCGTGAGGCTGGCCGGCGCCGCCAGCCGGGTGCTGACGATGGCGGAACCGACCGACACGCCCGCCGCATTCATGGCCATGACTTCATAGTAGTAAGGTGTGCTCAGGGCCAGATTGCCGTCGGTGTAATTCGTGGTGGTCATGCTCATTACGTAATTGGCGGGAAAACTGAACGGGCCGGTGGCGCTGGTGGAGCGGAACAGGATGTAACCCACCGCCCCGCTCACCGGCGCCCAGGTGAGATGCGCCGACTGATTGGTGCTGGTGACGGTGTCGGTGAGGTGCAAGCCCCCCGGCGGCCCGCCCGGCGGTGGCGGGAGGGGTTTGGCCGTGACCAACGCGGACGCGGCGCTGGGGCCGCCCGCGCTCGTGGCCGTGACATAATAGTTGTAGGTGCTCCCCAGGGTCACCGCCGTGTCGGTGTAGGTGTTGTTCGTCGTGGTGTTGCTCAGGGTGATGTAAAAGGGCACATACGCGGTCGGCAGGTTGACCACGGTGCCGCGCCAGACTGTGTAATAATTTGCGCCGGGCACGGCATTCCAGGTGAGCGTGACCGCGTTATTGGTGGTGGCGGCCAATCCGGTCGGTGCGGCGGGGGCCGTGACGGACAGGGCCGCCGAGGGAATCACGCCGGAACTGGCCGGTGAACTGACGCTCGTGCCCGCCGGATTCACTGATTGCACGACGTAATAATTCGTCAGACCATTGACTGCGGTCATGTCCAGAAAAGTGGCGTTGGCCGGGCCGCTGCCGCAGACCGGTCCCACCACGCCATGGGTGAGGGAAACATAACCGCCGCCGGAAGTCGTCGAGCGGAGGAGATTGTAGCTGGTGGCCCCCGGCGTCACCGGCCAGCTTAGCAGCACCGCGTTGCTACCCGCATACGCCGTCACCCCGCCGGGGGCGGGCGGCACATAACCGGTCAACTCCAGCCGGAGGTAATCATACATGATGTGACTTTCCGAACTGCCGCCCTTGCGCATGTTGAGGTTGAGGCTGTTGGTCCCCTTCGTGAGCAGGCTGGCGGGAAACGTGATCCGTTCGTCGGAAAAAGCCCCGTGATTCCCCTCGCGCACACTCACGTCGCTGCCGCTCATGGCGGGGTTGAAGCCTTCGGACGTCAGGGGGGTCACGGGGGTGGCCGTCACCCCGCTCGTGGCGCCCAGGTTGTTGCCATTGACGGAAATAATGGTGGGCCCGGAAAAGGCGGCGGCAAAGGCCACGTATAGCGAAGCGGTTGCACCGCCGGCGGGGGCGGCGGCCAGGTTGAACAAGATGGTGGAACTCGAGGCGTTAAAATTGCCCGCTCCATCAATGACCTCCGGCTGGATGAAATTCCAGTCCGCGCCCCAGCGGTTTTGCCCCACCACATAGGTCAGTCCGTTCGGATAATCGAACGGATAATCCAAGAACTGGGTCCAGATGGGGCTGGGCGCGGTGGGACTCGGGCCGGGGGCGCCCACAAACCAGTCATCCCCGTGGCGAAATTTGCCGCTGGTCCGGTCGGGATAACCAATCTCAAACACCGTCGGTCCGACCCGCGCGGGCGTCCAGGTGATCCCCCCCAGATGGTTCGTCGCCCCGCCGGTGACCGTGACGCTGAACGGGGTGGCCGGCAGATTATACAGCCACGGCGGATTGCCCCCGGTTTGATTTTGCGACATGAACGTGCCCGCCGCGCCGGGCCCGAAGGCATACAGGGTGTAATTGGCGCCGGGCAGGACATTGGTGAGGATGAAGTTGCCGCCGGCGTCGCACCGGGTCCAGAATTCATAGGCTTTGCACCACTCCTGAAAATCATACACCCCGTCGCTGACCGCCGGTTGCTGGACCACGCCCACCCACAGGTTGGAAGCGGAGGCGTTGGGATTGTCCGCATCATGGATGACCATCTGGCCGGTGACGGTGCCGCGATTCGGGGCGGAAACGTAGTTCGGATTGCCAAACCAGGGGTAGGGCCACGCGGATTGTTCCGCCTGCGCCTGCGCCTGCGCGTCGGCAAACAGGGCGCGCGAGGCCTGCACCGGATTGGTGATGGGGTTGGTGAGATTGTTAAAATAGATGAAATAGGGGCCGTAGGTTTTCGACCAGGTCTCCCCGTTCGCCAGGACAAAGGACTGGCCCAAGCCATAATGACTGCCGTTGATCATGTTGAGCGTGTAGGCCGATTCCCCCTCCATTAATTCCGTTTTCAACGGGCCGCCGTTATACATCTCCACGCCGGCCAGCACATGCCACATCCCCACGTTTTGGCCGGTGAAACCAAGGCTGCCGTCACTGACACTGCTCCAGCCCCAGACCCGCTCCCCGCCGTTCTGCCCGCCAAAATCCATGCCATACTTGTATTTGTCAAAATAGGTTCCCTCGAGCGGACCGCCGGTCACCAGTTCATCCTCCTGCGGGGAGATGAAGGCCGGCGTCAACGGCTGGTTCACGCCCGTCTCGAAGTCATGCTGGGCGCCCACGCTCATCCAGTTGAACAGGGAGCCGACGTAAATGTTATCCCGGCCCTCGGCGTCCAGCATGGGGCCATCCTGCGCCCGGTGGCTCCAAATGGGCGTCACATAAAACCCCGAAGCGCCCCGCAGCATGGAGAAATGCACGTCCATGACCCCGTTCGTGGCGGACGCGCTCAGCAAATCCACCTCGCAGTAATTGCCGGTGTTGGCCACCACCGAATAAGTGAACGTCCCGGAACCGAACCCGGCGTTTTCCCAATACAACTTTCCGCCGTCATAACCGCCGTTGAGCACCTGCGTCGTCACCGTCGTGCCGCGGTTATTGTAGGTGTAATTAATCTGGCCGATGTTGGCGTCCGCCGCGGTGATGACAAGGGAGACAATGCCGTTGGCCATCGTCACCGTGCCGTTGCCGTTATTCACCAGCGTGACGGCCGGGCCGGTGCCCGTCCCGCCGCCCGGCAGGTTGGCGACCGCCGGGCCGGCCGCCGACAGCCACGCCAGCAGGCCGACGAGGACGCGGGCGTGGCGGTGGACAGAAAAACGGTGGTTGGGCCAAAGGGACACGTTCACAGTAAATTGGGATTGGCTTAATATAAATGCCGGACCCGATTCTTGTCAAAAGAATCGGGCGGGATTCCTCGACAATCCTTTGGGGAGGAGTAGGTTAAGGTTATCATGAACGGTGAGGTTGTTTATTTATATGCGTTCGACGTGGCCAACGAGATCATGACGTCGCGGGTGCAGGAGATTTTGTCCGAAAAGCCCTTTCCCTTTGAGATTCGGATGGACCGGACGCTGCCCAAGGACATGCCGCTGTATAAGCCGCTGGCGATTGAGCCCCACCCGCTGCCGGCCAAATTAAACGGCCGGGAGGTTAATTTTCTGATCCGCGTCTATGACGTGGGGGTGGTCACGGTGATGATGCGGCTGGCCGTCACGGCCGCCACCCTGGCGGATTTGATGCCGTATCACAATCCGAAGCTCGAGAACGGGGAGTTGCTGGATGCCGTGGCGCTGCGGTTGTGCGCGCAGGTGTGTGAAAGCTTGAAGGATTTGCTGCTGGGCAAGACGGAGTTTCCGCCGCCGCCCGAGGCCTACACGGTGTTTTGCCTGACGGAACTGGATGGATTGACGGACGCGAACCTGTGGCTGGCGGAACACCGGCGCGCGGTGGCGGGACTGCTTACCGAAACCGTCGCCGACCAGTTGAGCGAGACCCAAGTGGGCGAGGTGTTGCGCATCCAGCGGTCGTTTGAGAAAACCGACCTGGCGGTCATTGACTGGGATGCCGCGCTGGTGGTGGAGTTGACGGGCTACACGGATGATGTGCTGTATGCCCTGGAACTGGCCAATCTGCAATTGGAGGAGTTTCGCGTGATGGACCGCCGGCTGGACGCGTATCTGGACCGGGCCTATCAGGATTTGGACCGCCGGCCCATGCCGATGTTCGGGGCGGCCACCAAGACGCTCCGGCATCTGCGGCGGTTCCGGGTGGATGTGGCCAAACTGGCGGATGAGGTGACGCACATCACCAAGTTTTTCGGGGACTGGCATCTGGCGCGGGTGTATCTGGGCGCCCGGGACCGGTTTTACCTGGATCAATGGCGGACGAGTGTGGAACAGCGCCTCGCCCAACTGGACAAACTTTACAGCGTGGTCCACGCCGAGGTGAACGAACAACGCATGTTATGGCTGGAAATCATCATCGTGATTTTCTTCGCCTTTGATCTGCTGATCCTCCTGGTGGTGAAGCACTGAGTTCAGTAATCAACCACCAGGTTGGTGCGGCCGGCAACGGTGATCGCCCACAGATTGACCGGGGTCAGGGCTTGGGGCGACTTGATGAAGCGCGCGCTGCCGTCGCACATGGCGTAATTTGAGCCGGAGCCATGCTCCGTTGGGTTGACCCGCTCCGTATCGTTGCCTTCGCCGTTGTAGGAACCCTCATAGAAATCCATGTAATAATCCGGCCAGGTGGTTATCTTTTCGCCGAAAATAATCGTGTCGGAGGGATAGGCCACACAACTGTCCTTCATGCCGGTGGGCCAGTTGCCCGCCATGTAGGAACCATCAAATTGCGCCTCCGTCATGATGCTGGGCTGGGCAAAATAATCATTGAAGCCATTGATCATATAGCTGCGGGGGGCGGCGTCAGCCAGATTGGGGGCGTTGGTGATTGTCGCGGGAACCCGGCCGTTTAGACCGTCACTGAGACAAAGCAGGACTTTAACGCTCTGGCCATAATTGGCAAAGAGCTTGTCGGGCCAGCGGTCGGTGTTGCTCCGCAGCGGATAGGTGCTCTGATTATCGTCCACATACATTTTCACGGCCAGGCCCAATTGTTGGAGATTATTGAGGCAGGCGATGCTCCGGGCGGTATTCTTGGCTTTGGCGAGGGCGGGGAGGAGCATGGCCGCCAGAATGGCGATGATGGCGATGACCACCAACAGTTCAATGAGCGTGAACGCCCGCCCGCCGCGGCCGGCCGCAGGTTGGGGGGCCGGCCGATGGGGCGTGGCGGATTTTTTCATAACCATTCCATGGACGATTGCGTCTGACCGTTTATACTCAGACGGGGCAAGTGCCCGCCGCATTCAATTTTTATGACCAAAAAAGACTGGTTGCTCATCCTCGCCTTGGTGGCGCTGACCACCGTTTATGCGGTCTGGTTCACCGACTGGTTCAAACCCCGGATCATTCAGATTTCCTCGGCCAGCCGCAACACGCGTTTGAACCCGCGTTTCCACAAGGCGGATAACCCCACCGCCGCCCTTCCGCCCTTTTTCATCCTTGGGACCCCCTGCCGGCTCACGGAATTGGAGGTGGTGCCGCTCTTGGAATGGCAGACCAACCATGAGGCCCTGCCCGTGTGGCATCTGATTTCCTCGTCCAATTCCGTCCTGGTGGCCAAGTTTCCCTATGGCATGAATATCCATGGCATGCAGCCCGCCGTCGCCGGCGGCCGCGCTCAACCGCTGATCCCCCACGTTATGTATCACCTGATCCTCAAAGCCGGCCGGGCGAAGGGCGAACACGACTTCGAAGCCAAACCCGCTGACTAACCCGTTGGACGCACCGGTCGGGGGGCGGGTTACGCTTCAATTATCGGCCCGGCCAGATGGCACGCGGCCAGGTGGTGGGCACCCACCGCCCGCAACTCGGGCGCTTCCGTCCGGCAGCGGGCCTCGGCCACCGGGCAGCGCGGATGAAACGGGCAGCCGGACGGGGGATGGATGGGCGACGGCACATCGCCCGGCAACCGGATGCGCTGGCGCTGGTTCTCCGGGTCCACTTCCGGCACGGCGGAAATCAGCGCCTGGGTGTAGGGATGCCGGGGGGAACGAATGATGGTTTTGGCGTCGGCCAGCTCCACCACTTTGCCCAGATACATCACCATCACCCGGCGGCTGATGTGTTCCACCACCGCCAGGTCGTGGGCGATGAACAGGTAGGCCAGGCCGTGTTCCCGCTGCAAATCCTGGAGCAAGTTGATGATTTGCGCCTGCACGGAAACATCCAACGCACTCACCGGTTCATCGCAAATGATCAACTTCGGTTTGACCGCCAGCGCGCGGGCGATGCCGATGCGCTGCCGCTGGCCGCCGCTGAATTCGTGCGGATACCGCCGGAGATAATCGGCGTCCAGCCCCACATCGGCGAGCAATTCCACAATCCGCGCGTGCCGGGCCGCCGGCGAATCCGCCAGCCGGTGGATGTCCAGCGCCTCGCCCACGATGTTCTCGACGGTCATGCGCGGATTCAGGGAACTGAAGGGGTCTTGAAAAATAAACTGCAACTCCCGCCGGCGCGTCCGCAGGGCCGCCCCGCGCCGCCCCGCCCAATCCTCCCCCGCGAATAAAATCCGGCCGGCCGTCGGCGCCACGAGCCGGACGATGGCGCGGCCGAGGGTGGTTTTGCCGCAGCCGCTTTCGCCGACCAACCCGAGCGTTTCGCCGGGCGCGAGGGTGAAGCTCACCCCATCAACGGCCTTGACGGATTCGCGCACTCCGCTGAATAAATGGTGGGGCAGCGGGAAATGGACTTGGAGATTTTCGACTTCGAGCAGTGGCATCGGGGGAATTTTCAAAGACCCGCCGGCACGGGGTCTTCTGAAAAGTGCCGCCGAACGCTTTGGGGCCGCAGTGCCGGCTCAAAATAACCGCCCACGGCATCGGCAATCATCGCATCGAGTCCGGCGAATGAATCACCCCGGGTGGTGAACCCACCGCCTTCAGGAGCATCCCAACGCGCGACAGAACCACCGGTTGCCGCGCAGGGTTCAACTTGGAAAACGATTTCAGCGACCCGGCTCATGATGGGAAATTAAGCGGAATCCGGGGCGGCGTCAACCAGACATAACCTGAGGCAACGCTTCACCCCTTCAAGCCACGATGCCGCGTGACATTCGGCGGCGCCTCCGGTCTAATCACCGGTGAAAGCTGTCATGAACGAGTCTGTGGCCGGTCAGAATGTTGAAACGCCGCCGCCCGCCGCCGCCGGTTGGGCGGTGCCGGAGTTCGCCGGCATTTATGAGGAGCACAGCCGGCCGATTTATTACCTCACGCTCCGTTTTCTCGCCGATCCGCAAAAGGCGGAGGACGCCACGCATGATGTCTTCCTCAAGGCCTTCCGGCGGCTGGATCAATTTCGCGGGGAGGCCTCCGTCCGCACCTGGCTCTACCGCATCGCCATCAACCATTGTCAGAATCTCTGTTCCTCCTGGCACCACCGCCATGTGCAGACGATGGCGGACGATGCCCTCTGGGCGGGCGCGGCGGCCGGGACGGATTCGCCGTTGCGCGTGCTGGAAACGAAGGAATTGGGCCAGCGCATCCAGCAGGCGCTGGACGCCCTTTCGGATGAATACCGCCTGTTGCTGTTGCTGGTGGCGGATGAAGAGTTGAGTTACGAGGAGATCGGCGCCCTCATGGACCAGTCCTGCGACGCCGTGCGCGGCAAGTTGCATCGCGCCCGCAAAGCTTTCGCCGTGCAGTTCGCCAAGACAGCCTAAGGAGTCGGAACCATGAAACAAGAATCCAAACTTTCCCAAAAACAGGAGCCGCTCGCCGAAACGCAGACGCAGGCGGAGGCCACGCAGAACCAGGCGCAAACCGCGCGCGAGTTTGCCACTTCCGAGGAACTGCTGCGGGCGGATGCGGCGCAAACGCCCGTGCCGCCGGAGATTGAACAACGGCTGAAAAAATCGTCCGCCCAAATCCAGCCGCCACCGGCGCGACCGTGGTGGAAAAACCTGCTGGGCCGTTGACGCCCTTTTCCCATGCCAGTTTCCGGGCAACGATTTTGGGCGGCGCTCACTCCCGGTGTGCGGGTGGTGCTGGGCCTGCTGTTCGCGGTCTGGCTCGCGTCCGCGCTCGGGAAGGGGCTGCACGTCTTTGACTTGGATCGCCGGCTCGCCTTGAGCGGCCCGAACTTCTGGCACGGCCGAGTCTGGCGGCTGGTGACTTACGAATTACTGCCCCAGGGAATCTTGGATTTGATCATCAATGGTGTGGCGCTGGCCGTCTTGGGCGGATGGCTCGAACGCCACTGGACTCGCGGCGAACTCTGGTGCTACTGCCTCGTGGCCGCCGCCGGGGCGGGCCTGGCTAAAGTGACTTTGCAATATTCCAGTCCGTTATCTTTGACGGGAGCCGCGCCGATGATGTTCGGGCTGCTCATGGCGTGGGGTTTTCTGGGCGGGCGGGAAACCATCCCCTTGTTCCTTTGGGGCGAAACCACCGTGTGGAAACTCGTGCTGGCGGCGGCGGGCGTCAGTATATTGATCCAGTTTTTCACGGCCGGACTCGTCCCCGCCCTGATCCTGTTGGCCGGTGGATTAACCGGCTACCTGTATCTCTGGTTGAAACACCAATGGCTGATGAACCGCACCGGCAGTGTGGTTCATTCCGAACGCATTTCCCGGCTGGAATTATGATCACGGTCACCACGCCCCAACCCGGTGTCAGCGCGCCGCCATCCCGGCCGGCCCGGGCCGGGGAACGCGCCCGCCAGGCGCGGGCGTCGCTGGCGGAATGCCGGCTGTGCGCCCACGATTGCGGCGTCAACCGGCTGGCGGGCGCAACCGGTCTTTGTCGGGCCGGCGCGGAGCCGCGCTTTTTCTCCGCCCAAGTCGAGGTGGCGGACGAACTCGAGTTGCTCCCCACCTTCGCCGTGGCCCTGAGTGGTTGCGATCTGCGCTGCGATTTCTGCATCACCGGCGAATCGAGCTGGAATCCCCGGGCGGGCGCCGGCTTTGGGGCGGCGGCCATGGCCGCGCGCGCCGTGGCGGCGCTGCGGGCCGGGGCGCGAACGATCATGATCCTGGGCGGCGAACCCACCATTCACCTGCCCGGCGTGCTGGATTTCGTGGCGCACCTGCCGGGGTCGGCCCGGTTGATCTGGAAAACGAACGCCCACGGCTCGGCTTCGGCGCGGGAACTGCTCGACGGGATGTTTGAAGTGTGGCTGGCGGATTTTAAATTCGGCAACGACGCCTGTGCGCGGCGGTTGGCGAAGGTGCCGGATTATCTGCGGGTGGTCCGGGAGAACCTGCGGTGGGCGGACGGACACAGTGAGTTGATCGTCCGGCATCTGCTCATGCCCGGTCATGCGGATTGCTGCTGGCGACCGGTGGCCGTCTGGCTGGCGGAAAACCTGCCCGGGGTGAAAGTGAGCCTGCGCACCGGTTACTGGCCCGGCTGGCACGCCCGGCGGCACGCGGAATTGCGGGGGACGGTCCCCGCCGCTGAAAATGATTTCGCCTTTGGACTGGCGCGCGAACTGGGATTGAATTTAATTGTATGAAAATCCGGCCCCCATCACCGTCCGCCCGCCGGCCGCCGGAATCGGCGGGGGGCGACTTGTTGATTCTGGCGGACGGCCGGATTTTCGCCCACAACCTCACGGCGGCGCTCGCCGGGGTGCTGGCGGAATTGAATCCCGCCGATGCCGCCATGCGCCGGCGGGCCGGGCGGAAAAACCATTTGAACCATGAACTTCCAAACTGAACTCGAGACGCTCATCCGGGCGCGCTACCCGATTCTCTACGTCATCACCAGCGAGGAAATGCGGGTGCAAAACGTGATCGTGGAAATCGCCGCCAAGCGGCAGAAAAAGGTGTTCGAGTGGAGTTACTGCACGGGCATCGTGCCGGCGGGCGCCTCCATCCAATCGCACAAAAACCGCAACGCGGCCACCAAGGATCCGCTGATGGCCCTGGACCAAGTTATTGAACAGGTCGAGCCGGCGATTTATGTGTTCAAGGATTTTCACCCGTTTCTGACCCGCAATAATTTCGCCATCATCCGCAAGCTCAAGGAAATCGGGCTGCACCTGAAGAACAGTTTCAAGACCATCCTGCTGGTGTCGCCCGTGATGGAGATTCCCACCGAATTGGAAAAGGAGATCACGGTGCTGAATTATCCCCTGCCGGAACGGGACGATTTGAGCGCGCTGCTCGATAAAATCATCGCGGATGTCCGGCAGTTCAAACAGGTGAAAATCGAATTGGACGACCCCGGGCGCGAGCGGTTGTTGCAGGCTGCGCTGGGCCTGACCCTGGGCGAGGCGGAAAATGTTTTCGCCAAAATCATCGTCAAGGACGAGCGCTTGAGCGGCGATGATGTCAATGAAGTGTTTGCCGAGAAACAGCAGATCATCCGCAAGAGCGGGCTGCTCGAGTATTACACCACCGAAGACAGTTTCTCGAACATCGGCGGCCTGGCCGTGTTGAAGGATTGGCTGGATAAACGGGCGGCCGCCTTCACCCAGGAAGCGCGGGCGTTCGGGCTGCCGGCCCCCAAGGGCATCCTGATGCTGGGGGTGCAGGGCTGCGGCAAAAGCCTGTGCGCCAAGGCGGTGTCCAACCAATGGCAGTTGCCGCTGTTGCGTTTCGACATGGGCCGGATGTTTGGCAGCCTCGTCGGCTCGTCTGAGGAAAACGTCCGCCGGGCCATCGCGGTGGCGGAATCCGTCGCCCCGGCGATCCTGTGGGTGGATGAAATTGACAAGGCGTTCGCGGGTTCGCAGGGCTCCGGCGCGACGGATGGCGGCACGACCGCCCGCGTGTTCGGCACCTTCCTGACCTGGCTCTCGGAAAAAACCGCGCCGGTGTTTGTCGTCGCCACCGCCAACGACATTTCCCAACTCCCGCCCGAACTGCTCCGCAAGGGCCGCCTGGACGAAATCTTTTTCGTGGACCTGCCCAGCCCGGCGGAACGGGGGGACATCTTCCGCATCCATTTGAACCGGCGCGGGCGGAAGGTGGCGGAATTTGACACGGACGCCCTGGCGGCGGCGAGCAAGGATTGCAGCGGTGCGGAAATCGAGGAGGCCATCAACAGCGCGTTATACGACGCGTTTTACGCCGGCCGCGACATCACCACGGAATCCGTGCTGGCGACGCTGGCGCAAACGGTGCCGCTGGCCCGGACGATGGACGAGCAGATCAACCGCCTGCGCAACTGGGCCGAAGGCCGCGCCCGCAACGCCAGCATCCCGCGTGACACCCAGAAGGCCGGCACCGTCCGCCGCATGGAATTGTAACCCCCCACCGCCATGGATTATTTCTGGGGCAACCTGTTTGATTATTTCAAGGAACGCCGGTTGGCGGGGGTTTTC
>Ga0302278_10000518_pt1 | contig 49380 bp, 35 predicted proteins | sample III_Bog_N3_2_FD_194543 | JGI IMG/M metagenome (GOLD analysis project Ga0302278, IMG submission 194543) | Peat permafrost microbial communities from Stordalen Mire near Abisko, Sweden - III_Bog_N3_2 | ecosystem: Environmental > Terrestrial > Soil > Wetlands > Peat | place: Sweden: Abisko...
GACGGCGGAGCGCTGAAGGCCATCGACTACACCACGCCGGTTCCCAGCGCCCAAGTGAAGACCTGCGTTCTGCTGGCTGGGTTGCAGACCGCCGGAACCACTACAGTGCGCGAGGCGCTGCGGACACGAGATCACAGCGAATTGGCGCTGCGGGCCTTTGGCGCAACGCTGGAGCGGACGGTGAATTCGGTCTCGATCAGCGGGCCGCAGGCGCTGCACGCGATTGAGGCAGCGGTCCCGGGCGACATTTCCTCGGCGGCGTTCTTTTTGTGCGCGGCGGCGTTGTTTCCGGGCTCCGGGCTGGTGCTGGAGTCGCTGGGGCTGAACCCCACGCGCGCCACTCTGCTGGATGTGCTGACCGCTCTGGGCGCGCACATCAGCGTGCTGAATCTGGAAGAGAAGAATTCCGAACTGGTGGGCACGGTGCAGGTTTCAGCGCCGCCTGAGGGACTGGGCTCGACCACCATCTCCGGTGCGCTGGCCGCGCAACTGATCGACGAGCTGCCGGTGTTGGCCGCGATTGGCCCCTACACCAGCGGCGGCATCCGCATCCGCGACGCTAAAGAATTGCGCGTGAAGGAGTCGGACCGCATTGCGCTGACGGTGAAAAATCTGCGTGCCATGGGCGCCGAGGTGGAGGAGTTCGAAGACGGGCTGGACGTACCGGGCGGGCAGACGCTGCACGGGGCCACCATCGACTCCGGCGACGACCACCGCATCGCCATGGCCTTCAGCGTGGCGGCTTTGCGCGCCGAGGGAGAGACGCTGATTCAGGGAGCGGAGTCGGCCGCCATCAGCTTTCCGGAGTTTTTTGAACTTTTGGATCAGGTAGCGGAGCGGTAGAGCAGCTCTCCCGATAAGAAACAGGCGTTGGGCGGTGGTAGCTGCCGGATTGGCGACGACTCACCCAGAACAGCCATTCAGGTATTCTCCTCACATGCACCATCGAACGATGGTCTCGAAAGCGAAAGAACCTAGATGGCAATTTCTGCTCGTTTGACTCTTCTGTTGGTGGCGGCGGGGTTTTCAAGCACAATCCTCCTTGCTCAAAAGCCAGGCTCCTCTGATGAGTGCGCGAGGACATTCGGGATGAAGGTCTATTCAAACGTCTTTGTTCACGAAGAAACAGGCGATCTACTTGGGTATGAGTTGGCCATCAAGCGCAACGCGAATTCAAGTGTGGATGCACTTCTCTACGTATATGAGGGAGGAGACAGCGACGACGGTATACCCCTTTCGGGGCAAGTGGTAAATAAACGGTTGGCCGTTCAAGGGACTTGGATCGAACACCTGATTGAATATCCCTCGAAAAGGACGATAGTAGAAAAACATTTCGTGAAAATCGTTGGCGATTTGGGCCCCGCAGCGCTCAGTGGAGAACTGACGATCGAAGGTATGAACGAGCGCGAGGCTATCCGACTAAAGCACGTGAAGAGAATCTGGTCGTGCACAAATTGGAACCCGTCCTCGCTAAGCAAGTGAAGGCAAATGATCGCCGTTGCGCGATGCCTCGATGACCAAACCGCAAAAGTCTTCAGTTGCGGCCGTATCACCGCCAACCCGTCAGTTACCAGCTGATGGACTTCCAATCAAACCTTCTGTAGGGACCAGCTACTTCCCCGTCCCCTCGGTCAGCGTCACAATCCGATCCACGCCCGGCACGGTGAACTTTTCCACCTTGCCGCTGGGCCAGTGGATTTCGAGGACGTCTACCGCCGTCGCCTGTCCGAGGCCGAAGTGCGGGCGCAGGTCGTTCGACGAGAGATAGCTGCCGCCGCTGAGGACATCGCCCCGCTGCTTCATGCCGTTGGCGGTCACGTAGACGGTGGCTCCCACGGCGTCGCGCGGACTCTTCGGGCCGCCCACCAGCTTCAGTTCCAGCCAGTGATTCTTGTCCGGGTTCACGTTGCGCAGCAGGACCGGGTGGCCGTCCATTACGTTGATCACTGCGTCGAGCTTGCCGTCGTTGAAGAGATCGCCCACCGCCATGCCGCGACCGGCAATCACGACAGCCAAGCCTGATCCCTCGACTGCCGGAACCGGCTCGAAGCTCTTGCCCTGCAAGTTATGGAAGAGCATCGGACGCTCTGCCCAGCTGGTGCCCCATGCGTATTTGTCGGCCTGCGGGTAGACGTGGCCGTCGGACATGAGCAGATCGCGCCAGCCGTCGTTGTCGTAATCCAGGAAGGCGTCGCCCCAACTGAGGAAGGGCACGGAGATTTCGCCCAGGCCGATCTGGTAGCTGATGTCGGTCAGGTTGGCGTCGCCCTCGTTGCGATAGAAGGGCTTGTAGTCGTCAGAAAAGGTGGTGTTGAAGATGGCCAACATGCCGTTGTTCTGGTAGTCGCCCACGGCAATGCCCATGGAGGCCGTCTCGCGCCCTGCCTCGTTCAGAGCGTAGCCCGAGGCGTAACTTACATCCTCGAAGGTGCCGTCGCCCTTATTCAGGTAGAGGTAGTTGGGCGTGGAGTCGTTGCCCACCAGGAGGTCCGGCTTCCCGTCATTGTTGATGTCCACAAACAAGGCGCCGAGGCCGTAGTAGGCGGGCTTGTCGGCCACTCCGGCCTTTTCGCTGACGTCGGTAAAGGTGCCGTCGCCGTTGTTGTGGAAGAGGTGGTCGGGCTCGCCCTTGAGGCCGCGCGGGCCGCAAGCTACCGCCTCGCCGCGGAAGGTGCAGAACGCATTGGTCGCGCCGCCCTCGCCGCTTTTGGGCAGGTTGTTCCAGTCCCAGTGCAGGTAACCGGCTACGAAGAGATCGAGACGCCCGTCGCCGTCGTAGTCGCCCCAGGTAGCCCCGGCCGACCAGTTGCCGAGCGTGACGCCAGCCTTCTCAGCCACGTCGGTAAAGGTGCCGTCGTGATTGTTGCGGTAGAGGCGGTTTTTGCCCACGTTGGAGACGAAAATGTCAGGCCAGCCGTCGTTGTCGAAGTCGGCGATGGCTGCGCCCGTTCCCCAGCGGTCGTTGGTCACGCCGGCTTTAACTGCCACGTCGGTAAAGGTGCCGTCGTGGTTGTTATGGAAGAGCGCCGCGTGGGGCGGGGTCGCCTTGCCGGTGAGAGCGTCGACGGTCGAGCCGTTGACCAGATAAATGTCGAGCCAGCCGTCGTTGTCGTAGTCGAGCAGGCCTACGCCCGACCCCTTGGTCTCGATGATGTAGTTCTTTTCCGGCGTGCCCATCTTGTGGGTCCAGTGGGTCAGGCCCGCTTTTTCCGAGTCGTCGATGAAGACGATGGGGCCGGTTTTCACAAATCCGCCCACTGTGATCGGACGCTGCTTTTCGTCGAGCTGCAGAGGGTGGGGCGAGCCGGTTTCCTGGCCGCTGGGGGCGGCTGGCTTGGCCGCCTGCGCGGAGAGAAGAGCGGGAATTCCCGCCGCCAGCAGCCCCAGAAATGTGGTGGTGCGCAGTGCCTCGAACATGGCAGTCAGTATACGGGGCCGGGTGGACCCCGAGTATCGGTCGAAGGATGGAGAACGTGTCTCTGCGGCCTGGGCACGCGGCTGGCGGATGGGATTCATCCACCGTAACCTTCGCCGCGCGAGTTTGAGGTATAAGATGCTTCCGAGTGGCGCGGACGCACTATTTTCGCGTACTCACAGGCACCTGTGATTTCCATCACTTACGGCATTTTGGACACTGTTAGTCTAAAAAGCGACCTCAGGGGGTATCAAAGGGCGTATGCAATCTTTTCCCGCAGTTGATCCAATTCCCTTGCCAGCCCCGATATGGCTATTGAAGCTGTTGCATATCGTTACGCTGGCGCTGCACTTTGTTGCCGTGGAAATGCTGTTGGGCGGGCTGCTGCTGGCGGTTCTGTTCAGTCTTTTCCGCGACTCGCCGGCCTCGATGGTCGCAGCTCGCGCCCTGGCGCGCCGGCTGACGGTGGTGATGACGTTTGTGATCAACCTGGCCGTGCCGCCGCTCCTGTTTGCGCAGGTGCTCTATGGCCGCGCGCTCTACACCTCGAGCGTGCTGATCGGCCTCTACTGGATCTCGATCATCGGGCTCCTCATGCTGACCTACTGGCTGCTGTATCGCTTTTCCGCGCGGCTGGAGGCGGGCAGACCCGCCTGGTGGGTGGGCTTGAGCGCATGGGTGCTGGCCGGTTTCATCGCCCGACTGCTCTCGACCAATATGACGCTGATGCTGCGGCCGGAGGTGTGGCGCGGGATGTATTCGAACTCCGCGATGGGCGCTTACCTGCCCACCGGCGACCCAACGCTGACGCCGCGCTGGCTGCTGATGATGGCCGGGGGCCTGTTCATCGGCGGGTTGTGGATGGTGTACCTGAGCGGCCGCTCGACCTTTACCGCTGAGGAAAAGAGCTTTATGGCCGGCGTTGGCGGCAAGATCGCAGCCCTGTTCGGTGTGGTCTACCTGGCCGCTGGATTGTGGGCGGCAGGGGTGCAGCCAGAGATTGTGAAGGCTGGCCTGCACACGGACGCTCTCTACAAGTTCGCGGGCTTTGCCGGGTACGGCTGGCTGGCGCTGGTGGCGGTGGCCGTGGTGGCCGCCGCAGTGGCTGGATTTGGAAAGATCTCCGCCGCCTGGCTGGGCTGGGTGGGCGTGCTGCTGGGCGTGCTCATCGAGATCATGCTGGTCGTCTATCGCGACGGGGTCCGCGATCTGACCTTGCTGAGCAAGGGCTACAACGTCTGGGATCGCGCTGTGGCGACCAACTGGTGGATCGTCGGCCTCTTCCTGGTCCTGTTTGTCGCGGGGCTGGGAGTGATCGGCTGGCTCATCTCCGTGGTGGCCCGGGCCAGGAAAGATATGGAGGCCGCGGCCTAATCCCCCGCGAAAAGATTGCCATGAACGAAGTGATCAAGCTGCAACCTCTCGCTGAAGAACCGGGCGAAGCCACCACGCGCCGTGCGTTTCTGGCCGCTGCCGGGGCCGCGGGGCTGGCCTACACCGCCGCGCTGGCCTATCCCATCTATCGCTATCTGGCCTCGCCGGAAGAAATGGCGATGAGCGCCACAGCCGTGACCGAAGTGATGCTGAAGGACGCGCAGAAGCTGCCTGCGGGCTCGGTGCTGATGTTCAAGTTTGGCGCCTCGCCGGCCATGCTGATCCACCACGCGGACGACCGCTGGGTGGCGATGACCGCCGTCTGCACCCACCTGGGCTGCACCGTGCAGTACGAGCCCCAGGCGGACCGCATCCACTGCGCCTGCCACGGCGGCGTCTACAACCCCTACACCGGCGCCAACGTCAGCGGACCGCCTCCCAAGCCGCTCAAACTCTTCAAGGTGGCTGTCAACGAGGGCAGCGTGGAAGTCTCGCGTGCGTAACAACGTGAAAAGGATAAAAGGATGACTTCAAAGACCATTTCAAGCCCTGTTTACGATTGGGTCGATGAGCGCCTCGGCCTCTCTGAACTGGCCGCCTTTGCGCGCCACAAGACGGTCCCCGTCCACGCTCAATCGTTCTGGTACTACTGGGGCGGCATCTCGCTGTTCCTTTTCCTGGTGCAGTGCTTCACCGGCGTGTTGCTGCTGGTGTACTACCGCCCCGGCGCCGAGGCGTACGAATCGGTTCGCCAGATCACCTTTGTGATGCACTTCGGCTGGCTCATCCGCTCGGCGCATGCGTGGAGCGCCAACCTGATGATCTTCGCCATCCTGGTGCACATGTTCTCGGTCTTCTTCATGAAGGCTTACCGCAAGCCAAGGGAATTCGGCTGGCTGAGCGGCATGGCTCTCTTGGGGATTGCCTCGGTCTTCGGCTTCTCCGGCTACCTGCTGCCCATGGACGAGTTGAGCTACTTTGCCACCAAGGTCGGCCTGGAGATTCCGTCGGCGATTCCGTGGATCGGCTCGGCGATTGCCAACATGCTGCGCGGCGGTCCGGATGTGAGCGAGTTCACGGTGCAGCGTTTCTTTGCGCTCCATGTAGTGGTGCTGCCAGCCCTCTTCCTGCCCCTGCTCGGATTTCATTTGTGGCTGGTGCAAAAGCACGGCAACGCCTCGCCTCCCAGCGTGGAGTCCCTGCCGTCTTACCAGCGCAAGAGCGAGCCCTTCCTGCCCAACTTCCTGCGCAAGGATCTGGCCATGTGGCTGATCTCGCTGAACATTCTTGCGCTGCTGGCCTCGGTGTTTCCGTGGTCGCTGGGCAAGCCGTTCGACGCGCTGGCGCCGGCCCCGGTGGGCATCCATCCCGAGTGGTATTTCATGAGCCCCTTCGAGATGCTCAAGATGCTGGGCGCGGTTCTTCCCGGCGAGGTGGGAGAGATTGCGGGAATCCTGCTCTTTACCGTAGGCATCGCGCTCTGGGTTCTGATTCCCTTCTACGACTCATCGAAGGAGTCGGGCAAGCGCGGACGAGCCGCACATTACTTCGGTCTGCTGGCGGTGATCGCCCTGCTGGCCACCACCGTCATCGGCTATTGGACCATTCGGTAAGGCAGCTGTCAGCCATCAGCCGTCAGCTTTCAGCTTTGTCCTGCTTACTCGAACAGAGCATAAAAATCTGATAGCTGATGGCTGAAAGCTGGAACCTAGGAGCTAAAAAATGAATTACCCCTTTTGGGACATTCCAATTCTCGGCTCGGGCTGGGTGATCGGCATCATCGCCATCTTCCACGTCATGATCTCGCAGTTCGCCGTGGGCGGCGGACTCTATCTGCCCATGGCCGAGCGCAAGGCGCAGCGCATGACCGACCCGGTACTGCGCGCGGCATGGCACAAGCAGCTGGTCAGCCACTCCAAATTCTTTCTCATTCTTACCGGCGTCTTCGGCACGGTGAGCGGCGTGGGCATCTGGTTCGCCATCGGACTGACGCATCCGGAAGGCACCAGCACGCTGATCCATAATTTTGTTTTTGGCTGGGCGATGGAGTGGGTCTTCTTCCTGGTTGAGCTGGCCACCGCGGCGGTCTACTACTACACCTGGGACCGCATCGACGAAAAGCTGCACCTGACCGTGGGCTGGGTCTATGCCGGAGCTTCCGCCGCTACGCTGATCATCATCAACGGCATCCTGGCCTTTATGCTGACGCCGGGCGACACCTGGCTGAGCGTGGCCGGAACCGGCATGGAAGCCAGCAAGTTCTGGAACGCCTTCTTCAACCCGACCTACTGGCCCAGCCTGTTTCTGCGCACTTGCGTATGCCTCTCGCTGGCCGGCGTATGGGCGCTCATCACTTCAAGCCGCATCGACGGCGACAAGCAGCCGGCGCTCAAGGCTTCTCTGGTCAAGTGGAGCGTCAAGTGGCTGGTGCCTTCGTTCGTGGCCATGCCCTTCCTGATGATCTGGTATTACATGATGGTTCCGGCTTCGCAGCAGGCGCTGCTGACCTTGGGCATCGACACCATCAATGCCGGCACCTTTTCCGCCGTCACCCGCATGGCGCTGGTCATCATCGTCACCTCGGCCACCATCGTCGGCGTCACCTATTTTCTGGCTTACCGCAATCCGGTGGACTTCAAGCTTTCCCATGCGATCAGCGTGCTGCTGCTGGCCCTGATCGCCACCGGCGCCGGGGAATACTCGCGCGAGATGCTGCGCAAGCCCTTCGTGATCGGCCGCTGGATGTACTCGAACGGCGTGCGCGTCAAGTATGTGGACCGCATCAATCGGCAGGGTTATCTGGCCAAATCCAACTGGGTCTGGCATGATCCGAAGCCGATGATGCTGAATTATCTTCAAACTCCTGGCGACAACGCGATGCCTGATTTGACTTCGAGCTACTCGCGCGGCGAAGCCATCTTCCGCGGCGAGTGCGGCTCCTGCCACACGCTGGCTGGTTATCGCCCGCTGAATACGCTGCTGGCCGGCCGCGACCGCGCCAACATCGCGAGCTTCATCACCATGCTGCACGACTACAAATCCGACTCGCCCTACCGACGCTTCATGCCGCCGATGGTGGGGACCAGGCAGGATGTGGACGACCTGGCGGACTTCCTGAATGCGCAGGTGAATCCGACAACTCCAGCCAAGGTGCTGACGGCCCAAAAATAGGAACTCCATCTCGATTTGGAGCCCCCGGTCCGTCCGCGTTGTCTGCGGGCGGATTGGTGCGTAGAATGGCGCTTTAAGCAAGGGTAGAGAAAAGCCTCAAGCCGCACGGAGGCATTCCAATGGCCGTTGCGCAAAAGCTCATCGCGATCGGGTTGTTGTTGATGGGGATGCTGGTAACGGGTCTCTGGCTGGACCACTTCGCCAAACCGCTCGATCCGTTTCTGACTACCGCCCACAAGCTTCTGGCCCTCGCGTGGGCGATATTCGCCATCATCCTGGTCAGCCATTCGGCAAGGCATATTGAATCCAGGGCCGCATTCTTCGCTGCAATTGCCGTCCTGGGAGTGTCGATTGTCGCCTTGTTTGCCAGCGGCGCTTTGCTGACCATGCCGAAGGTCGAAGGCGCCTTCTGGCTCACCCTGCACCGCATCGCATCGGTTGCGGCTGCGGTTGCCGGAGCGATAGCGGCGAGGCTCATCCTCCTCAGCAAGCCGTAATGCCGGTCAGTTTCGTTCCGGCCGCCTTCAGGAGGCTGACTCATCAGCTCCTGGCCAGCACGAGAACCGCGTGCTCAGGCAGACGCAAGAAAGTGATAAGCTGGCGGGGCTGGGAAAAGAGAGGAACAAAATGGCTGGTCCAGACCCGACTCTGAAATTGGCTGTCGTCTTCGAGAGCGCAGACCCTGTGGCGCTGAGCATTGCCAAGGCAGCTCTCGCAGACGCCGGCATTGAGTTCGCGGAAAACGACGAGGCGCTGACTGGCTACGGATTCAGTCCGATCATCAATCCCGTGGGCAGGATTCAGGTAGCTCAATCGCGCGAGGGCGAGGCGCTTGAGATTTTGAAGGACTTGCTTGGCGCGGCGGATGCGGAGACGGACGGCGCACTCTCGGAACCCGCACCGGAGTGAAAGAGCCGCTCTTTCTGGCTGCTCGTGTGAGTTGTGAGTCTGGCAGCTCTCCGCTGCGCCAATGAAGCGGTCTCAATGGATCTTGGGTGTCGCTGGGACTGCGGCCGGTGAGGGCGCGGAGCCGGGGCCGGAAGATTTCTCATCCGGCACCTCGTCGAAGCCGGTCAATATCCGCATCTGCCCGCGAAACATGTGATATCCACCGAAGTCGACATCGTCCATCATCGTCTCAAAGGGGCCGTAGGCTCTAAAGTCGTGGTCCCATTCATGCAGATCGAAGATGGTACGCACTCTCGTGATGGAGATGCTTTTCACCAGGCAGAGATGCGTGGTTCCTCCGATCGTTACCGGGCCGTATTCGACGACGATGCCGGAGCGGAGAACGGGCAGGTTGGGTTCGAGATCCGCCTCCAGTGACAGCCGCAGGATGGCTCCGCTCTCTGCATCGATCGCGATCTCTCCGTGATACGCGGTCAGGAGTTCGAAGGCGCCTGTCCCGTCGACGTCGTCGAGCAAGCAGCAGGACTCAAGCTGATAGTGCGATTCCTGCTTCGAGACCCTGAAACGGAAGACCGCCCGAAGCCCTTCCGCGCCCTGCTCCCAACGGTTCCAGACCCAGTCGCCGCGGGCGGGATCCAGGACGGCGGCGCTAAGGATTGGGCCAAAGATGCCCTTGGTGTTGAAGCGCGCCGCTCCTTTTTCCCGCTTGCTCCCTTTCACGAAATCCACGACTTCCGAGCCGTTGCGGTAAAGCACGCCGGCACGGACGCTGCCCGCCCAACGCAGCGACCGATCGCCGAACGCAGTTTTCCAGGCCTTCTTCTCATGGATCGGAAGCTCCCGATAGCGCATCGTGGTTCGCGTGGCAAAGAAGTCCGGCAATTTGGGAATTGTCTGGAGCAGATAGTCGACGGCTCTGGATTGCATCAGCCGTTGCGCGGCGAGGTCGGGCGGCGGACGGGAGGGGACCTCGGAAGCTGGAGGGTCCAGAAAGGCCGAAGCGTCGGCCACGGCCACCAGCGCGGCCCAGGATTTTGTGCCGGAGACGCGAGCCTTCAGGGACGCGAGTCGGACGCTGCTCAGGCGCTCCGTCAGTTCCATGTCGGAAAGTTGCTGGGCCAGTTTGTCATCCTTGACGCCATGAAGTTTGTCCAAGGCCTGCTCCAACTGCTGGACCGTGACGCGCTGGCCTGGGACGTAAGGCTCGTAGTAAAAAACCGGTTCATCGTAATACCCGGCATTGGTGCGGATGACCAGCCCTGGCTTGGAGATCTGCACCTTCAGGTCGTGGTATTCATCCACATGATTCGTGGGAGCGGGTTCGAACGAGAGGGTGTAAAAGGCGCTTGCGTCCTTCACGCACTGGTCGATCAGAGGCGCAAAGTCGTTATTTGGCTTGGCAAGGACGCGGCCGCCGCTTTCGATGGCCAGTACTTCCAAACCGAGATTGAAATAACTCGAATCCGCGCCCGATTGCACGCCTGTCAGGAATTTTTCATAGGGAAACCGGCGATCCGGTGATTTCCAGAACGTAACGCCGCAAAGGGAGATGCGCGCCTCACGGATCCGGGTTGAGAATTCGGTGATCCAGTCGAATCGGGTTTCCAGCTGAGTAAACGAGCCGAGATCATTCTGGTAGTTGCTTTGCTCCGGGGCGCCATAGCCGAGCCAGACCAGCAACTTTCTGCCCGGCTTGCGCCGCTCTTCCAGAACGATGGAGCCGAGCGCTTTCAGGGTCACCAGGGAACGGAGCTGCGGGCGTTGGGGATGAAGCGACGCGTTTTGATCGAGGCTCCGGCTAAGGGATGTGGAACTGCTGTCCGGTTTGTCATTGTCCTGGTCGAGCAGAGTTTTGATGAGACCGTCCTTGCGCGAGAGTTCGTCTGCCAATGCGTTTCCGTCGGTGGAAGGCCGAGGCGTAACCGACAAACTCACCACGGACAAATTCTCCAGGGCAAGACGGTAGACCGATACCGGCTGGGCTAGATGCCCCCCGTTCTGCCGCAGAAACTTCTCGACTCCATCCTGAAGATCGTGAACCTCGTCGGGCGTGTGCCGGATGGTGTCGATGACCAGAATGACTTCAACGGGCGGATCGGGCTGAACAGAGATCCCATCGAATGCGTGGAAGGAGAGGATCTGGCTTTTCTGGCCGTTGTCCAGCAGCGAGAAGTCTTTGCGCTCAAGGCCGGATACGGGCTTTCCCGAGGGATCGGTGACCACCACATCGAGCTTGATCCGGCCTTCCGCCAGTTCGGGTATGGAAGGGGAAAGCTGGGCGGCAGCCGCCGGAGGTGCGGGTGCTGCCACAGGCTGCTGCGGTGATCCCACCGGAGAGGCGGACTGGGCGCAAAGAGAGGTTGCAAAGACAAAAGCCAAAACTGGCGAGAGAAGAGTGGACTCTGGCAGGCGCAATGGCCCTTCCTTGGATCGCAGCCTCCATTTACACGACCGCGATCGTTACCGCTCGTTTGACGCTCAGAGTCTAACCGCAATCAGGACGAATACCAAATCAGCGGGTCCAGCCGAGTGCGCCAGCCGTTCGCATCCATTCCGAAAAGATGAAAAAAACAAGTCCCGTTCAATCGCGGCCGCTACTCTTCGCCAATCTCGTACGGAATGCCGAAGCGGCCGATCTGGATTAGCGCCTTGTCGCTGGGTGGCCAGATATGCAGGCTCTCCACGGGGCTGTGGCCGGCAATGCGATGCGCGTCCGTGGTTCCCACCAGGGCGCCAGTTGCTGCCTCGTGGAAATGCACGCTGAGCGCGTCGCCGCCTGTGGTCCGTGTCCAGCCAAAAACATACTGGCCGGGGCGCAGGGCAATGCCGCCAATCCGCACCGGCGCCTGCACAACCAGGTAGTGCGAGTATTTTCCGTCGGCCGAGTAGCCCGCCGTGAGCAGCACTACACCGGCGATGAAGTGGCCGCGTCCGTTGACAATCCCGGAGGCGGTGCGCATCTCGGTTTCAATGTGCTCCCGCTCGACCGGCGCACGAGCCGGCAGGAGCGAGGCCAGTTCCGCATCGCTGGCCTGATGCCAGGCCTGCTTCTGGGCCAGGGAAATCGGCCCCAGAGACAGCAGAAAAACGCTGCATATCAACAAACGACTCATCAGTCTCATCTTCATGGTCTTGGCTTTCTCAGGGATTCCAGGGTCACGATGCCGCGCTGAATCGCGGCGGTCGCGGCCTGCGTCCGGTCGGTGACGCCCAGCTTGCCCAGCAGGCTGTTGATGTGGGTCTTCACCGTGGCCTCAGAGATCGCGAGTTCCGCGGCGATTTCTTTGTTGCTCTTGCCATGCACGATCTGCTCCAGCACGTCGAACTCGCGCGGCGTCAACTCCTCGGTGCCCATGCGCTCGGCCAGGCGCTGCGCAATGGCCGGCGGAATGTGCTGCTTGCCGGCATGAACAGCGCGGATGGTCGCGATCAGTTCCTCGGTGGTCATGCCCTTCAGCAGGTAGGCGCGCGCCCCGGCCTGCAAGGCGCGATAGATGTCCTCGTCGCCGTCGTAGGTGGTGAGCACGATGAAGCGGGCGTGCGGCGTTTCCATGCGCAGGCGCTGAATCACGTCCACGCCGCCCATGCGCGGCAGGCGCAGGTCCATCAGCGTGATGTCCGGCAGGAGCTTGCGAAACTGCGTGATGGCTTCCACGCCATCGGCGGCTTCGCCCACCACCTCGATTCCGTCCACCACGTTAAGCAGCGCCACAAGTCCCTGGCGCACCACGTGGTGATCTTCAACCACCAGCACGCGAATCGCTTCCCTGGTTCCAGTTTCTGCCACGCTCATTCCTCCGCTTTCTCTTTGCCTTCTCGCGGCGCCCGCGCCCGCAGACGCACCACCGTTCCGACGCCCGGTTCGCTGGTCACTTCAAGCGTGCCGCCGATGGAAGCCGCCCGCTCCCGCATCCCCGTCAGTCCGAAATGCCCCGCTTCGGATGCCGTTTCCGCGCCGGCTTCAAATCCGCGACCATCGTCGCGCACTTCCAGGGCAATCGTCTCCGGCCCATACTCCAACTGCACAATTAGGTTCTTGGCTCCGGCGTGCTTGTGTACATTATGGATGGCTTCCTGAGCCACGCGGAGGATTTCCCGCTCGGTGCCCGGCGGAAGCGGCCGATAGGCGCCGAAGGTGCTGAAATGCGCCTCGAAGCCATGGCCGCCGGCTGCCTCGACGACCCGCCGCAACTGGACAGGAAGCGTGGTTTCGCGCGAATCCTGCGAGCGCAGCGCCCATATCGATTGCCGCGCATCGGCCAGGCCTTCGCGGACGTAGCCGCGGGTGGTGTCCAGATGCTTGGCGGCGGCATCGACTTTCTTCAGCCGCAGCAACTCCGCCAGCACTTCCAGTTGCACCGAGATTCCCACGTAGCCCTGCGCCAGGGTGTCGTGAATCTCGCGTGCGATGCGGCCGCGCTCTCCCAGCACCGCCTTGAATTCGCTCTCCGCGCGCCTGAGTCGGAGGCGCAACAGAAGCACCACCAACCCCGCCGCCAGCAGAGCCAGGAAGAGATAGAACCAGATGGTCTGGTAGAAATGCGGCTGCAGTTCGAACTCGAGTGCCGCGCCTTCGGTGTTCCAGACCCCGTCGTTATTGGCCGCCTGCACGCGGAAGGTGTACTTCCCCGGTGGAATATTTGTGTAGTACGCGGTGCGACGGGTACCGGCCTCCGTCCATCCGTGGTCAAAGCTCTCCAGCATGTAGCGGTAGCGGACTTTCTGCGGCGCAGTAAAGCTCAGGCCCGCGTAGTCAAACTGGAAGTGCACATGCCCCGACGACACTTTCAACCAGGAGCCAGAAGCATGTAACGCCTGGTCGACATCGTCCACCGAGAAACGCTCCAGCGCGACCGGAGGCGGCGTCGTGTTCACCGGGAAATGCGCCGGGTCCACCTCCACCAATCCTTTGGGGGTGGCGAACCACAGGCGTCCGTCGCGCGAGCGCCACGCCGAGGGGTGGCTGTTGGTGGCCGTCTCCCGGCTGCGCAGGCCATCTGCCGCGCCAAACTCGATCCAGTGGGAGCAGCCGCCCCGCATGTCGCAGTCGCAGCGGGCAATGCCGTTGCCGGTGGCAAACCAGAGGTGATTGCTGTCATCCTCCAGAATGGCGTGGATGGTGGTCTGGTTCAGCCCGTCGTGGGTGACGGCGGAGAACCTCTGGCCGTCCCACAGGTTCCAGCCGTGGTCCTGCGTCCCCACCAGCAACGTCCCGTTGGCGCGCGGAAGCAGAGCCGTGACCACGTTGCTGGAGAGGCCGTTGGCCGTTGTGTAGTTCTGTATTCTGCCGCCGTGCACACGGGAGAGGCCGGCAAAGGTGGCCACCCACAGGTCGCCGCCTGCGTCGCGATCCATGGCGCCTACCAGGTCGCTGCCCAGGCCGTTGGCATGCGTAAAGGTCTCCATGTGCGCGTCCGGCAATCCGCCGGCCTGGGTTGTCCAGTGAGCGAGGCCGCGCCGGGTTCCAATCCACAAGGAGCCATCGGCGTCGGCCAGCAGGGAGCGGATAAAGTCGTCCGGCAACCCGTCGGCCGAGGTGAAGGCATCGATTCTGCCGCCGCGAAGGCGGTTGAGGCCGTCTGGAGTTCCCACCCACAGGTCGCCGTTCTTCGCTGCGGCCAGAGACAGAATCACGTCGCTCAGCAGGCCGTTGCGCACTGTGTAGCTGCGGATCGATTCGGCTCCCGAAAGATAGGGCAGGCCCGGCCGTCCAGCGGCGGTTTTGCTGTTGCCGGCAGGGTGGGTTTCCACGGTTGCATGCCGGGTGACCGCATTCAGCCCGCCGCCGGCCGTTCCCACCCACAGCGTCCCGGCTCCGTCCTCGACCACCGCGGTGGTTGCGTCGGAGGTGAGTCCTTCCCGCGCGCCCAGGGTGCGGAAGCGCTGATCGCGCAGAATGTGCAGGCCGTCGGTCTCGGTTCCGGCCCACAGGTTACCTTCGTGGTCCTCCATCAGCGTCAGCACAGACGCCGAAGCGAGCGGATCGGTGACGGGAAGGCGCTGGACTTTTCCATCGCTCCAGCGCGCCAGGCCACCGTTGGTGCCAATCCAGATGCTACCTTCGCGGTCGGCGAAGAGTGCCTGAATACGGCTGCCCGGCAACTCTCTGCCGACTGCCAGCCCCGCAACGATATTGCGCCCGCGCCAGATCTCGATGCGATTCTCGCTTCCCGCCGCACTTTCATCGCCCCGCGGGATGGTCAGAAACTCGGCCCGGCTCCCATCTTGAAGGATGACCGACTCGGGGATGGTGCAGCACAGCCAATGGCCGTTCTGGAACGTAAACCTCCGGTTCACAAAAACGCCGTCGTTCCCATCGGGATCGAGATGCTCAATGCGACCGGCCGGCAGGCCATCTTTCGTCGTGAAGGTGGTCACCGCCCCATCCTTCCACCGCGCCAGGCCCTCGCTTGTCCCAATCCACAGCGCGCCGTCTTTGGTCGCCAGCAGGCAACTCACATCGTTCCCTGGCAGCGCGGGTTGCGTGTTCTTGTCGAAGACCTGGAAGCTGTTGCCGTCAAAGCGCACCAAGCCCACCTCAGTGCCCAGCCACACAAACCCGTCTTTGCTCTGAACCAGCGCCTGCACCGTGTTCTGCGGCAGCCCGTTCTCCATCACCCACGCCTGCCGCCCATAGCTGGCCAGAGGCGTGGAGGGCTCAAGCGCCCGCGCGGCCAGCGCGCCCAGGATCAACACGGTGGTCAGAAGAGCTATCCGGCGCAAGCGCCGCACTGTCTGGTGCGATTTTTCTTTCAAGGTACGAAGCATCCTGAACCTGGCCGAGCGCGCGGGGTTCTCCGGCAGCGCTCCAGGCCGCCAGGAAAATCCGCGCACTTCAACAGTAATGCGCCAGATGCGTGAATGCACAACAGATCGCCTGCATTCCTCAACCAAACAGGGACATCTCAACCTATTGGTTGACTCCCACCTCAGTCCAATGGTCCAAGACAAGCCGCCGGCCCGCCGATAGTCTGTGGATGTCTCCTGAAATGTTCTTTGGCATCACTGGCCTCGCAAGTTCTGATTCTCGGGCGGCTACCTTCCTGAAGGGTAGCCGCCCGAATCCTATTTGGGGGCAAAAATGGCGCTGCGATCACGCCAGCACTCTCCAACCCCACCCATCGATGGACTTCCACCTCACTCCAATGGCTCAAGACAAGCTATCTCAAGGGCGATAGCCTGTAAATGCCTCCTGAAGGCGTTTGGTTCACTGGTCTCGCAAAGTTTAATTTTCGGGTGGCTGCCTTGGATGAGGGCAGCCACCCGATTCCTTTTTTGGGGAGAACTCAACCGACCCCGATAAGATAACCAATCCTCTATTTATTCCCTGCCGTCGATTGAATCGTCGTGGCCCGGTTCTTTACATACGTGATGGTCCAATGTTTTCCGTCCTGATCGTAAGTCACCGTGCGGTCGCCTTCGGTTTGGCCGTCGGGATGGGTCTTCTGGCCGATCGCCATGCGCGTCTCCAGTTCGCTCATTCCCTGCTTCGCCTGGTGCGCGTCGACGGCGGCCCACACGTCCGCGGGCCAATGGCTGTAAATTGTGTGCGGGTCGTCGTAATAGAAAAGTATGTCGCAGTAATAGGATTCGTCGTTGCCCTGCATGGTCCCGATGGGCGTGGCAAAGAGGCCGGTTCCGCTTTTGAGTGAAAACACCGCAAAAGCCTGGCGGCTGCCGTGCTCGATGCCGTCGTCGACCCCGGCCGGAACCGCGGCTTTCACAATCTTCTTCACGTCCAGCCGCTCCGCCGAGGGAATCACCCCCACCCGCTTCGCAAACTCAATGTGCCCGCCGGCATAGGGGAAATAGCTCATGGTGTAACCGTTCTTCATCCACACCGAAGTGCCTTCCAGGCGCAGCGTGTCCTCAAAGTGCGCGGGGAAGAAGGCGCGCACCACCGCCAGATCGTCCTTGCTCAGCGTCTGGCCGGCATCGGCATTGGGGATCACTCCGGGGTTCTGCCGGTGCCTCCACACGGAGTAGAGGTAGCCGCCGCCGATGAGCAGGGTAATCAAGGTCGGAATCAGAATCTTCTGCCAATGCTTCATGCGTTCTCCTTACCGATTGTCGAACAGATCATTGTCCGCCCGCAGCCTTCAGAAACGAGTAGAAGAAATCCAGCGATTTCCAGTAGGAATCCACCGGCAGGCGCTCGTCCTGGCCGTGGGCGCGGTCGTCGTCGCGTTCCAGGGCAATGGCCGAGTAACCATAGCAGGGAATCCCCGCCATCGCAAAGTAGATGGAGTCGCTGGCGCCATTCTCCATCACCGGCGTAACGGGCACGCCGGGCCAGATGGATTGTGTGATGCGCGTGAGCGGCTCGAAGACTTCCTTGATCGGCGCGGGCGGCACCATGGCCTTGCGGTCGGGAGCCGTGTCAGAGACCGCGTAGGAGTCGGAGACGTACTTCACTGTGAGCTTGGGATCGGCGAAGAGGGCGATCAGTTGCTGGCGAATCTCTTCCGGCGAGTGGCCGGGAAAGATGCGGCAGTTCACGTTGGCCTGGGCGGTCTGCGCCAGGGCGTTGTTGGCGTGGCCTGCCGCGAGGCGCGTGGCCACGCAGGTGGTGCGGAAGTTGGAGTTGAAGCTGGGTTCAGCGCTGAGCCGCGCGGCGGCGTCCATGTCCGGCGGCGTGGCCAGGATGGCGCGCATGTCAGCCGCCATCGAACCCTTCTCCTGCGCCGCCAGGTTGGTGAAGTACGTCCGCGTCACCTCGTTCATCTCGAAGGGAAAGGTGTGGGCGGCCAGCTTGTTGAGCGCGGCGGTCAGCTCATAGATGGCGTTGTCTGGCCGGGGGCGCGAGCTGTGGCCGCCGGGGTTGGTCGCCGTGATCTGAAAGTCGGAGTAGACCTTCTCCGTGGCCTCCACATCCGTCACCACCGCGCGGCCGTGATCCAGCTCCACGCCGCCCGCGTCGGGATTGATGACCCAGGCCGCGTCCACCAGTTCGCGATGCTGCTGGACCAGCCATTGCGCGCCATTGAATTTGCCGCCCTCCTCGTCGGCGGTCAGCGCCAGGATCAGGTCGCGATGCGGCTTGTATCCTTCCTTGTGCAGGCGCAGGAAAGTGGCCACCAGCGCGGCATCGGAGTTCTTCATGTCCTGCGTGCCGCGGCCGTAGTAGTAGCCATCCTTCTCCACAAACTGGAAGGGGTCAGTGTGCCAGTCCGAGGGCAGCGCCTCCACCACGTCCATGTGGCAGAGAAAGAGCACCGGCTTCTCAGTCGTTGGCCCTGCGGCGCGCAGCCGCACCACGAGATTCTGCTTGCGCGCATCGGGGCCCAGCAGGTGCACGTCCTCGGGCGGAAATCCCGCGTCCAGAAAGCGCTTCTGCATGGCTGCGCTTCCGGCGGTCACGCTGCCCTTGGGCGTATCGGTGGTGTTGATCTCGATGAGCTGCTTGAAGATTTCGCGGGCCAGCGCGCGGTCTTCGGCTGAAGCGGTGGGCAGCGGGCTCTGCGCCGCGGCAGGCAGGAGGGCGAAGGTTCCAAGGCTGGTGGCGGCCAGCAGGGCCAAAAGTGCGGAGCAGGGGACAAGGCGCATGGCCGCATTGTAGGTCACCGGGCCTTGTCCCTCAGAGTGCCGGCGCTAGGCCGGTCTTTTCTCGAAGAGAGCCGCCTGACTGCGCCGCACCGCGACACGCTCCAGCTTCACCAAACCGGCACGCCGTGCCGCGTCCATCTCCTTGGCAAACCGCGCGGGATTCACGTGGCCTTCCGGCTCGGCCAGCAGCAGTTGGCCGTCTGTCTTCAGCGCAGACGCGGCTTCCCGAAAGAAGGCCTCGGCGGAGGGCATTTCATGGACCGTTGCGAAAGCCAGCACGAAGTCGACCTTTCCCGCGAGGTCGTCGATACCCAGGGAATCCGGCTGCGCCAGGCGCGCGTCCACGCGCTCGGACAGGCCGGCTTTCGCGGCTCTGCGCCGCAAACCGTCGATCATTTTGGGCTGAATGTCCACGGCCACCACGCGACCTTCAGGCCCAGCCATCTGAGCCAAGGGGAGGGTGAAGAAGCCCATCGCCGGCCCCGGCTCCAGGATGGTCATGCCCGGCTCGATGTAGCGGCCGAGCAGAGTTTCAGGGTTCTGCATCCAGCGCCGGATGGGGCCTGTCAACAGGTATCCAGCCCACCACGGGCACACATGTTCCGCCATCTCGTCTTCTCCTTCTTGCCGCTAGCCTGTTCAGTCCATTACGAGTTCGCCGATGGGGAACGGGCGGACGTCTTCGCATTCAAACAGGAGTACGCGCGCCGTCCGCGTATGGTTCCAGATTGCCAGCGAAACATTCAGCCGATTTGCGCCTTGCGCGGCGCGGCCCAAGCTGGCGGATTCGGAGAACCCGTAGGGCGTGCGTACGCATTCAGCCCGACGCTGTTTGTAGAAGTGCTGCCGCTGCCGGCGAGCGCGGACATCAAACGGCTGGTGCGGCGAACGCCGCGCCAGCCTGTCTATTTCTCCCGACCAGAAGCGCCGTCACGCAGATCGACCTTTACAAACCGGGGAAAATAAAGGCTCATCTCCGTCGCGATTTTCTTCTCGTCGCCGTTGGCGGCGTAAGTCAGCACCATATCCGCGCCCGTCAGTTCCACGTGCGCCTTGCCGGCATAGACAAAGGCATCGGGCGCATCCGACTCCGGCGGCCGGTAGACCTTTACGGCCGCGCTCCATGGCCCCTCCAGGCGCGGTGCGCTGCGTAGGACGATCTCAGTGGCTCCGAAGCCCTGGCTGTTGACCTCAAGAAATCCCTTCCCGCGCGGGTTGCGCTGCACGCTGAATTCCGTGCTGACAGCACCGATCACGGGGCGGCGGCTGGATTTCGCCGTCTTCCAGCCATCGCCGGCCCACCATTCAAGCGCTCCGAATTGGCCCCGCCCAAGTGCCGCAAGGCTCAACCGCGCCAGGTAAAGATCGTGTTCCGGTTCGCTGGCGCCAAACATGTAGATGTACCGGCCCTCGCGGACCACCGCGGAGGCCATGATCACGCTGTCGCGCTCATCCGCAACCTTTTGCAATCTCCATGCCGTGGGTTCCTGGTCCGGATGATCAACGCGGTAGGCCACCCAGCCGGAAACCCGGAATCCCAGTGAGTCCTTCGCAAGATCCGGCTCCACGCGGCTCGCAAACAGGAACAGACTCCCGCCCACGCGAATTCCCGAGCCGGGCCACATCCAGGACGCGCCTTCCGAGGGAAACATTTCAGAGGGACCACCCTGGCCGTTGCGCCAATAGAAGCGGATCGAGGCCCGCGAGGGATCGTAGTTCTTTTGAATCGCCATGGTATTGCGAACAAAGGCGGCCTGAGAGCGTGTTTCGCCCGGCTGGCGGGCAACGAACGTATCGCCAAACAACCACAGCACCTGGCCGCGGCCCAGATCGACGGAATAGGCGGCATCCGCGCCGAGCCATCGCGGATCAGCATGAAAGAGCCGGTCGGCCTCTGGCCAGGCCACTCCCGATTGCGCACAGGCGGGCGCTGCGATCGCCATAAGAAGCAGAAAAACGCGGCAGCGCTTGCCGATCGACCTGAAGCCACAAAACATGGAGCGATTATATTTTGCCGATACTGGCTACGGCGCATTCCTGTTTTGCGGCGCGGCGGCGCAGGGACCGTCTTGCGCGGCACGAAAAATCGTTTTATCGTTGACCCGGCCCAACTTTCGAGGTGCAACATGCAATCCAGGTTCCTTGCCGCCGCTTGTCTTATTGCCTTCACCGTCGCTGCCCAAGCCCAGACCACCCCGGCGCGGCCCAAAATCACCGGCATTTCGCACCTGGCGGTCTACACGTCGAACCCCGCGGCCACCGACCACTACTATCGCGAAGTGGTTGGCGCGGCCAAGCTGGCTGACCCGGAAAATCCGCAGGGCGTGCGCTACGCCTTCAGTCCGACGCAGTTTGTGGAAGTGCTGCCGTTGCCCGCGGGCGCGGGCATCAACCGCATGGACCACATCGCCTTCAACACCGAGAGCGCCGAGGGCCTGCGCAAGTATCTTGCAGCCAAAAGCTGGAAGACGCCGTCGGCGGTGACCAAGGGCTCGGACGGCAGCCGCTGGTTCACGGTGCTGGACCCGGAGGGCAACAAGGTGGAGTTCGTGGAGCCCCCGCGCCTGCCCAAAGACATCGCTGCACCGCACGTCATCGGCCATCACATCATCCACGTCGGCATGCTGGTGCATAGCCGCACAGCCGAAGACGTCTTCTACCGCGACCTGCTCAGCTTTCGCCCGTATTGGTTCGGCGGCATGCAAGAGGGCAAGATCGACTGGGTGAGCCAGCAGACCCCCGACAGTCACGACTGGCTGGAGTACATGCTCACCAGCGGCCCCTCCGGCACCGGCATTCCGGCCACCATGTCGCAGCGCACACTGGGCGTGCTGGACCATCTGTCCATCGGCCAACTCTCAGTGGACGCGGCCTTCAAGACCCTCAAGGACGGGAACCGCCTGGAGGGCGTGGTGAACGACGGCCACACCCAGATGGGCAAGGACGGCAAGGGCCAGTTCAACATGTACGACCCGGACGGCATCCGTCTGGAACTGATGAATTTCCGCGCCACGGAGAAGCCCTGCTGCTCGCCGTTTACGGCTGACGATCCGGCGGAGTGATACAAAAACCCGCGAAGAACCCAGGCGAAGGAGTGCCTAACGGCGCTGGCTGCTGTTCCAATGAACACGCTGACCCGCAGGCACTCTTTCCCTTCGCGCTAAAATTCACTTATGCCTGCCGCTGCGCTTTCGCCTGAAATCCTGGCCAAGTACGAGCCCGTCATCGGACTCGAGGTCCACGTGCAACTGCTCACCGCCACCAAGGCCTTCTGCGGATGCGCCAACCAGTTCGGTTCCGAGCCCAACACCAACATCTGCCCGGTGTGCCTGGGACTGCCCGGAGCCTTGCCGGTGCTCAACGCCAAAGCTCTCGAGTTCAGCACCCTGGCCGCGCTGGCCATCAACTGCGAAGTGCGCGCGCGCTCCATCTTTGCCCGCAAGAATTATTTCTATCCCGATCTGCCCAAGGGCTACCAGATTTCGCAGTTCGACAAGCCCCTGGCCGAGAACGGCTGGATCGACGTGCCCGCGGCCGACGGATCGACCAAGCGCATCGGCATCACCCGCCTGCACATGGAAGAGGACGCCGGCAAAAGCATCCACGACGGCCTCCCCGACTCCGCCAACCACACGTCGCTTGACTTGAATCGATGCGGTACGCCCCTGGCGGAGATCGTCTCCGAGCCCGACATGCGCACTCCGGACGAGGCCTGGGAATATCTCACGCGCCTCAAGGAGATCCTGCTCTACTGCGGCGTCTCCGACTGCAACATGGAAGAGGGTTCGCTGCGCTGCGACGCCAACATCAGCGTCCGTCTCAAAGGCGAAAGGCGCCTCGGCACCAAGGCCGAAGTGAAAAATGTGAACAGCTTCCGCTTCGTCCGCGCCGCTCTCCAGTATGAAATCGAGCGCCAGATCGAGGTGATCGAGTCCGGCGGCCGCGTCATCCAGGAGAGCCGCTTGTGGAACGCGGCCGAGGGCCGCAGCTACTCCATGCGGTCGAAGGAGCAGGCCCACGATTACCGCTACTTCCCCGAGCCGGACCTGCTGCCGCTGATCGTCTCCGCCGAATTTCTGGAAGAGACAAGAGCCAGGCTCCCCGAGCTGCCCGAGGCAAGGCGCGCCCGCATGATCGCCGACTACGAGCTGGCCACCAAGGACGCCTTCACGCTGACCGCAACCCGCGAATTCGCCGACCGCTTTGAAGCCGCGGCCAAGACCGCTCGCAATCCGCGCCGCGTGGCCAACGTGCTGCTGAGCGAGATCGGCGGCCGGCTGAATGCGCTGGGCATGGAACAGGAGCGGTCGCCGGTTTCAATGGCCGGCATTGTGCTGGCCGCCGACCTGCTGGACGAAGACAAGATCAGCTCCAAGCAGCTCAAGCAGTTGTTCGATATGTGCTTTGAAAAGAACGAGGATTTCCCCGCTGTCTATGAGCGGGAGAAGCCTCAGCAGATTACCGATGCCTCGGCTCTCGAAGCCCTGATCGACCAGGTCATTGCCGCCAGCCCCAAACAGGTGGAGCAGTATCGCGGCGGCAAGAAGACCGTGGCAGGCTACTTTGTGGGCCAGGTGATGCGGGCCTCGAAGGGCCAGGCCAACCCGGCGCTGCTCAACGAACTGGTCACGAAAAAGCTGGAAGGGTAAGCCCGCAGCGCGATGAAGCCTTTCATCGCGCTCGGCAGGCGCGTTACCTTGCCGGAGCGCGCGCCTACTTCAGCTTCAGCTCGACCTCGAATTCCTTGCGCGAGTCCCAGGAACTGACGGTCTTGACGGCGCTCTTCTTGCCGTCTTTTTCCGCCCACAGGTCGTAATCCTCGGCCATGTTGACCTGGGCAAACTGGAAGCGGCCGTTCGCCGTGGAGGTGTAGCTGCGAACGCCTTTGGTCTTCTGTTGCTTGATAAAAACGGTGGCGCCGGCCACGGGAACCGAATTTGCATCCACCACGGCGCCTTTCACAATTCGTTGGCCCAGGTTCTGCGCCTGCGCCACCTGGGGCTCCAGCAGTCCGCCCCGCGGCGCCATCGGCGCCAAACCTGTCCCGAGAGCGGCTAACACCACTCCTGTCATCCAACTCGTGCGGCAAAACTTCACTCTTCCTCCTCTTCCTCATCGAACCCATCATCGTCGTCATCGTCCAGGCTTTCGCCTACCCTCGACAACTCCAGCGGTTCGACGCCGACCACCTCATACTCGGTTCCACATTCGTCACAGACGACTACATCGCCTTCTTCAAGTTCGTCCACTTCGACGTTAAGATCATTCTCGCATTCAGAGCAGCTGGGCATGGAAGCCTCCTCTCTTTCAAAGGCATTTCGTGTTAAAGGATGATGGCATTTCACAGTACGATTCCGCTATTCTTGGGGAGAAACCGGTCCCAGGTCAAGGGGCGGAAGTCGCAACCGTGGTCAAAAGTCTCAAAAGGGAGAATAACCCAAAAACGTCAGGCATCTCTGTGTCGTCAGCCGCAAAAGTACCTAAAACGGAACTGGGCTGGAATTCAGCCTGTTCGACGGCTATCGGCGGGAAAAGGTTGCGCATCCACATCCTCGGGCACCGCGGCACCCGCCCGTGCAACAATTTAATCTGAGACAGACCACCATGCCCAGGTTCGGCTCCACTCCGTTTGCCTTTCCCGACTTCCGCGGCGTCACCCGCCGCCTGGTGCTGGCGAACCTTATCGCCTATTTTGTGCTGGTTCTGGCGAGCATGGCGAATCCCGCCACCTCGTATACGCTGGCCAGCGCGTTCGCGTTCACTCCCAGCGCATTTCTCCAGGGCTGGATCTGGCAGCCCTTCACCTACAGCCTGGTCCACTACGGCATCACCGGCACGCTCTTCGAGCTTCTCTCGCTGTGGTTTCTGGCCGGATTTCTGGAGGCCGGCCACAGTTCGAGCTGGATTACCGGCCTATTCACCGTCTCCGTTCTGGGAACGGCAGCCGGCGCAGCCATCATCTATGCCTGCGGCTCCGCGTTGGGTTTATCGCTTACGGGGGCTTCCCTTTACGGCTGCTTTGGCGGCATCTTTGGCCTGTTGGTGGCCATCGGCCTGCTCTACGGCGACACCCAATTTCTGCTCTTCTTCGTCATTGGCATCAAGGCCCGCTACCTAGTGGCCATCTACGCACTGATCTCCATCGCCATGCTCTTCGGTCAGCAGAGAATGTACGCCTTTTCCCAGTTGGGAGGGGCGCTCGCCGGCCTGCTTTGGGTACGGCTGGCACCGCCGCGGGGCATCACCTTCCTGTTCAGCGAGCGCTGGTTTGGGCTGCGCAACCGCTACTATCGCTGGAAGCGCCGCCGCGCCGCCCGCAAGTTCGAGGTCTACATGCGCTCGCAGGGCCGCACCGTCCGCTTCGACGGCAACGGCCGTCCCATGGACGAGGACCACGACGACAAGAAGCGCTGGAACTAAAACGTTTTATCTGTACACGCGGTCTGCCGGCTCGATGTTTACCTTCCCGTAACAATGAGTTCATCTCTTTTGCCGATAGTGAAGATAGATCAAAACTCTATCAATCTGGCGCCAAGGGGACCCTGTGACGGCGATCAACCGTGTCTTTGCTGCACTTCTTTTTATTCTTTTTGTGTTTGTTGGACTCAGTATGGCGGGCTCCTGGCGTCTGCGCTACCGTCTCCTGCCCCAGCCAGCCGCCATTGTGCAGGCAGACTCAAGCCCAACGCTCTCTGCCGACTCTGAAGAACTGCGTGCGCGGGTCGAGCAGATCCGCATGGTGCGGAACTGGACCACGGCCGCGCAGGGCGTCTCCCTGCTGCTCTGCTGTGCGCTTTGCATTCTTGGTCTTGTCCTGCGCCACCGGTCCGCCCGGGACGCCCGCCAGAAGGAAGAAGCTGAGCGCGCTCTCGACCGGGAGCGCCGGGCGCTGGAAGCGCGCATCCAGGAGCGGACCCGCGAATTGAGCCAGGAAGTAGTCGAGCGCCGCCGCGCCGAAGAGCTGAACCGAGGCCAAAAACAGGTTCTGGAGATGTTGGCGACCAATCCGGCGGAGACGACCGAAGACATTCTGCTCCATCTGGCCGAAACTGTGGCCGCCCAGCGTCGCAGTTGGGAGTGCTCGCTGCACCTGGTGGAAGACAACGGCAAGACCCTGCGCCTGGTCGCCAGTTCCGAAGTGAACGAGAAGCTGAAGCGCTACCTGCTCTCGATCGGCATGGATTTCACGGATGCTCCCGAGATCCGAGCCTGCGTCTCCGGCCAAACCCACATCGTGGAGAAGATGACCGATGTGCGGCGTCCCTGGAGCGAACTGCTGGTGGCCAACGGCATCTTTTCCGCGTGGTCGGTCCCATTTCATACCCATGACCCATTCGTGGTGGCTGGAACGTTGACCGTCTACTCGCGGATGCACACGAAGCCAGGCCCGCGCGAACTCGAACTGGTGGAAACCGCCGCCCGGCTGGCCGCCCTGGTGATCGAGCATCGCCGCATCCACGCTGAACTGGTCGCCAACGCTTACCAGGATGCGCTGACCGGTCTTCCCAATCGCCGTGCCGGCGAAGGGGCCATCGAGTCCGCCATCCAGAAGGCCGCCCGCAGCAACGAATCCGTAGCCGTGCTCTGGCTCGACCTGAACCGCTTCAAGCGCATCAATGACCAGTATGGCCACGGCGCCGGCGATTACGTCCTGCGCACCATCTCCGCCCGGCTTCACCGCCATCCGCTGACCGCCGGAGGCCTGGCGCGCATGGGCGGCGACGAATTCCTGGTGCTCGTCCCGGGTTGGTCCGCCGCCCGCGACCCCATGGAACTCTCGCGCCAACTGGGTGCCATCATCGCCGAGCCCATTGCCCTCGAATCCACCCAAGTCTCCGTTTCCGCCAGCATCGGCATCTGCATCTTCCCCCAGGACGGCTCCGCCATCGACGCCCTCGAGCGCAACGCCGACTTTGCCATGTACCGCGCCAAGGCAGGCGGCCTGGGCGCCTGCATCTACTCTCCCACCCTGAGCGAAGAGGTCAGCGAAGCGCTTGAAATCGAACAGGGCCTCAGCATCGCGCTGGAACAGAACCTCCTCAACCTCGTCTACCAGCCCATCTTCAGGCAGAACGGCCAACTCTCCGGATTTGAAGCCCTGCTGCGCTTTCACCATCCCCGGCTTGGCAATATCTCTCCCGTCCGCTTCATCCCCATCGCCGAAGAAACCCACCTCATCGTTCCCATCGGCACCTGGGTGCTGCGCCAGGCCTGCCGCCAACTCAGGATCTGGCAGGATGCCGGGTACCCCCCAGTGCGCATTGGCGTCAATATTTCGGCGCTGCAGTTTGGCCGCCGCGACTTTGCCGACCTGGTGGCCAGAGTGCTCCGCGAGTCAGGCGTCTCCCCCGAGTTCCTCCTGTTGGAACTGACCGAATCGGTGGTCATGGAAGACTACGGCGCCGTTCTGCGCCAGATGAATCTCCTGCGAAATACCGGTATCCGCATCGCCATGGACGACTTTGGCACCGGCTACTCTTCGCTGAGCTACCTGCAAAAGCTCCCCATCGACATGCTCAAGATCGACCGCTCCTTCATTGAACGGCTCAGCGACCCCGACGGTACGCGCGCCATCGTGGAAGCCGTCATTACCATGGGCACGCATCTGGGCCTGGAGATTGTTGCCGAGGGCGTTGAAACCGCCGAGCAGCAATCTATTTTGCAGCAGGCCGGCTGCCACCGGTTTCAGGGATTCCTCTTCTCTCGCCCGCTGCCCTTCGAAGAGGCCGGGAACCTGCTGGCTGCCAGCGGTGAAACGCGTTTCGGCAAGCACTACGAAAACTCAATTGAAGTCGAAGAGACCGTGGCCTGAGACCCAGATCCCTGGGCCGGCAGTTTACAATTCTCTCTGGTATGTCACTGAAAATAGCCTTCCTCTTTCCCGGGCAGGGTTCGCAGGCCGTAGGTATGGGCCGCGAGATTGCCGAGCATTTTCCCGTTGCCCGCGCAACCTTCGCCGAGGCCGACGAAGCTCTCGGCTTCCCGCTCTCCCGTCTCTGCTTCGAAGGGCCGGACGCAGACCTGAAGCTGACGGAAAACACCCAGCCGGCCATTCTGGCGGTGAGCGTCGCAGCCTGCCGGGTGCTCGCTGCACAGGGCGTTGAACCAGCTCTGGCCGCCGGTCACTCCCTGGGCGAGTGGTCGGCCCACGTGGCCGCGGGAACCATCGGCTTTGCCGACGCCCTGCGCGCCGTCAAGGCTCGCGGCCGGGCCATGCAGCAGGCGGTTCCTGCCGGCCAGGGCGGAATGGCCGCCATCCTGTCGCTGGACCCGGCGCAGGTGGCCGAGGCCTGCCGCGAAGCCGCCCAGGAGACCGGTTTGACGGTTGCCGCCGCCAACCTGAACTCGCCCGGCCAGACGGTCATCTCCGGCGCACTGGCGGCCGTTGAAAAAGCCTCCGCGCTGGCCAAGGCCAAAGGCGCCCGCCGCGCCGTGATGCTCCCCGTCAGCGCGCCGTTCCACTGCGCCCTGATGCAGCCGGCTCAAGAAGAAGTGGCGCGCATCCTCGCAGCGATCCAGTTGTCCGATCCGCGGATTCCCGTGGCCGCCAACGTCACCGGCGAGCTGGTGACCACCGCCGCCGCGGTGCGCGACACCCTGGTCCGCCAGGTCACCGGCGCGGTGCGATGGGTGGATTGCGTGCATGCGCTGGTGGGCGCGGGCGTGGAACTGTTTATTGAAGTCGGCCCCGGCAAAGTGCTGAGCAACCTCTTGCGCCAGATCGACCCGGCGCACAAGACTCTGCATGTCGAGGATGCGGCCAGCCTGGAGAAGACCCTGGCGACGCTGAAGGACTTAAACAGCTAACAGCTGTCAGCTATCAGCTATCAGTCACAAAGCCGAAGGGCTCCATCTTCTTCGCTTTCGCGAGAAGATGGAGCCCTTCTTTTTATTTGCACAGCGAACAGCGCTAACTCCGCTTACACCGCGAACTCCGCTCGCCGCGCCCAGTGGCCGTTAGAACTTCGAGCCGAGATAGATCTCCACGTCTGGCGGCGAAAAATTCAGGGCGTGCGTCTTGGGGTCGTAGTCGATGTTCAGCGCCTTGCTCTTGCGGTCGTTGATCAGGATGGCCATCAGCAGCACATTGCCATACATGCGCGCCGCCACAATCTTGTGGCTCTGAATCACGCCGTACTCGTTGTCCGGGCTGGTTGGGCTCCAGTCCTGCTGAAAGCGGCTGAACGGGTAAGCGCCCGTCGTGGCCGGATGCTGCTGCCAGTTTTTGTCGTGCAGCCATATTCCGTAGGCCGTGGCCATGTCGTTCTTCTCGACCGCGGTGAGGAACTGGTTCGCTTCCATTCTTCCGCGCAGGTGGTTGTTCCAGTTCCAGGGCCAGTCCACCGGGCGGCCCGCCACCATCCACCAGCCTACAAACAGAAACAGCACCAACCCCACGGCGCTCAACACAATCACCTTGTGGTGTCGTTCGCGAACTTCGTCATACTTGGGAGCGTCGAGCAAGGTCATGGTTCGGTTTCCTCGTAAAAAACAGTGATCAGTCGTCAGTGGACAGTGATCAGCAATCAGCCGTCAGCCCTCAGCTATCAGCTGTCAGCTGTCAGATCTCAGCCGTCAGATTCCAGCGGCTGAACCAATACCGGAGCATACCATTCCATCTACTTAGACACCGAAGAGGCTCCAACCGTTCCCGGGCCGAGGTGCAGCCTCAATCTCCTCCGGCGTGAATCCCATTGCCGACGGCATATGGCTGTTTGCTGAAAGCTGATCGCTGATCGCTGCTTTTTTACTCTTCCCTGCTGTACGTGTTGCGGCTCTTCTCCGCGTGGCGTTCCAGGGCCAGCTCGATCAGCCGGGTAATCAGTTCCTTGTAGCCGATTCCGGTGGCCTCCCACAGCTTGGGATACATGCTGATGCGGGTGAATCCGGGCATGGTGTTCACTTCGTTCAGGAAGATGCGGCGCTTGCCGTCCGGCTCCATCAGGAAGTCCACGCGGGAAAGCCCGGAAAGATCGCAGGCGCGGAAGGCGGCCACCGCCATCTCGCGAATCTGCTGGCTCTCGGCCTTGGTCAGTTTGGCCGGAATCACCGGCACCGAACCCTCCGACAGATATTTGGCCTCGTAGTCGTAGAACTCCTTGCCGGGAACGATCTCGCCCACCACGCTGGCCTTGGGATCGTCGTTGCCCAGAACCGCAACCTCCAGTTCGCGGGCCTTGGCCGTCTTGCCGCCCACGCCCTGTTCCACCACCAGCTTGCGGTCGTACTTGGCCGCCAGCTTCAGCGCGGGCGAGAGCTCCTTGCGGTCGTGGACCTTGCTGATGCCCACCGAGGAGCCCAGGTTCGCCGGCTTCACAAAGACCGGGTACTTGAGCGCCGCCTCCACCTGCGCAATGGCCTTGCGGGGCGACTTCTCCCAGTCGGCGCGGAGCAGCGTGACATGCTTCACGATGGGCAGCCTGGCCTCGCGGAAAAGGCGCTTCATCACATCCTTGTCCATGCCCGCCGACGAGCCCAACACCCCGGAACCGACATACGCAATGCCCGCCAGCTCGAAGAGTCCCTGGATGGTCCCATCCTCGCCAAAGGTTCCGTGCAGAACCGGAAAGACCACGTCCAGCATCGCGGCCGCGGGGCGGATTGCGTCCGCTGTCAGCGGCGCTTGTCCGGATGCCGGCTCCGGCGCCATCAGCGTGGGAATGCCCTCGTGCAGCAGCTTCGCGCCGGGCGTGGCCGCCGGATCGCCGGCCCGCAACCGCCGCGCAACCGCGCTCTGGTCGCCCGTCAACAGGCTGTCGGCATCGGCGGCCGCCAGCCAGCGGCCCTCCTTGGTAATGCCGATGGGCACCACCTCGAACTTCCGGCGATCGATGGACTTCAAAATCGAAGCGGCCGACAGCAGGGACACTTCATGCTCCCCGCTGCGTCCGCCAAACAAAACTCCAACTCGTAGTTTTTTTGCCATTTCGTTCTTTTGTCACCGCTCCGGGTACTGAAAAAATCAGTACACTCAGTTTCAGTTTAGAACTCTTACAGAATCTTTTTCCCAAATGCCGAGCAAGCCAGCTCGACAGCCAGGTCCGCGGTGCGGTTGTGCTCGTCGATCACCGGGTTCACTTCGACCATTTCAAAGCTCAAAAGCCGCCCGTGATCGGCCAGGATTTCCATGGCCAGGTGCGCCTCGCGATAGGTGGCGCCGCCGCGCACCGGTGTCCCCACGCCGGGCGCGTCTTCGGGGTCGATCCAGTCCATGTCCAGCGACACATGGTAGCCTGCGGTGCCTTTTCCGGCCACGGCCAGCGCTTCTTCCATCACGGTCCTCATGCCGCGCTCGTCGATGTCGCGCATGGTGTAGACCTTGGCCACTCCGGCGCGGCGAAGGTTCTCGCGCTCGGCGGCGTCAATGTCGCGCACTCCCACCAGCACCGTGTTTTCCGCGGGAATCTTGGGTGCATAGCCGAAAATGTTGCCGAGCGGCTCCGGTCCCAACCCCAGCAGGGCGGCCAGCGGCATGCCGTGCACGTTGCCGGAGGGCGAAGTCTGGGGCGTGTTGATATCGGAGTGGGCGTCAATCCACACCACGCCGATCTTCTGGCCCCTGCGGCGGTAAAACTCCGCTACTCCGGAGATGGAGCCGGCCGCCAGCGAATGGTCGCCGCCCAGCACCAGCGGAATCATGCCCTCCTCCAGAGTTTTCACCACCGCTTCGGCGGTGCGGGTGCAGGTTTCGGTAATCTCCTTCAGATAGCGCGCGTCCTTGCTGCCGAAGCCCTGGGTCTCGGCGATCTCCACGCGAATGTTGCCCGCATCGGTGACCTGGTGCCCTAACTCCTCCAGGCGCGTCTCCAGACCGGCCACGCGCATCGCCGAGGGACCCATATCCACCCCGCGGCGGCTCGCGCCCAGGTCCAGCGGAACTCCCATCACGCGGATGCGGCGGGTGGGCTGCGCCTGGTTGCCGCTGGGCAAAACCGGCGCGGGATTGGTGGTGGAAAATTCTGTGGAATTCAACATGCGATCAGCTCCTGCGGCGGAAGTCGGCCAGCGCCGAATCGCTTGCAGAGGCCTAAGATCCGCTGCAAAACGGCCGGGCTGGAGCCCACCCATTACTTCGGCGTGGCAAAGTGGACGATTCTCCACCAAAAGGCTTATTAAAACAGATTCCCACGGGCGTAAGATCAGGACGCAATTATTTCCATTTCTGATAGTTGCTGTGCTGACTCCGCCCAATCTTCCGGCCAGGATTGATTCCTGCGGCCTTTGCTGACGATATACACCTTTAGGTGTCAGCAAGATGATCCGGTTCAGCCGGAAGGTCTTCTATGAAAAAACTGCTTTCCGCGATCCTCGTCATCTTCGGCTTGGCCTCAACCGCGAGGTCGCAGGCCCCCGCGCCCCTGACCTCGTTGCGCGCCATCCACGCCATCACCAATGCCCAGGCCAGCAAGGCGCTCCCCGTAGCCTTCGAGGCAACGGTTACATACTATCGCGACTACGAACGCACGCTCTTCGTTCAGGACAGTGGAATCGCTATCTATGTGCAACCGAACGCCAAGATTCGCCTGCTCCCCGGCGACCGTGTCCTGATCAAGGGAACCACGCACGAGAGCTTCCGGCCGTTCGTGGCAGAAGGCAGTGTCAAGGTCTTGTCCCATGGGGCGCTGCCCAAGCCCATTCCGGCCACCTTTGAGGACCTGATCCGCGCCCGGCACGACTGCATGCTGGTGACCGTACGCGGCGTGGTCCGCAGCGCCGACTTCACGATGAGTTCCGATGTCCGGAATATATTCCTGCAGATGCGTACCGAGGGCGGCGAAGTCGGCGTGGTGATGGACAGTGACAGACCGGGCACCCTTCAGAACCTGCTGGATGCAGAGGTGGAGGTTACCGGCGCGGCTTCAGGCAGATTCGACGGCAAAATGCAGCAGACCGGCATTCTGGTGCACGTCAGTTCCCTGGCGAACGTCAAGGTTCTTAAGCGCGCGCCTGCCAATCCCTGGGCTCTCCCGATTACGCCCATGGACGAGATTCTGAACGGCTATCGCACCAGCAATCAGACCCCGAGAGTCCGCGTCCACGGAACCATCACCTACTATCAGCCGGGTATGGCCGTGGTGTTGCAGAACGGCGCCAAGAGCCTGTGGGTCATGACCCAGTCGATCGCCCCCCTGCGCGTTGGGGATGAGGCGGACGCAACGGGATTTCCCGATGTGCACGATGGCTTCCTCACCTTGACCAACAGCGAGATTCAGGATAGCTTCGTCCAGGCGCCGGTCGAGCCGAAGTCCACGACATGGAACCAGCTCACATCGAGCAAAGACCTCTTCGATCTGGTTTCGATGGACGGAAAGGTCGTAGCGGAAGTGCGGGGGGCCGCGCAGGACGAGTATGTCTTGACCTCCAACGGCCAGATATTCTCCGCCATCTACAAGCACGCGCCGATTTCAAACGTCCATCCAACGCCGCTGCCGCCGATGAAGCAGGTCCCCCTGGGATCGACGGTGCATGTGACCGGAATTTGCATCCTGGAAGACTCCAACCCCTTCGACACCCAGGTGCCGTTCAACATTCTGATGCGCTCCTATTCCGACATCATCGTCGTCGCCGAGCCCTCGTGGCTCAACGTCGAAAACCTGATCCGGCTGGTCAGCGTGCTGCTCCTGGTTGTGCTTGCGGTCAGCATCTGGGGCTGGACGATGGGGCTCAAGGCCCGGCGTCAAACCGTGGCGCTGACCGCGCGCATCGAGACCGAAGCGGCTGCCGAGCGGCACAGCGCCCAGCTCGAACTTCGTCGCAGCCGCATTCTGGAAGACATCAACGGCTCACGGCCCCTCGCCGAAGTGATCGAGCAGATCGCCGGACTAGTCTCGTTCACCCTGGGAGGCGTTCCCTGCTGGTGCGAGATCGCCGGGGGAGCGCAACTGGGATCGAAGCCTGCCGCGACCGAGGGTCTGCGCATTGCGGCCAGGGAGATTCCGGCGCGCACCGGGGCGCCCCTGGGCACCGTCTTCGCCGCCCTCGGAACCGAGCGGAAGACCGGCGGAGAAGAGTCCGAGGCGCTGTGGATGGGCGCCCGGCTCGCCGCCCTGGCCATTGAGACCCGGCGACTCTACACCGATCTCGTCCACCGCTCCGAGTTTGACCTGCTCACCGACATTCACAACCGCTTTTCGCTGGACCGTCATCTGGAGGCGTGCATCGCCAGCGCGCGCGAGACCGCGTCCATCTTCGGCCTGATCTATGTGGACCTGGACGAATTCAAGCAGGTGAACGATGTGTACGGCCATCACATCGGCGACCTCTACCTGCAGGAAGTTTCCCTCCGCATGAAGCGGCAACTGCGCACAGGCGACATGCTGTCCCGCCTGGGAGGCGACGAATTCGCAGCCCTGGTTTCCACCGTGCGCAGCCGCGCCGATGTCGAGGAGATCGCCCTCCGCATGGAGCGCTGTTTCGACGATCCCTATGCCGTGGAAGGCTACATCCTTCATGGCTCGGCCAGCGTGGGTTTCGCCATCTACCCCGAAGACGGCGCCACCCGGGACAGCCTGCTCAGCACCGCCGACGCCGCAATGTACGTGGCCAAACGCATGAAGCAGCAGATGACGGCCGATCAACCGGAGCCACAAGTTCACCCCGAAAACTCCACATCTTCCTGAACAGTACGCTTTGGAATCCGGCATTTACGTTTCTGGTCTTTGCCGGGATTAAACCACCGGACCGCCTTTTCCCCAAACGGAAATGGCGCCTTGCAACAGGCAGGCCTGGCAGCATTGGAATTCAAAATGCACTAGACTCATAGTGCGTAATTAGCGGTTGTCGCCGGCCTCATTCAACTTTCGGCACGGCAAGCTGCGAGAAAAGGAAGACGCGATTTCGACGGGCTTTGTCCAATGAAGAAACTCACTTCAGTTGTCGCTGTCTTTCTTGGATGCGCCTTGACGGCCTGGTCGGCAGCGCCCCCCGCGCTGACCAGTCTGCCTGCGATCCAGGCCCTCACCGCCAGCGAGGCTCAAAAAGGACTGCCGGTGGTCGTCGAAGGCACCGTCACTTATTACGACGATCTTTCCTCTCTCTTTGTTCAGGAAGGCGACTCTGCCATCTATGTGGAGACCGCGGCGAACGCCCGCCTGCTTCCCGGCGACCGCGTCCAGGTGCGGGGCAAGACGCACATGGACTTCCGCCCCGATGTTTTCAGCGACGAGGTAACGGTGCTCCGCCATGGCGCCTTGCCGGATGCGGTGCCCACCAGCTTCGCCAAGCTGATCCGGGCGGAGCTCGACTGCCGGAGGGTCACGGTGCGCGCCACCGTGCGCAGCGCCGACATCGTGACCGACGCGCTTTTTCCCAGCATCTACCTGGAACTGCTGATGGACGGCGGATATATCGAGGCCTCGGTGATCGGCCACGATCCCAGCGTGCTCAAGGGTCTGCTGGATGCCGAAGTCGAAATCACCGGTGTGGTAACGGGCAAGTTCGATAGCAAGAAGCAGCTCGCCGGCATCGTGCTGGCGGTTCCTTCCATCGCCAGCGTAAAGATTCTGAAGCGCGCCAGCATCACCCCCGCTTCGCTTCCGCTTACGCCCATGGACGAGATTCTGAAGGGTTACGATGTGCGCGATCTGACCCAGAGAGTCAGGGTCCAGGGGTCCATTACCTACAATCAGCCCGGTTCTGCCGTGGTGCTGCAGAATGGCTCCAAGAGCTTGTGGATCAAAACCCTGTCGGAGGTCCCCTTCAACGTTGGCCACCTGGCCGAAGCCACCGGGTTCCCCGAGGCCCGCAATGGCGATTTGACCCTGACCCGGGGCGATATCTCCGAAGAGAAAGCTTTTGCGCCCATCCTGCCGGTGCAAATGACCTGGCGGCAACTGGCCCCCGGCACCAGCGCTTTCGACCTGGTCTCTGTCGAAGGACAGGTGTTGACCTCGATCCGGGGCCACTCGCAGGATGAGTTTGTCCTGGTCGCTGACGGCCATCGCTTTTCCGCCATCTACCGCCATCCCGATGCAGGCTCCGGAATTCCCCTTTCCCCCATGAAGAACGTTCCGGTGGGGGCCAGGCTCCGGGTGACCGGCATTTGCGTGCCCTCCTATGACGCCGATCCGCTCCACGGCCCGGTGGCGTTCGATATTCTGCTCCGTTCCTTCAACGATTTAGCCATTGTCGGTCAGCCTTCCCTGCTCAACATTCGCAATCTCTCCCTCCTGGTTGGACTTCTTCTGGCCGTGGTGGTGGTGGTGGGCGCCAGGGGGTGGATCGTCGAACGCAAGGTGCGACGTCAGACCGTGGCCATGGCCTATATCGAGCAGCGGCGTAGCCGCATCCTGGAGGACATCAACGGCACCCTGCCGCTGGCCCAGGTCCTCAATGAAATCACGGAACTGGTCTCTTTCAAGCTGGGCGGCGCGCCCTGCTGGTGCCAGATCGCGGACGGCGCAAAATTCGGCAACTGTCCGCCGCGGCTCGCCGGTCTGCGCGTCATCCAGGCCGAGATACCCGCGCACTCCGGAGTCGCCCTCGGCACCGTCTTCGCCGCCCTCAACTCGCTCGTCAAACCCCAAGCCGTGGAGGCAGAGGCCCTGGCCATGGCCGCCGGGCTGGCTACCGTGGCCATCGAGACCCGCCACCTCTACTCCGATCTTCGCCGCCGCCTGGAGTTCGACCAGCTCACCGACATCCACAACCGCTCCTCTCTCGATGTCCGCCTGGACGAGTTGATCGAGGAATCGCGCCAGAAGGGAGCCACCTTCGGGCTGATCTACATCGACCTCGATGACTTCAAGCTGGTCAATGACCGCTGCGGCCACCACGTCGGGGACCATTATCTCCAGGAAGCCGCACAGCGCATGAACCGCCAACTCCGCTCCCACGATCTGCTGGCCCGCTTGGGCGGCGACGAATTCGCTGCCTTGGTCCAGGTTGTCCGCGCCCGCGCCGAGGTCGAGGAGATCGCTCGCCGTCTGGAACACTGTTTCGACGAACCGCTGTCGATCGACGGCTTCCTTCTGCGCGGTTCAGCCAGCGTGGGCATCGCCGTCTACCCGGAAGACGGCGTCACCGGGGACAGCCTTCTGAAAGCTGCCGACACCGCCATGTACCTGGCCAAAAACAACAAGCGCGTGGCGACGCGCGCTCCCCATATCAGGACCCAGCCATAAAAAAGGCCCGGCTTTTGGCCGGGCCTTTCAAGTGGAAAGCAGAAAGCTTTGCTTTGGAATTCAGCCGTTATTCGGCCGCCATCTCTTCGGCTTCGCCTTCCTGCCGCATCAGTTCCAGTTCGCGCTCGGCAGCTTCCTGCTCGGCGGTCACTTCCTGCTGCACCCGCGCTGCCGCCTCCTCCAACTCCGGAGAGAGCTGGACATTGCGGTAGTACTCCAGGCCCGTGCCGGCGGGAATCAAACGTCCCACGATCACGTTCTCCTTCAGGCCGCGCAGGTTGTCGATGGCGCCGTTGATGCTGGCTTCGGTCAGCACGCGGGTCGTCTCCTGGAAGCTGGCCGCGGAGATGAAGCTGTCGGTCGAGAGAGACGCCTTGGTGATGCCCAGCAGGAGCGGGCGTCCAGTTGCCGGACGGCCTCCCGTTGCTGCCACGCGATCGTTCTCTTCGCGGAAGCGGAAGCGGTCCACCTGCTGCTCGAGCAGGAAGTTGGTGTCGCCCACTTCGTCGATCCTGACCCAACGCAGCATCTGCCGCACGATCACCTCGATGTGTTTATCCGAGATGGCCACGCCCTGCAGACGGTAGACTTCCTGGATTTCGTTCACCAGGTAAGCCTGCAACGCCTTTTCTCCCAACACAGCGAGAATGTCGTGTGGGTTCAGGGGTCCATCCATCAGCGCGTCTCCGGCGCTCAACCGCTCGCCTTCCTGCACGTTGACGTGGATGCCGCGTGGCACCGAGTATTCCTTCTCGTCGCCGTTGTCCGCGGTCACGTAGATCTTGCGCTGGCCCTTGGCCACTTCGCCAAACCGGACCACACCGTCGATTTCGCTGATGATGGCTGTTTCGCGGGGCTTGCGCGCCTCGAACAGTTCCACCACGCGCGGCAGACCGCCGGTGATGTCCTTGGTGCGCGTGCTCTCCTTGGGAATCTTGGCCAGCACGTCGCCAGGACCAACCTCGTCGCCGTCCTCGATCATCAGGTGAGCGCCGCGAGGCAGCAGGTACCGCTTGTGCGTCTTGGCGTTCTTCACCACAAAGGTCGGCTGCCGCTTTTCATCGGCTGCATCGGCAACCACCCAACGCGAGAGGCCGGTGACTTCATCGACTTCCTCGTTGAGCGTGATGCCTTCCTGCAAGTCCTTGAACTGCACCGTGCCGCCGATTTCGGTCAGGATGGAGTAGGTGTACGGATCCCACTCGGCCAGTAACTGGCCTTGCTTCACCGCGTCGCCGTCCTTCACCCGCATCCGCGCGCCATAAACCACCTGGTAGCGCTCCTTCTCGCGGCCTCGATCGTCCTGTACGGCGATCCAGCCGGAGCGGTTCATCGCCACCAGCGTACCGTCCTTGCTTTCCACATAGCTCAAATTGATGAAGTGCACAGTGCCCTTGTTCTTGGCATCCAGACGGGACTTGTCCTGAACCCGGCTGGCCGTGCCGCCCACGTGGAAGGTACGCATGGTCAACTGCGTGCCCGGCTCGCCGATCGACTGCGCGGCAATGACGCCGCAGGTTTCACCCAGTTCGACCATGCGGCCCGAGCCCAGGTTGCGGCCGTAGCACAAGGCGCAAACGCCGCGACGCGACTCGCAGGTCAGCACCGAGCGAATCTTCACCTTCTCAATGCCCGCGCCCTGAACCGCCGAAGCAACATCTTCGTCGATCGGCTGATTCACGTCCACTACCACGTTGCCGTCGTAATCCTTCAGCCGTTCCAGCGAAACGCGGCCGATGATGCGGTCGCGCAATTCCTCGATCACCTCGCCCGACTCGACGATCGAGCCGACGTAGATGCCCTCTACCGTGCCGCAATCGAACTCGGTCACGATCACGTCCTGGGCCACATCCACCAGGCGGCGGGTCAGGTAGCCGGAATCGGCCGTCTTCAGCGCCGTATCCGCCAGGCCCTTGCGTGCGCCGTGGGTCGAAATGAAGTACTCCAACACCGTCAGACCTTCACGGAAGTTGGCCGTGATGGGCGTTTCAATGACTTCGCCCGAGGGCTTGGCCATCAGTCCGCGCATGCCGGAAAGCTGGCGAATCTGCTGCTTCGAACCGCGGGCGCCCGAGTCGGCCATGATGTAGATCGGATTGAACGCGCCTTCGTCGTCCGCCTTCTTCATGTTGCCGAACATCTCGTCGGCCACCTTGTCGGTCACTGCCGACCACATCTGGATGACCTTGTTGGAGCGCTCGCCGTTGGTGATGGCGCCGTCCATGTACTGCTTCTGGACTTCGATCACCTTCTTGTCGGCATCGGCCACCGTCGTGTACTTGCTGGCGGGGATGACCATGTCGTCCAGGCCCACGGAAAGACCGGAGCGCGTGGCGTAATAGAAGCCCAGCGACTTGATCTTGTCCAGCATGCCCACCGTCACCTCGAGACCGAGGTTGTGGTTGCAATAGTCCACCAGCTGGCCAATACCCTTCTTCTTCAACAGGCCGTTGATGAACGGCATGCCTGGCGGCAATGCATCGTTCAGAATCGCGCGGCCCACCGTCGTCGACAGGTACTCCTTGTTGAAGTCCACCGGTTCGGTGTGGGTCAGATCCTGGTCGTCGTAGGCGGTGGTCAAATCCAGCACCTTGCCCGTGTAGCGCAGGCGGATGGGCGACAGTGTCTCCACTTCCTTGGCTTCCAAAGCCATCAGGATCTCTTCCGTGTTGGCAAAAACGCGGCCTTCGCCCTTGGCGTTCTTCTTCGCCTTGGTCAGGTAATAGAGACCCAGAACCATGTCCTGCGTGGGCACCGTAATCGGGTGGCCGGAGGCTGGCGACAGAATATTGTGCGAGGCCAGCATCAGCACGCTGGCTTCAATCTGCGCCTCGGGCGACAGGGGAATGTGCACCGCCATCTGGTCGCCGTCGAAATCGGCGTTGAACGCCGTACAGACCAGCGGGTGAATCTTGATGGCCTTGCCCTCGACCAGCACCGGCTCGAACGCCTGAATGCCCAGCCTGTGCAAAGTGGGAGCGCGGTTCAACATCACCGGGTGGTCCTTGATCACTTCCTCAAGAATGTCCCACACGATCGGATCCTGCATCTCCACCATCTCCTTGGCCTGCTTGATGGTGGTACAGTGGCCCGTCTGTTCCAGGCGATGATAGATGAACGGCTTGAACAGCTCGAGCGCCATCTTCTTCGGCAACCCGCACTGGTGAAGCTTCAATTCCGGACCGACCACGATGACGGAACGGCCCGAGTAATCCACGCGCTTGCCCAGCAGGTTCTGGCGGAAACGGCCCTGCTTGCCCTTCAGCGTATCGGACAGGGACTTCAGCGGGCGGTTGTTGGCGCCACGCAGCACGCGGCCGCGACGGCCGTTGTCAAACAGCGCGTCAACAGCTTCCTGCAGCATGCGCTTCTCGTTGCGCACAATCACTTCCGGCGCGTGCAGGTCCATCAGCTTCTTCAACCGGTTGTTGCGGTTGATCACGCGGCGGTAAAGATCGTTCAAATCGGAAGTCGCAAAACGGCCGCCATCCAGCGGCACCAGCGGGCGCAGCTCGGGGGGAATCACCGGCAGCACGTCCAGAATCATCCACTGCGGCTTGTTGTCGCTCTTGCGGAAGGCCTCGACCACCTTCAGACGCTTGGCGTACTTCAGTTTCTTCTGCGCCGACGTTTCCGTCTTCATTTTTTCGCGCAGCTCAATGCCCAGCTCATCCACGTTCACGCGCTTGAGCAGTTCCTTGATGGCTTCGGCGCCCATCATGGCCTTGAATCCGGAGGGACGGAACTGCGCATCCAACTCGCGGAACTTGCCCTCGTCCTTGATGATCTCGCGTTCCTTCACCGGCGCATCGCCCGGATCCACAACCACATAGGACTCGAAGTAGAGAATGCTTTCCAGATCGCGCAGCGAAATGTCCAGCAGGTGGCCAATGCGCGAAGGCAGGCCCTTGAAGAACCACACGTGCGAGCAGGGCGAAGCCAGCTCGATGTGGCCCATGCGCTCGCGGCGCACCTTGCTCACCGTCACTTCCACGCCGCACTTGTCGCAGATGACGCCGCGGTGCTTCATGCGCTTGTACTTGCCGCACAGGCACTCCCAGTCGGTCACCGGCCCAAAGATGCGGGCGCAGAACAGGCCGTCGCGTTCCGGCTTGAAGGTACGGTAGTTGATAGTCTCCGGTTTGGTGACCTCGCCATGCGACCAGCTGCGGATCTTCTCCGGCGATGCCAGCATAATGCGGATTGCGTCAAAATCGGTAATAGGGCTGGTAAGTTCAAACGGGTTCGAACGGAACAAGGCGACCCTCCTTGGCGGGCCTTTCGGCGCCTGCCGCGGCTTTTCCCGGGATGGCTTAAAGGTCCTTCCTTCCCGGGAAGCGGTGTTTGCCGCTTTCAAGAAGGACCTTGAACAACTCAGCTCACAGCGATCAGCCGTCAGCTCTCAGCCTTTTTTCTGCCTGCCCCCGAGGTCCGCGAATGTTGCGGGCGGGGGGCAAGCTGACGGCTGACAGCTGATAGCTGACGTCTGTCTTTAGTCTGCGACCGCTGCCGTGATCTCCGGCGCGGGTGTCTTTTTCACCAGGTCCGCGCGTTTGATCAGTTCCACATCCAGGCACAGCGACTGCAATTCGCGGATCAGCACGTTGAACGATTCCGGCACGCCCGGCTCAATGGCCGCCTCGCCCTTGACGATGGCCTCGTAAATTTTGGTACGGCCATATACGTCATCGGACTTGGCAGTGAGCAGCTCCTGCAGAATGTAGGCGGCGCCGTATGCTTCCAGCGCCCACACTTCCATTTCGCCGAAACGCTGCCCGCCGAACTGCGCCTTGCCGCCCAGCGGCTGCTGGGTGATCAGGGAGTACGGTCCGATCGAACGCGCGTGGATCTTGTCGTCGACCAAGTGAGAAAGTTTGAGCATGTAAATGTAGCCCACCGTCACCGGCTGCTCAAACTGCTCGCCCGTCATGCCGTCGAACAGAGCCGTCTTGCCCGAAGAGGGCAACCCGGCCGACGCCAGCAGAGCCTTGATTTCGCTCTCCTGCGCGCCGTCGAAGACCGCGGTTCCAAACCAGATGCCGCGCCTCATGCCGGCGCCGACGCGAAGCAACATCTCGTCGTCCAGCTCCAGCAGTTGCCGCAGCGTGGCGGTCCCGGCGAACTCCTTCTTCATCAGTTCGCGGGTGTACGCCGCATCCGTGTTGGCCGCAATCAGATCGGCAATCTTCTTGCCAAGCTCATGCGCGGCCCACCCCAGGTGCGTCTCCAGGATCTGGCCCACATTCATACGGGAAGGCACGCCCAGCGGATTCAGCACAATCTCCACCGGCGTTCCATCAGGCAGGTACGGCATATCTTCCTCGGGAAGAATGCGCGCAATCACGCCCTTGTTGCCGTGACGACCGGCCATCTTGTCGCCCACTGAAAGCTTGCGCTTCATGGCCACATAGACCTTCACCAGCTTGATCACGCCCGGAGGCAGTTCGTCACCCTTTTGCAGCTTGGCGATCTTCTCATTGGTGATCTTGCGCAGAACTTCAATCTGGCGCGAGGTCATCTCCTCGATTTCGTCAATCTGCTCGTTGACTCTGGGATCCTTGTCGGCGTAGCGAATCCTCTTCAGGTTCTTGGTCGAGATGCGCTCGATGGTGTCGCGATCCAGAATCGCAGCCTTGGTCAGCAGGCGCTTGTTGGTCCGCTCGTCGTGCAGATCGGCCAACACTTCCTTGCCGCCCAGAATGCCCGCCAGGCGCTTCAAACGCTCATCGGTCAGAATGCGGATTTCGTCGCCCAGGTTCTTCTCGAGCTTCGAAACATACTCTGACTCGATCTGCTTGGCGCGTTCGTCCTTCTCCTGCCCCTTGCGGCTGAAGATACGCACGTCTACCACCGTACCCTCGATGCCCGGAGGGCACGTCAGAGACGCGTCGCGCACATCGCCGGCCTTTTCACCGAAGATGGCGCGCAGCAGCTTCTCTTCCGGCGTCAACTGGGTTTCGCCCTTGGGCGTCACCTTGCCCACCAGAATGTCGCTGTGGCCGATCTGGGCGCCGATGCGGATAATGCCGCTCTCGTCCAGGTCGCGCAGCGCGTGCTCGCTCACGTTGGGAATGTCGCGCGTGATTTCCTCAGGCCCCAGCTTCGTGTCGCGGGCCTCGATCTCGAACTCTTCGATGTGCACCGAGGTGTAATAGTCCTCCCGCACCAGCTTTTCGCTGATGAGGATGGCGTCCTCGTAGTTGTAGCCGCGCCAGGGCATGAAGGCCACCAGCACATTGCGGCCCAGGCCCAGCTCGCCCTGCTCCGTGCAGGGTCCGTCGGCGATTACCTGCCCCTTCACCACCCGCTCGCCCTCGCGCACAATCGGCTTCTGGTTGATGCAGGTGTTCTGGTTCGAGCGCTTGAACTTGATCAGCTGATAAATGTCCGAACCCACTTCGCGCGACAACTGCGTCGGGTGATGTTCGCCCTCGACACGCACGATGATGCGCTCGGAATCCACCGAATCAATGATGCCGTTGCGCTTGGCCAGAATGACTGCGCCAGAGTCGCGCGCCGTCACACCTTCCATGCCCGTGCCCACCAGCGGAGCTTCGGCTACCAACAGCGGCACACTCTGGCGCTGCATGTTGGCGCCCATCAGCGCGCGGTTCGCATCGTCATGTTCGAGGAAAGGCACCAGCGAAGCGGCCACTGAAACCAGCTGCTTCGGCGAGACGTCGATGTAGTCCACCTCGGCGCGGTTAACCAGCACAAAGTTCCCCATGCGGCGCGCGTTCACCAGGTCCTCGGTGATCACGCCCTCTTCGTTGAACTCGATGTTGGCCTGCGCAATGGTGTGCTTGTCCTCTTCCCACGCGGAAAGATAGAAGCTGAAGGGCATGTGGTCGATCGAGCGCTTGCCCGCCTTCTTCAGCGCCTCGTTCAGGCGTCCGGCCTCTTCCTTTTCGATGTGGTCGCCCACGCGCAGGCCGCTATCGCCCGCGTTCGTGATCTCCACAAAGTCCAGAATGCGGCTGTCCTTCACGCGCCGATAAGGCGACTCGATGAAGCCGTATTCGTTGATGCGCGCAAAGCAGCTCAACGAGCTGATCAGGCCGATGTTCGGGCCTTCCGGCGTCTCAATCGGGCAGATGCGGCCGTAGTGCGTCGGGTGCACGTCGCGAACTTCAAAGCCCGCGCGTTCTCTCGACAGACCACCGGGTCCAAGAGCCGACAAACGGCGCTTGTGCGTAATCTCGGAAAGCGGATTGGTCTGATCCATGAACTGCGACAACTGCGAAGATCCGAAGAACTCGCGAATCGCCGCCATTACCGGCTTGGCGTTGATCAGGTCGTGCGGCATGGCCGTCGACAGTTCCTGATACACGCTCATCTTTTCCTTGATGGCGCGTTCCATGCGCACCAGGCCGATGCGGAACTGATTCTCCATCAGCTCGCCCACAGCTCGCACGCGGCGGTTGCCCAGGTGATCGATGTCATCCACCATGCCGATGTTCTTGCGCAGCTTCAGCAGGTAGCGGATGGTGGCGTAAAAATCTTCCGGCGTCAGCGTGCGGTGATCCAGGTGTGTGGCGTCCTGGCTCTCATAGAGCTTGATGTTGAACTTCAGCCGGCCCACGCGCGAGAAATCGTACTTGCGCGCGTCGAAGAACATACCCTCGAACAAGGCCGTGGCCGTGTCCAGCGTCGGCGGATCGCCCGGCCGCAGTTTGCGGTAAATCTCGATCAGCGCCTCTTCGGGCTTGTGAATCGAGTCGCGCTTCAGCGTGTTGGTGATGATGTTGCCCACGTCGTCGCGCTCCGGGAAGAAAACCTCGAAGCTCGCCGCGCCACTCGACAGAACCTTGTGCAGGCGGTCGGCGGTCAACTCCACGTTGGCCTCCACCACCACTTCGCCGGTGTTCAGATCGATCACGTCGGAGGCGGTCAGCGCGCCATCCAGCTCGGCCGCATCCACTTCCACCCGTTCGATCGCCGCGGCGCGCAGCGCCTTCATGGTGTGCGGCGTAATCTTCCGTCCGGCGTGCGTCAACTCTTCTCCGCCATGCAGAATGGCACGAGCGGGCTTGGCGCCCACCAGGTGCGTGCCCGCCGCCGCGTCCTGCGGCAAAGCCCACTCCAGCTTGCCGTCCACCACGTGCAGCCGGTCCACCGTATAGAAGGTCTTCAGAATTTCTTCGTCCGAGCGCAGACCGAGAGCGCGCAGGAAGATCGTGCCGAGGAACTTGCGCTTGCGGTCGATGCGCACATAGAGCGTGTTCTTCTGGTCGTACTCGAACTCCACCCACGAGCCGCGATAAGGGATGATCTTGCCCAGAAAGTAGGTGTGGTTGTTCCCCGTCTCAAAGAAGACACCGGGCGAACGGTGCAACTGCGAAACGATCACGCGCTCCGTGCCGTTCACAATGAAGGTGCCGTTCGGCGTCATCAACGGAATATCGCCGAAAAACACTTCCTGTTCCTTAATGTCGCGAACCGTCTTGTTGCCTGTCTCCGCATCCTTGTCGTAGATGGTCAGGCGCACCGTCACCTTCAACGGCGCAGAGAAGGTCATGCCGCGCTCTTCGCACTCCTGCTGGTCGTACTTCAACTGCAGGCTTACCGGATCGCCGCACTTGTTGCAGAAATCAGGCGTGTTCTTGTTGTACGTGCCGCACTTCTGGCAGAGCACATCGCCGGGCAGGAATGGGTCGGTAATCACCATCGCCCCGCAATGCACGCAGGCCGTGCGCAGGTGGTGCAGACCCTTCAAGTGGCCGCACTTGCACTCCCAGTTGCCGATTGAGAAGTCCACAAAGTCCAGCTGCGAAATGCCGCGGAAGTCGGTGATTGGGAAAACCGAGACGAACACCGACTGCAACCCTGCATCGTCGCGCTCGTTCGGGAGCTTGTCCATCTGCAGGAATCGCTCGTAAGAGCGTCGCTGCACTTCGATCAGGTTGGGAATCTGCGTTGCGGTGGGAATCTTGGAAAAATCGAGCCGGCTGCGAATCGCGCGCTTCTCGTTCAGCATGTTCACTCCTGAGACTCATCAACCCGGCGTCGTATGGAGACCGGCCCAGCGCCCGAGTCTCTGCGGCGCCGGCTAATTACGGTAAGAAATGCAAATCACCGGACTGGAACGGTTACCAACTCCAGCCCCCACCCCCGCGGCCACTGCAAGCCCCGCGCATATGCCAGGGAATCCCCTGGGGCCAAGCATGACCCGTGAGAGTCACGTCAAAAAAACATCGTGGACATTGCTGTGCAGCCGGCAAGTGCGCTAGACTGCGCACAAATGAGTAAGCAAACAGGACGGCCGAACCCGGTAACGACTCTGGTGCACAGGCCACAGATTTTGCTTGAAAAGCCAAACCCGACAGACAAGGTGACCGACAGACACAAATAGCTCGTAAGGACGCAATGCCTCACGAGCGTGGCCTATCGCCTATGCTCCCATCCGAATTCTTCTGCAATGCTCTCGCCGATCCCAAAGCTCGCTTCTGCCGCTCGCTCGCCAGCCACTCGCCACTCGTCAAGGAGATCCGCCTATCCCTTTGACCCTAAGGCACTTAACTAATGCGCGGTGCCCACCGCCAGAACGCTTGGCCCTGCCCACGCCAACGGACCCTTGCGTGCCAATCCGCTACTCTCAAGACGCGCCTGCCAGACCCGCCTCATCCCTGGAAAAACCGGGACGAGCCGAAAAGACGCGCAAAGACTATCGTAGCGCGTCCCGGCCCAGCTTGCAAGCTCCCGAGCCTGTTGGGCTCGGGATACCTGATTTTGCCTACTTGATTTCGACCGTCGCGATGCCGTCGAACTTCTTCTTGATCGTCTCGGCTTCTTCCTTGGTCGCGTTTTCCTTGATCGCCTTGGGGGCGCCATCAACCAGGTCCTTGGCTTCCTTCAAGCCCAAGGAAGTGACTTCGCGTACAGCCTTGATGGTGTTGATCTTGTTCGCGCCGTAGTCCTTCAAAATGACCTGGAACTCGGTCTGCTCTTCTACTACCGGAGCTGCCGCACCAGCCGCTGCCGCCGCTACCGGGGCTGCTGCCGCTGCCGAAACGCCAAGACGCTCTTCCAACTTCTTTACCAGGGCCGCCGCTTCCAGCAGGCTCAGGGCTACGATCTGCTCTTCCAACTGTGCCAAATCCGCCATTTTTCTCTCCAATCAGAACTGTTTGATTTGATATTCCCGGCCGCAAACCCAAACTGGAAGTTTCCGATGCGCCAGACCCGCGCACTTCCCGCCCGTTTCCCGGCCAAAACTCTTAAAAGCAGCTATCAGCTTTCAGCCGTCAGCTTTCAGCTTTTTCTTCCCGTAAGTCGAAAACCTTGCGCACCCAGGGAAAATACTGAAAGCTGTTAGCTGACCGCTGAAGGCTCGCCTTTACGCCGCTACTTCCGCCGCAAACTTTTCCTTTTCGACGCCCTGGCCCAGAACCACAGCCATGTCGCGTCCCGTGGCATTGAGCACGGTCGCCAGACGTTGTGCCGGCGCATTGATAAGGAACAGCAGCTTCGAGAAGAGCTCTTCCTTGCCCGGCATCGTCGCCAGCGCCTTCACTTCATCCACGCTCAGCAGCTTGCCATCCACAATGCCCAGCTTGAACTGAAACTCCGCATTGTCGCTCGCCCACTTGGCAAATGCCTTGGCCAGCGCCACCGGATCGCCCGAGGTGAACGCAACCGAGTTCACGCCCTTCAGACCCTTCAGCGCGGCCGCAACCTGCGTGCCCTCGCCGGAAACCGCCGCCAGCTTGTTCTTCACCACGCGATACTTGCCACCCGCCTCGCGGATGACCTTGCGCAATGCAAAGTCCTTGGCCACGGTCAGCTTGGCAAAAGTGCCAATGATCGCCGTCGTCGAGGTCTCCAGTTCCTTGGCCAGCAACTGGACCTTCACTGTCTTCTTCGCCTTTGAAATCGCCATCGTCTTCGCTCCGCTCCAGCAGTGAACAGCGATCAGTGAACAGTGGTCAGTTCCCACGTTCCCACTTGATCTCCGCCCCTGCCTCCCAATCTTTTTACGTCTTGTTCCCAGCCAGCTCGCGCCGGGCACAAAGCCAGTCAACCCTCAGCACCAACTCGCCACTGATCGCTGTCAACTGATCGCTGACAGCTGATCACTGACAACTGATTTAGTGCTTGCCTGCCGCGTCGGCAACTGCCGAATCCAGCGGTACCCCGGGGCCCATCGTCGAGCTCAACGTCAAGCTCTTGATGTACTTGCCCTTGGCCGCGGAAGGCTTGTTGCGCACGATCGCACCGATCACGGTGGTCGCGTTGTCGATCAGCTTTTGCGGATCGAAGCTCAGCTTGCCCACCGGAACATGCACCAGGCTGGTTTTGTCGGCGCGGAACTCTACCTTGCCGGCCTTGATTTCCTTCACCGCTGCGGCCACATCCATGGTCACGGTGCCGGTCTTGGGGTTCGGCATCAAACCCTTGGGACCGAGAATCTTGCCCAGGCGGCCTACCACCCTCATCATGTCCGGCGTGGCAATCAGTGCGTCGAAGGCGGTCCAGTTTTCTTTCTGGATCTTTTCCACCATCTCTTCGCCGCCCACAAAGTCGGCGCCGGCTTCGGTCGCTTCCTTCTGGCGGTCGCCCGTCGCGATCACGGCGACAGTCTTGGTCTTGCCCAGCCCATGCGGCAACACCACGGTTCCACGCACCATCTGATCGGCGTGGCGGGTATCCACACCCAACCGCAACGTCAGGTCGACGGTCTCATCGAACTTGGCGTACTTGACCTGCTTCAGCAGATCAACGGCCTCGGGTAGCGGATACGCAGGCTTGACGATCGCTGCGCGCGCCTTGGTAATATTTTTGCTTGCTTTTGCCATTCTTCCCTCGTCTCCCACCGCCCCTGCGAGCCCCGCTTTGCGGAGTGTCCGGAGGTGCTAGCCGCACCGGCGACGTATTAATCGCCCAGCAGCCCACTCGAACGGACCCAGAAACCGTGGTGCTTATGACGGTCCAGGGGTTTCCCCCGGACACATCTTTGAATCATAACGAAACGGCCCCCCAAATGCAAACCGAATGAAATGCCGAGCGGGAAGTCCCAGCGTGCTGACATTCACTGAACCGAGGGTCTGGGCTGGCGCAACCGGTGGAATCGCAGCTTCTCGATCGATATTCTGCCTTGCATCCAGTCCTTGGCAGCGCTAAAGAGCCGCGTCAAAGGTCTTTGAGAATCTCCTCTTTGGACTCTCTCTTGTGCGCTGCGATGGCGGAGAGTATCCCGTTCAAGGTCCCAATCCTCAAAGGCGTGTGCGCCGGAACGACGATACGGTGGTGCGAGGGCTGCTCGGTTTCAAGGATGATGTGGCTGCCTACCTGATGGACTCTTCGGTAACCCCAGCACTTCAACAGGTGCGTTACGAGTTCTTCACCGCTCAAATCGCGTGGGAGTTTCATGCGACGGCCAACACCTCATCCCGAACCAGCCGCAGACGAATGGATGCAGGGGGAACGGAGTCGAAATAGAATGCCTGAACAGCCTCTCTGACGTTGGCTTTCAGCTCGTCCCAACTGTCGGCCTCGGTAAAGATGCTTTCGCCAATCGCTTCGGCAGTAAACCCGCCGTCCGCGTCTTGCTCGACTTCAAAGACGATTTCTTTCATGCCGATTCTCCCTTTATCCAATTGAGCGTACGCATTTCTGTGGACGCAATCAAGGGGACTGGAGTATGTCGCCCTTCCTCGCTCATTAATACAAAAGAGAGAATCGCAATTCCCCTGCACAGAATTAAGCCCCCTGAGCGCATGATGAATTTAGTAGGGAACTAACGCCAACGGGGAGTAACGCCGTGTATGACAGCGTCGGCTCCTGTCAACTAATTTTCGCAACAAGGCCCTTGTTGTGGCCGGAGGGGTGTCAAGGGCGCCGTTG
>Ga0302278_10000521_pt1 | contig 49253 bp, 49 predicted proteins | sample III_Bog_N3_2_FD_194543 | JGI IMG/M metagenome (GOLD analysis project Ga0302278, IMG submission 194543) | Peat permafrost microbial communities from Stordalen Mire near Abisko, Sweden - III_Bog_N3_2 | ecosystem: Environmental > Terrestrial > Soil > Wetlands > Peat | place: Sweden: Abisko...
CTCTGCCGAGACGCCGCTACGCGCGCAGGGATGGTTTTGAGCGATGGTTTTCATTTTTTCCAGAGCCTCGTTACCTCGTCTCCTACGGGTTGTGTCAGGGTTATTTCCGTTTGGCAATGGGGGCAGGGGATTTTCCGGTCGAGGTCGGGGGCGGAAAAAGCAATTTGTCCGCCGCAATGGACGCAGGCGGTTTTATGGGCTGCAGCCTCCGTCGGGATGGGTTTTGTTTGGAACCAAGTCCGAGCCAAGAGGACGGCGCTGCCCATCAAGAGGTAAAGCATCATGCCGATCAACAGGCGGTCGGTGAACTCCGTGGACAGGTTGAAGGGGTGTGCGAGAGCGCCCAGGTAGCCGCCCATGCGCTGGTCCTGCCATTGCACGAATCCGCGATAAATGGCCGCGTTGGTGGCAAAACAGAGGATCAGCGCCAATTTCAAGCCGGTTCGACGCAAAAACAGGAGGACCAGCCCCAGCGCCGGCAACAACATCGCCGCCAGAATACCGATGATGGCGATGACCACCAGGAGTTCGATGAGGGTGAAACCGCGAGCGCGTCCATGATAATCACCGGTTCTAAAAGGCGCACATGAGGTTAAATAACTCATATGCAATAGGTTAAATGGTTCAAGTTATTCATTTCTGAGTCTCAGAGCCTGCGGTTTTCGGCCCGTCCGGGACCGCCCACCTCAAAACAAACACTCATGGCTCTACATATCAATACGTGCGAAAAACCCCGTTCTTCCAAAAATGTGTAAAAAAGTGAAAATATTTTTAAATGGGAGATCCGCCTAGGCCATCTCCAGGCCATAATCAATACCGCCCCAACCCGAGCCTGCCCCTGAACCTCTGGGGTGGACCACCACTGAAACCGCCGCAAACACCTGAATCGGTTGAACCCTTCCCTTTCGCCAAGGATTTGGGCCGTCCATAAAAATTTCGACCAAAATTTGACAAAACTCAAAAACGACTGTATTTTTTTGGTTTTTGGTATGGGCCTAGGGCGAGAGTTGGCAGGTTGCCAGCCGCTGATCTTTGACATATTATATTGAAGTGCTTGGAAGCTGCCGGGGATTACTTAACGGAGGCCATCGGGGAAAACCTTGTATCCTTCCAACATTGTAACTTTGTCTCTCAATGGTCCCTTCTGTCCAAAATCCGTTCCAGTCAGGTTCGGGGCTTAAACCCGGTATCGGTCCAATCGGGTCAAGGTCAGTCAAACCGCTCAAGGCCATGCGGTCACCGCCAACCTGCGGCACCCTGCCGAAATCAGCCGAAACCAAGTTAAACCAGCCTGTCTCTGCCCGCCACCCCGGACCCGAGTCCCGGAATGAGGGTCAAACCCGGTCAAGGTCAGTCAAGCTCAGTCAAACCCCTCAAGGCCGTGCAGTACCGCCCCCTGCGGCAACCCGACCGCCCGGCGTAAATCACCCCACCCCGAAACCCCAGACCCCAGACCCGAAAAGCGGTCCCCGCCCACGGCTCCACCGGCCGTTTCCCCGGCTTTCGACCGCCCACCGTTTCGCTCAGGATCGGGGGAACTGCATAAATTATGAGACTTTTGCTTTTCAAGGCCCCATTTTTCAGCTATTTCTCCCCGTGAACGTATGCCGTCTCAGCCAAAGGGAGAAAAAGTGTTTCGCGGGATCGCCGTTTCGGCGGGGATTTGCCGCGGCAAGATTCTTGTCTTGCACCGCGCCCGGCACGTCATCGTCCGCCGCGAAATCGCCCAAGAGGCCGTGCCGGCGGAAATTGACCGGTTTGAAAAAGCCCTGGTGCAAACCCGGCTGCAAATCCTCGATATTCAGCGCAAAGTCGCCCAAAATCTCGGGGCCAAAGAGGCGGATATTTTTGAGGCCCATTTGCAAATGCTGGATGATCCCAATTTGCTCAATGAGGTTTTCCATCTGATCAAGGAAAACCGGTGCAATGCCGAAGACGCCTTTCACACCACCGCCGAGCGCTTTGCCGAAGCCCTGCTGGCCGCCAATGACGAGTATCTGAGCCAGCGCGCCAGCGACATCCGCGATTTCACCGCCCGCGTCCTGGACAATCTGATGGAAGTCAAGGACACCTTTGATCTCCACCACCTCACGGAACCCTGCATTCTCGTGAGTCATGATCTCAGCCCCTCGACGACCGCGCAACTCGACAAGAAGTTGGTGATCGGCTTTGTCACGGACATCGGCGGGAAAACCTCGCACACCGCCATCATGGCGCGTTCCCTCAGCATTCCCGCCATTGTCGGCCTGGAGGTGGCCAGCCAGGAACTGGAATCCGGCGACTACGCCCTGCTGGACGGCTACAACGGCGCGATTGTCGTCAACCCAACCGACCAAACCCTCTTTGAATACGGCCAACTCCAGCAGCACAAGGCCACGCTGAATGAAAAGCTCCTGGAAATCCAGGGCCAGCCGGCAGTGACTTTGGATGGCAAATCCATTCATCTCTCCGCCAATATCGAGGATCCCAACGACACCGAGGATGTCATCCGGCACGGCGCGGACGGGGTGGGATTGTTCCGGACGGAATTTCTGTTCATCAACCGGGAGCGGCTGCCCTCGGAAGAGGAGCAATACGAGGCCTATCGGCGCGTGGCGGTTGCGCTCAAACCGCAGACGGTTATCATTCGCACCCTGGATTTGGGCGGCGACAAGTTCGCCTCGCACCTGCAATTGGCGCCGGAATTGAACCCGTTTCTCGGCTGGCGGGCCATCCGTTTCTGCCTGGCGCAACCGGTGCTGTTTCGTGCCCAATTGCGCGCCATTCTCCGGGCCAGCGCCGAGGGGAACGTCAAAATGATGTATCCCATGATTTCCGGTCTGGATGAATTAAGCCAGGCCAACGCGCTGGTGGAGAAATACAAGGCCGAACTGCGCGCCGAGGGTCTGCCCTTCAATGAAAACCTCGATATCGGCGTGATGATTGAAATCCCCGCCGCCGTGCTCATCGCCAATGAACTGGCGGCGCGCGTGAAATTCTTCAGCATTGGCAGCAACGATCTCATCCAATACACGCTCGCCGCCGACCGGACGAACGAGAAGGTTTCCTATCTCTACGAACCGACGCATCCGGCCATCGTCCGCTTGATCAAGCAGACCGTGGACGCCGCGCACCGGCACGGGATCTGGGTGGGGGTCTGCGGCGAAATTGCCGGCGACCCGACGCTGGTGCCGCTGTTGCTCGGCCTGGGGGTGGATGAATTAAGCACGGCCCCCGCCGGCGTGGCGCAGATCAAATACATGATTCGACGCTTGAAAATCACTGAAGCGGAGGAATTGGCCCGGTTCGCCCTGGAATGCGGTTCGCCCTCTGAAATTCTCAACCACTGTCAAACCCTGGCCCGGGCGGACGCCCCGAGTCTTTTCGAAAACAAACGATGAAAGTCATTATCCTCGCCGCCGGCTACGCCACGCGGCTGTATCCCTTAACCCTCACGCAACCCAAACCCCTGCTGCCCGTGGCCGGCAAGCCCATGGTCGAGCATGTCCTCGACAACCTGGCGCCCATCACGGACATTGACCGCGTTTATGTGGTGACCAACGCCAAATTTGCCGGTCATTTTCAGACCTGGGCCGACCACTACCGCGCCACCAAATCCAAATTTGAGTTCACCGTCGTCAACGATGGATCCACCGATGATTCGAACAAGCTCGGGGCCATTGGGGACATTAATTACGTCCTTAACACCCAGCATTTGGATGACGATTTGATCGTCGTGGCCGGGGACAACTTGTTCAGCGATAAACTGGCCGATTTTGGCCGGGTTTGCCGCGAGAAAAACGCCCCCGTCCTTGCCGTCTATGACGTCGGGAACCTCGAGGAGATCAAGAAATACAATTCCATTTCGACGGACGCCGCCGGCCGCATCACTTTCTTCGAGGAAAAACCGAAGCAACCCCTGAGCACCCTCACCGGCATTGCGTTGTATTATTATCCCAAGAGCACGGTGCCCCTCATCAAACAATACGTCGCCGAAGGCAACAACCCGGATCAACCCGGTCGGTTGGTGCAATGGTTATACCCGCGCACGGCGGTTTACACCTGGCGGGTGCCCGGGCTGTGGTATGACATCGGCTCCAAGGAAACCCTGGAGGAGGCGAACAAAATCTTCGCCCGGCCCTGAGGCCGCGCCGCCGCCTTGAAATTGTAACCTGTTCGTAACTTGATATTAACGAACTGACCTCTACCCTGCGGTCATGAATCCGGCTGATTTATTTGCCCGACAAACTGATGACACCATAACGCTCGCCCCGGGGGAAGTGCTCTTTCGCGAGGGGGATGAGGGGCATTGCATGTATGTGCTGCTGGAAGGCTCCCTGGAGATTTCCGTGAACGCCAAAGTGGTGGAAAACTCCGCGCGCGGCGCCATCGTGGGCGAAATGGCCCTGATTGAAAACACCCCCCGCACCGCGACCGTGACGGCCAAGGACACCGCCCGGCTGGTAAAAATTGACCAGCGGCGGTTTCACTTTCTGGTCCAGCAAAACCCGTTTTTCGCGTCGCATGTGATGAAGGTGCTGGCGGAACGCCTGAACCACATGAACAAGCTGGTGTCGCAGGGTTGAGTGGGTCTCAGGTCCGATCAATCAAACTGAACCAGCGCGTAATTTTTTTTACCCTTTCGCAGCAGCAGGTATTTCTCAAAAAACAGGTAATCCTGCGCCCCGAGCTTGCGATTGACATCCGTCTCCCGCAAATCATTCACCCGCACCCCGCCGCCCTCGATATCCTTGCGCGCCTGGCCCTTGGACGGGCACAGGCCCGTTTGGACGAGCAGTTCCAGCAGCAGCTTGCCGGCTCCGCCCAGTTCCGATTTCGGAAGCTGGACCGTTGTGATTTCGGTCTGAATCTGGTGAAACGTTCCTTCCGAAGCCCCCGAAATATCCCCGCCAAACAAGATCTCACTGGCCCGGATGGCATCGTTGGTGGCCGCCTCGCCGTGGATCAAGTTGGTGACGGCCCGGGCCAGCGCCTTGTGTGCCGCGCGTGCGCCGGGATTCTCTGTGTGCAGCCGTTCCAACGCCGTGATTTCCGCCGGCGACAAAAATGTGAAAAACTTCAGATACCGCAGCACGTCCCGGTCATCGGTGTTGATCCAAAACTGGTAGAAGCGATAGACGCTCGTGCGCTGCGGGTCCAGCCAGATGGCCCCCGCCACGGTTTTGCCAAACTTGGAGCCGTCTGCATTGGTGATGAGCGGCAGCGTGAGGCCAAAAACCGTTTTGCCCAGTTTCTTGCGGGTGAGTTCAATGCCGGCGGTGATGTTGCCCCATTGATCGCTGCCGCCGATTTGCAGCTCGCAATTTTGATCACGGGCCAGCACATAAAAATCAAACGCCTGCAGCAGCATGTAGCTGAATTCCGTGTAGCTGATGCCCGCCTCGCGGTCCTCCATCCGCGCCCGGATGCTCTCCTTGGCCACCATCTGGTTCACCGAGAAATGCTTGCCAATGTCCCGCAGAAAACCGAGAAAGGAGACGCCCGCCGTCCAACCCGCGTTATCCACGAGCCGCGCCGGATTCTCCGCCGTTTCAAAATCCAGCAGCCGGGCGAGTTGCCCCTTCACCCGGGCGATATTGTGCGCCAACACCTCCGGCGTGAGCAACTGCCGCTCCTGTGTTTTCCCGCTGGGATCGCCAATGGACCCCGTCGCCCCGCCCGCCACGGCAATCGGATGATGCCCCAGCAGTTGAAACCGCCGCAACGCCAGCAACGGCACCAAGTTGCCCACATGCAGGCTGTCCGCCGTGGGATCAAACCCACAATACAGCGTGGCCGGCGCGGCCAGCCGCTTGGTTAATTCCGCCGTATCCGTGCAATCGGCCACGAGGCCGCGCCATTGTAATTCATCCAAAATGCTCACCCGCACAGCCTAATTTGAACCGGGACAAATGCCAATGGCCAATTGCCGGACGGAACGCCCGCCCCACGTCCCGGCGATTTCTCAATTCGGCTTCCGCGCCCCCTCAATTTGTGCGATCAGCGCCTTGGGACCGTCCGTCAGCAAGCTCGGCAGAAAACCATCCATGCGCCAGGCCACCGTGCCGTCTGGTTTGACGGCAATGAGCGTGGGATACGCCTCCACGTTGAACTTTTCGGCCAGCGCCTTGTTGGCGGCTTTCAAGGCTTCCGGCTGCGACTTCTTCATCGGGAAATCCACCTCGACCAGTTCCAAATTGGTTATGGCATACGCCACAAATTCCGGGCGGGATAATATTTTGCCGGCCAGCAACTGGCAGGGTTCACACCAATCCGAGCCGGTGAAATCGAGGAAAACCCATTTCTTCTCCGCCTTGGCCTGGGCCAGGGCCTGGGGAAAATCCGCCGGCCAGTTCAAATCCGCCGCGCCCGCCCGCCCCAACACCAACGCGCCCATCAAACCAAGCATCAGCTTTTTCAACATGAATCATTAGACCGACCGGGTGCCGGACTGTTCAACCCAAATCACCCGGCCGGCGACGATGGTGGCCGTGGCCTTCCCTTTCAAGGGCCAGCCGTAAAACGGACTGTTGTGCGATTTGCTGGCGGCCTGCCGGCGGTCAAACACCCATTCCCGGTCGGGATCAAAAACCGTCACGTCGGCATCGGCCCCCACGCCCAGCGTGCCCTTGGGCAGGTTCAACAGGCGGGCGGGGTTGACCGTGTATTTGGCGATCATCTCCGGCAGGGACAAACGTCCGCTGTGGACCAGTTGCATCAGGGACAGCGCCAGTTCGGTTTCCAGCCCGGTGATGCCGAAGGGGGCGTAATCGAACTCGACCTCCTTTTCGTAATTGCAGTGGGGCGCGTGGTCGCTGCACAAAATCTCGATGGTGCCATCCGCCAGCCCTTCCAGAATCGCCTCGCGATCCTTGGCCGAGCCCAGGGGCGGATTCATTTTGAAATGGGTGTCGTAAGCGGGCCACGCCGGGAAGTCGTGGGTCGGCGATTTGAACCCAAACACTTTTTTGCCGTCCGTTTTCCAGAACTTCTCGCTGCCCGCCACGGCGGCATCCGTCAGCGTGAAATGATGCGGGCAGGCCTCGCCGGAAACCGGTACGCCGCGTTTTTTGGCCGCGCGCAACCGGGCCACGCTGCCCGCCGCGCTCAAGTGCTGGCAATGGACGTGCGTGCCGGTTAGTTCGGCCATCAAAATGTTGCGGGCCACGATCATTTCCTCGCCGGCCGAGGGCCAGCCGCGCAACCCCAGCGCCGTGCTCCAGTAACCTTCATGCATCACCCCATCCGTCACCAGCGAATAATCCTGGCAGTGATCCATCACCGGCAGGTGGAACATCCGGGCATATTCACAAGCGCGCCGCATCAGTTCATTGTTCTGCACGCAATGGCCGTCATCCGTAATCGCAACGACACCGGCCTTGTGCAGCGAGCCGATGGGCGCCAGTTCCTCCCCCGCGAGATTTTTCGTGATGGCCCCGGTCACGAAAACATTGACCACACCCTGCTCGCGGACGCGCTCGTGGATGAGGGCGACGGTGCCGGCATTGTCAATCGCCGGCGCGGTGTTGGGCATGCAGACAATCGAGGTGAAACCGCCCTGGGCCGCCGCCCGCGTGCCGGTGAGGATCGTTTCCTTGGCGGTCTGGCCCGGTTCGCGCAGATGGACGTGCAAATCAATCAGCCCGGGGCAAACCACCCGGCCCGTGGCGTCCAGCCGGGCAATGTCCGCCGGGGCGGCGGCGGCGAGATGGGGACCAACGGCGGCGATTTTGCCATCGAGAATCAACACATCGGCGACGGCATCTAGCTGGTGGGCGGGATCGAGCACGCGTCCGCCCGTGAGGAGCAACGAATTCACGGTGTCCAGCGTAACGCGCCATGGTTGACAAGGCAAGCGCGACGGTTAATATCTGGGCGTGGCGGGCATTCCTGTGACCGGACGGCTTGGTATCCGGAGCGGAATGCCGGTGACTTTATAAAATGCGGGCGTAGCTCAATGGTAGAGCGCTAGTCTTCCAAACTAGTTACGAGGGTTCGATTCCCTTCGCCCGCTCCACGTTTGATTGGGGGACAGCATCGTCCGCATCCGCCCGCACTCCACATCACAGAAAAATCGTCGTTTTCTTGATCCTCGGTCACTTCGTTTTCTTTGACCTGTGTCAAGGCGCTCCCCTTCCAGGTCAGGTAGTGTCTCCTCATGAAACACCGCTCAGGCGATGAGAACCAACCATTTCAACTTAAAACCCGATCATCATCATGTTCTGCTTTCAATGTGAACAAACCTCCCAGGGCACCGGCTGCACCGATTTCGCCGTGTGCGGCAAGACCCCCGCCACCGCCGGGCTGCAGGATTTGCTCGCCCATGCCGCCAAGGGCCTCGCCCAGTTCAATCACCGGGCCCGGCGGTTGGGGGTCACCGACCCGATCCTCGACCGTTTCCTGCTGGAAGCCTTGTTTGTGACGGTTACCAATGTGAATTTTGAGGATGCGGCCATCGAGCAAACCATCCGACGCACCATCGTGCTGCGCTCGACGGAAGGTGCCCACCCCGTCCCGATCAAAGGCCCGCAATGACCAACTCTTGGACACACGATCTCGGACCGTCGTTACAATCGCTTCTGGTTGGGACTCAGGTGCAAGGTGCGCCGACGGGGATGGCCTGGGCCATGGCGGCTTCGAGCATCCGGGCGGCGGTGGGCAGGGCTCGGGCCAGTTTTTCGGTCTGTTCGTTCAGTCGCAAAATGGTTTTGTGGCCCTTCACCCCCATCAGTTTGCGATACCAGTGGATGAAGGCGCGGCTGGCGGCAACCTCCTGCGCCTCAACCGGGGCGTGGGTGGTGGGGGATTCGACAAGTTGGCACAGGATCATGGCGGCCAGCACGGGGGGCTCGGGCATGAGGTTCCAAATCTGTTCCCACAATTCGAGCGCGCCGGCCAAATCTTCGCTCAGCATGAGGGTTTCGGCGCGTTGGGCGGTGATCATGTGTTCTTGCGGCAGGTGGCGGTGCGCCTCGGCGGTCCAGTCGCGGGCGAACTTCAGGAATTCGGGCTTGCTGAGGGCGATTTGGCCCCCGAACCGCCAGGCCTCCGCGTCCTGCGGATGGCGGGCGACCATGTCGTGCAGTTGATGCAGCGCTTCCACGGGGCGATTCTGGCCGGTCAGAAAGCGGGCGTAACCCAGCCGCAGGACATTCTCGTGGCCGGTCTCCGTGAGGCCGTCCTTGAACGCCTGTTCAGCGGCGGCAGCATCGCCGGTTTGCGCGAGGCTGAGGGCGAGGCAATGGTGGGGCGCGGCGGTGTTAATTTCCGCGCTGACGAGGGAAAAGCCGCGCTGTCCGCGTTTCGCAAGGCACTGGCGCATTTGATCGGCAGCTTCACTGAACCGCCTCAGTTCAAGGTACGCCAGGCCAAGCGAGAAATTCATGGAGGCCGTCAATCCGCCGCCCATGGCCGCCAGCGGTGAGGTGAGCACTTGCACCACGTCGTCAAACCGTTTGGCCGCGGTCAGATGCGAGCAATACTGCATCAAGAGCGTCTCGCGCAATTCGGGGACGACTTCCCGGGCGGGGCGGGACGACAAGCTCTGGAAAGCCTCGCGGTCGCGTTCGAGGGCTTCGGCGGCGCGGTCCGACCGGGCCAGTTCCAGGCCCAGATGCATGAGCAAATGGGGTTCGCCGGGCATTTCTTCCACGGCGCGTTCCAGGAGCCGGAGGTTGCGCTCGACCTTGTTGCGGTCGCGCATCATTTCATCCGTATAGCCATGGTGGATAAGGGTGGCCTCGCCGATGCGGTTGGCCAGGCCCCATTCGGCGCAGCGCACTTCCACGCTGCTGAACACCTGCTCATGCACGCGGCCGAGGTAAAACAGGCCGGGTGCATTGCGATACAACCGGGGTACGTAGGTGAAGCCGCCGGCTTCGCGGCCGACATCCACGAGCGGCAGGCGCCAGGCCATGACGGCGGGGTCCTGCAGGGCGAGCGCCAGTTTTTCCCGGCCGTCGGCGGACAGTTCCTCGTCCGCATCCAGCATGAGAATCCAATCGCCGGTGGCGTGTTCCAAAGCGGCGTTGCGGGCGGCGCTGAAATCATCGCCCCAGACAAAGTCATGCACCTCCGCGCCGTGTTCCCGGGCGATCGCGACGGTGCGGTCGGTCGAGCCGGTGTCCACCACCACAATTTGGGCGGCGAGACCGTGGACGGATTGCAGGCAGCGGGCGAGGAAGCGCTCCTCATTTTTAACGATGAGACACAGTGAGAGACGGGAGGACAAGCGGAGGGGGTCCGGCAGTTTGAGCCAGTCGGGCTGGGTGGCGCCGCTGAACCGCTGGTTCAGGAATTTGCGGGCGGGTTTCCAGCCCGGGGCGAGTTGACGGGCGTGTTCGGCGCAGCGGCGGGCGGTGGGCCCGGCACCGACCGACCGCGCGATTTCGGCCAGCAGCAAAAAAGCTTCCGGATGGAACGGACGTTGGACCAGCGCCGACTGCACGGCTTCCCACGCCGCGCGGTTCTTTTTCAGGCGCAGGAGTTCCCGCGCTTCCGCCAGATGGCCGGCCAGGGCGCAGGGGGGCAGGATGATTTTCGCCCGGGCAATGGGGGCGGACGCTTCCGCCTGTGGCTGCGCCACGGCGGCCGGCTTGGCGGAAGGCGGATTCACCGCCCCAAGTTCGGCCAGCGCCTGGAGGCGTTGGGCGACGATCCCGGCCGCCCGCCGCCAGGTGCAAAATTCCCGGGCATGAGCGGCGGCAAGCTGACCGCGGCGGCGGGCTTCCCCGGGATCGGCAAAGGCCTCCCGCAGGCACCGGCCGAGGGCGGCGGCGTCCGGTTCCAACAACCAACCGTCGCCGGCCAGTTTCAGACCGCTAATCTCGCTGCCAAACGTCCGCCGTTCGGCGGGGATGCGCCAGGCAAAACCGTCGTGGACAAAATCGTCCGTGGCGCCGCCGGCGGTGACGATGACCGGCCGGGCGCAGGCCATGGCCTCGAGGACGGGCAGTCCGAAGCCTTCTCCGCGATAGGGGAGTACCAGGCAATCGCACGCGGTATACAGACCGGGCAAGTCGTCGGGCGGCAGTTCTTCGTTCAGATAAAGAATCTCGGGCGCGTTGGGCCGCTTCTGGGCGGCGCGGATTTTCGCTTCAAAGGTCTGCCCGGCATAAACGCCCTGACCGCCAAAATCCTTGATGACGAGGCAGACGTCGTCCGCCGCCGTGAAATTTTCCAGATAAGCGTTGAGCAGCAGGTCGGGCCCCTTGCGGAAAATCGTGCCACCGACAAAGAGGAATTTGAATTTTTTCCGCGTGGCCAGGGTGGCCGGGGCGGCCTGGGGATGGAATTTATCCGGGTTGATGCCGTTGGGGACTACGACGACCTTGGCGGCGGGTATGCCGGAGGCCACATAAACCCGGCGGACATATTCAGAGGGCACCCAGAACTCATCCACCCCGGCGGAATTCTTCACCCAGGGCTCGGGCAAAACCCCGAATTCCCAGGGTTGAATCACGGCCAGCCGGCCGCTGCGCGGGCGCTTCCAATCCGGGGGCCAGGCATGGCGCACGGTGACGGCGGCATCGGCGGAAATGGCGGTGGAAACGTCGCGGGCGAGTTTTTCCCAGCCGGGGGAAGTGGGCGCCCCGTTGGCCACGCGCTGGAGCCGGATGCCGGGCGAAGCGGTGAGCGCCGCGGTCAGTTCGCGGTTCACGTGCGAGAGGCTGCCGTGGTCCAGGAAGGAGCCGATCCAGTTTACCACCACGGCCCCGGGGTTCACCGTCACCGGATCGGTGGCGGCCTCGGATAACAAGGCGGCGGCCCGGGCCGCGCAATCCGGCCACAGGCGCTTTAAAGCTTCGACGTCCGCCGCAGAGGGGGGATCGTTGACGGCAGGACCGGCTCCGGACTGGCCGGCGCGGCCACAAACCGTCTTCCAGCCGAGGCTGCGCATTTGCAGCATGAGATTCAGGGTTCCGGCCGGCAGGCTGAGTTTTTCGTTGAACCCGAGCCCTTCAATGAAGGCTGCGCGCCGGAGGAGAAAACTCCGGGGCAGGTTGTGCAGAAAGTTTTCCAGCAGCGAACTGCCCGATTTTAAACCCGGCGCGGGCGGCGCGGGGAAAACGAGGGCGACCTCGGGCGCGGAGTTGAGGGCGCGGACCAGCGTCACGTCCCAGTCCGGCGCCAGGGGGGTGCCGCCATCCATCAAAAAGATCAGGGGTGCCAGGGCATCATCCACGATGCTGTTCAAGTGTTGGATGAAGGATTGTTGCGGCTGACGTTCCAAAACGATCAGCCGTTTGAATTCACGGCGGAATTCCTGGGCGACCTGCCGCGTATCGAAATCATCGAGGGGGGCGGACAAAATGACTTCGTAGCGGGGGTTGCGGCTGCAAACGGGCTTGAGGCGGTTGAGACATTCCCGCCACGCCGCGAGGTCGCGTTGGGGCGGCACGATGATGGTCAAATCCACGGGCAGGCCGGTGTTGTCGCCGTTGGGATTGCAGAGCAGCATGGACTTGCCGCAGGAAAAGAAATCGGTGGCAATCTGCGGGCTCTCGATCAGGCAGGTGCCCTGCGGCCAGAGGACGCCCAGTTCGGTGAGCAGGCGGGGGTATCCACCGGCGCGCACCAACTCGCGTTCCTGCGGGCTGCAAATGGTTTTGACCCCCTCGGCAAAATAATAGTCGTCCAGGGGCAGGGAGCCGAAATGCGTCAGTTCATCCGGCAGCGGAAAGGCCGTGACCCGGGTGAGCGTGGTGCTGCAACTGCCATCCAAGCCGGCGAGGAGACGCCGGGAATCCTCGGACGCGCCGCCGAGCAGTTCGGGTTTTTGCGCGCGGGACCAGAGCCAGAGTTTTTGAAAGAACAAGACTCCGTCCTTGAAGGCCCGCTGACACTGCAATAATTCCGGGGGAAAGCGCATTTCGTCCAACACGGGTTGGACGGCGCCATCAGGCAGCCGCCGGTATCCCAGGGTGGTGCCGGTGGGCGCGCACAAACATTGTTCAATGAAGGCGGGGGAACGGAGAAAAGCCTGGAAATGATGGAACGGCCGGCCGAACGAGCCGAGAAAATGCCGGACATCCAGCCCGTCCAGCACGCGGAAAGCCGTGCGCTGACAGGTCACGAGATAGCAGCCGATGAAGCGCGCGGGATGGCCTTCGAGTTCAAGAATGCGCTTGAGCTGGTCCTGGGCGGAGGCGTTGTAGCCAATGTCGCACACGCCGACGGGCGCGCCGGACTCGATCCAGGGGCGGAGATAATCCAGCACCTTGCGGCGTTCCTCGGCGCTGCGGGCCTCTATGCGCTCGGCGATGCCGGGGGAGAAAATATATTTGGCGAGTTCGAGAATGCGTTCACGGGTGCCGGCTTTTTCGTCGGGCGGAAACGGCAGGTGGCTCAGGTCGGCGGCGGCCAGGCCGAAATGTTCGAGGATGGTCCGCACGGGCAGCGATTGCCGGCGTTCCAGCCAGCCAATGACATTGTCGGCCGTCAGTTTGCCAATGGCGGCCAGTTCGGTGGATTTGCGGTTGGCATACAAGGGCATGATCTCGAGGCCATACCCCATGGCGTCGCTCTCGTGCTGGAGCAAAGCGCCAAGCATTTCCCCCTCGCGCATGAAGGCCCCGACCTTGCGGACCCCCGCCGCGACAAATTGTTCACAGGCCCAGGTGGCGTAGCGGGCCAGCAACGGCCCCAGCAGAAAGGCGCCGGAACGACCAAAGAAATCCCCGGCGGACGCGCCGGCAAACTGGCGCGCGGCGAGCAGGCGGAGGGAATCGAAACTGAACGGCGGGACTTGCCCCCCGGCCAGGAATTTTTCCCGGTCGAGAATCGCGGGGCTCTCGGGCGTGGTCTGCCGGTAATGGCAGCCGCGCACACCGGCCCGGCGGGCTCCGGCGAGGTCGGCCCCGGGATTATCCCCAATGTGCAGCAATTGCCCGGGCTCGATCCGCAACGCGTTGAGCGCGCGCCGGAACAGGTTGCCGCTGCCTTTGCAAACCCCGGCGTCAGACGAGGTCAGAATGGCGGCCAACAGGTCGGGGTTGAAATGGTTGGCCCGCAGAATGCCACGCAACTGTTCGGCGGTCAGATAGATGTCGGAGACAATCAAGACCCGGAGCCCGCGCTGCCGGACATGGTGGAGGAAACCGGTCATCACCGGATTGATGAGGCAAAGGCTGTTTTCCAAGGCGCATTCCACTTCCACCCCCGCCGGAGGATTGCTCACCACCGCGTCCAATTGGCGGTAAATGTCCTGCAGGCTGACATCTTCCCAGGCGGGATTCTTGATCTTCTGGCGTTCCCGCACCTTGAATTCCGCGAGCCGGCGCAGGGTTTCAAAATCCTCCGCCGTGATTTCAGGGCGCAGCAACTGCTTTTGCCGCAGGTGGTGGCCGACCTCGCAAAACAAATCCGCGGGTCGGGCGACCAGCCGCCAAACCAGGGTGTCAAAGAAATCGAAAGAAACGGCGCACACCCGGCCGGCGCTTTGTTCGATCAATTCGGCGGCGCGGTGCAGCGATTCGTCACGCTGCCAGAGATCGCCGGGCAGGTCCGGCAGGGGGAGGGGAGTATTCATGGGCGGAGCCGCAGGGGCTGGGACGGTTCAATTTCGGGCGGGAACATAATCAAGCTTGCCGGGCCAGCGGCCGGGCGACAATTTTCATGGGGGCCCCCGCCGTGCCGTTCACGGGGCGGGCGGTGCCCGTCATGGGAGCCTGGGCCGCCCGGGAAATGGGCGCCGGGATGACGCCGGGCGGTGGATTGAGCGGTCGCACGGGCAGTGGCACCGCCGACGGGGAAATGGGGAACGGGGTTTTGCCGATCACCGGCCCGGACGGGTGTCCGGCTTTCAACGCGGCAATGGCCTGCTCGGTTCGTTCCCAGCGCACTTCGGGCGGGGGCAGGTCGCGGGCATCCATGGAGGTGGCGGCGAGGTAACGGGCAAAATCGCGGAGATTTCTCCGGGCCGGCACCCGGTCCGTGCAGGCAATGAGAAACTGGTCCATCATCCAGGTGATGAAGGCTTGGGCGTTGGCCCGGCGTTCGGCCCAGTCCCGGCGTTGGAGCGCGGCGGCCAGCATGGCCGGCAACGCTTCGGGGAATTCCACTTCATAGGCGGCGTTGCGCCCCCACCAGGCGCTGCGGGCGAGCAACAGCACGGGCTTGTCATAGAAGGTCGCCTCGAATTGCAGGGTGGTGTATTGCGCGGCGACGACATCGGCGGCGTCCATGAGGGCGAGCACATTCACGTCCTGCACAATCTGGACGCCCTCCAATTTGGCCACCACGTAGGATTGCTGATCCAGCGGGTGCGGCTTGAACACAAGCGCGACGCCGGGCAGGTGCTTGACGAGCCGGCACAGGGCCATGAGGGCTTCCAAGATCGTGGGGAAGCCGGTGAAGAAACAACGTTCGTAAACCCCGCCCCGGGACGCAAAGCCGTCGGCCTCCCAACTGCCCAAAAAGACAATGACTTTCTTGCCTTCCAACCCCAACCGGCGGCGGATTTCGTCGCCGCCCCCGCCGAAATCCGCCTGGGCGTATTTCTGCGGCTTGTGGGCGAGATAGTGGGCGCGAATCCGTTCGTAAGCCGCCGCCTCCCGGGCGGCGGCGGGAATGTCCTGGGCCAGCCAGTGCATGCGCAAATCGGACCAGGCCTGAATCCCGCGGGACTCGATCATGAGCGTTTCGGAAAGCAAGCCGCGTTCCAGGCCCTGCACGGGCAGGCCGGCTTCGCAGGCAACCGCGTGCAGGATCCGGGCCATGGGCGAGGTGGAATCCCAGGTGAGGACATACTGGGGTTGCAGCGTGTGTAAAATGGTGGTGAACAGTTGGCGACAGGCAAACAGTCCCGGCAGGGCGTCCCCCGCAGGATAGGCCCGGTTGGAGCGGATGCTGTCGGCCTGCAACAGTTCCAACTCCCCCGCCGACACATTTCCGCCAGGCCCGACGGCGCCCGGAAACAAGCCGGCGTAATCCCGGAGCAGAAAGGAAATGGGAATGACGGGGAACGGCAGCGGGATTTCCGGCACGGAGGTGGTCAGCAGGACCAGCCGGCAGCCAAATTCATCCAAGTGGCGGTCCAGATCAATCCACAGCTTCCGGGTGGGCTCGGTCCACAGCAAATAATTGGTGGCCAGACAGATTTTTCCGCCGGGGGTGGGATTCAAAACCGCCGGCATTATTTGATCCGCATTCATGGTTGTATTACAGCTTCAACAAATTTGTCCGATACCTCAGTAACATCGGCGCGGTCAGCGGGTTGGCTGGGTTCCCCGCGCCGGTTTTAGGACCGGGCGGGCCGGATGAACCCGGCCCGTCCGGGGAAGGAGCCAACGGTATTTCGCCGTAACAAACAACCGGCGATAATCGCTGGACAGTCGCGCGGCCCTCGCCGCAAAATTAATCCGCCACGGGATGCCCCCGGGCGCGGTTCCGGGGCGGTTGCCCGCGCCGGTTGAATGACCGGGCGGGCCGGATGAACCCGGCCCGTCCGGGGGAAGGAGCCAACGGTATTTCGCCGTAATAAACAACCGGCAATAATCGCTGGACATTCGCGCGGCCGCAGCCGCAAAAATCACACTACTACGCGCCCCGCGCGCGGTTTTTGATGACCGGACGGACCGGATGAACCCGGTCCGCCCGGGGAAGGAGCCAGCGGTTTCTCACCGTTACAAACACCGGCGATAATCACTGGACAGCTTGGCGGCCGCAGCCGCAAAAATTGCACCGACGCCGACCGGGGATATCATGGCTTTGGCAAGGGGGGCTTGTCGGCCGGTCGGAGCGCCCCCGGTGGATGCGCCCCGTTTTTCCCCGTGAGTTTGGGCAGAGGCAGGCTTTGACGGGTCAGCGCCTCTTTATTGCTGAGCTGAATCTCTTCGTAAACTTCCAGGCGATGCACCGGCACGTCCGACGGCGCTTCAATGCCAACCTTGACAACTTCGCCCTCCACCCGGACGATTTTCACATGAATGCGCCCGTCAATCACAATGCTCTCGCCTGATTTTCTGGATAGGATGAGCATGGGGCAAAAAGGTTAGGCACCCGCTTGATTCACCGGCAGGGGATGTTGCACCGAATAATCCGCCGCGTTGGCGATGATGACCTGTTTGCCAATGTGGGTGCGGCGATTGATGACGATGGGCCCTTTCAGGTTCACCGTGGCACGCTTGGGGCCCTGCACTGTCACAATGTTGAGCAAGAGGGCGTCGTCGGGCTGTTTCAACCCGAGGAAATCCACGTCGGGCTGGGGAATTTCCGGCTGGTAATTGGGCATGGCGATGAAAGGATCAATGACGACAAAGGCCAGCGAGACGTTGGACTCGACCTGCAGCCAGGCAAAGGGTTCCTCGGCGGGATTGGCGAGGAGCACATAATCTTTGATTTGTTCAAACCCCAACAGGCCCATGGGCAACCGGATCTGGTTGGTCGGGGGCGCTGCGGGTTTTTCCATCTCAATGGTTTCAACACATTTCATGGTGATCGGTGGTTCGGTTATTTCGGCGCATTTCATGGGAGTTAGGTGGTTTAGTTGTTTACGGCGCAATTCATTTCAGAAAGGTTTAGCAACACATGTGCCAAGAGGGTGTTTGTTACCGGGACAAGGGAAATCGAGTGCAAACGGGCAAAACCGGCCATCCGGGCGGCGGTCGGACGCTTCCCGCCCGGCAAAATCGGCCACCGACCGGGCGAAAATTGCCTTGTTAATTGAGATTAGGTGCATAAAGGGGTTGGCGGCGGATCACGTTGGGAGGTAATTCAGGATCGAAAGCTGCATGATCTGGGCGCTGCTCTGGAGGGCCGCCTGGTAACTTGTCTGCGCTTGGTTCAACTGGACCATGGTCTGGACCATGTTGGCGCCGGAGGTGTTGGTGATGGACGTATTCAGCGCCGTGGACTGGTTGGTGGCGAACGTGGCCGCCGTGTTCAGCCGGGTTTGCGTCGAGCCGTTGTTGGCGACTTGATAGGTCAGATTGTCTTCATCCTTTTGCAGATTGGCGCTGTCCGTGGCGACGGCACTCGTGTCCCCGGATTTCAGATCGTTTTGCAGCGTGATGAGGTGGTTGAACAAATCCGCGCCGGACTGGCTGTCCGTAAACAGGCCGCGGGGGCCGCTGCCCGTGGTGTTGGCCCCCGGCACATCCACGGAGACGGTGGTGCCGTTGGCAATGGGCACCTGATTGACCGAGGTGTTGCCCTGATACGTGACGCCGGTGATGTTCCCGCTGGCATCGGTCGTGGTGGTGAAGGGCGGGGACGTGGAAGCCGTGCCGCCAAACAAATACTGCCCGGTGGTGGAATCCTGGGTGTTCGCCAGGGAGACGGCGGACTGGATGTATTGTTGCACCTCGCTGGCGTAGTTGGTCAGTTTTGACTGCGAAATGGTGCCGCTGCCGGCCGAAGTGGCGATTTGATCCGCGTTGCTGATGATCGTCTGGAGCGAATCCATCGCGTTGTAAACCGCCGTCGCGTGCGTTTGCAGGGTGCTGATGTTGGTGCTGTATTGCGTCTGCGCCGCCTGGCTGGACAGGTCATCCAGCGTGCTCTCCATCGCCTCCGGATTATCCGAGGGTGCCTGGACACTCAGGCCGGTGGACACTTCGCTTTGCAATCGGTCCTCGCTGGAGATCAGGGTGTTAAACTGATTCAACATGGAATCGGTGTAGGAATTACTGGCGACACGCATAATATCAAGCTGTCTTCATGGTCAGAGTGTCCCCCATCATGGTGTTGATGGTCGTCACCAGTTGGGCCGAAGCCTCGTAAGCGCGTTGAAAGCCCATGAGATTGGTCATTTCCTGGTCAATATTCACCCCGCTGACGTCGCTTTGCTGGGTTTGGAGCATGGTGGCCACCGCCGTTTGATTGGTGACCTGGTCATTGGCCGTTTGCAGGGCGTTGCCGAGACTGGCCACGGTGGCAGCATAGGAGGCGCTGAAGGTTTGACCGTTTAAGTCGGATTGGGTGGTGGAACTCAGATCCGCCAGTTGCAAGGCCACGGAATTATCCGACGGGGACGAGGCGGAGGCGGAGCTTTGCAGCAAGGCCGGGTTGTTCACCAACGTGGAATTGACGGCAATATCACTGGCGCCGGTGCCGGTGAAGAAAGCCGTGCCGGTGGTGCCCGTGGGACTGTAACCGGGGGACTCGATGCCGTTGACCTGGGTGATGAGGGTGGAAGCCAGGGTGTTGACGTTGGATTGCAGGGTCGCCAGGGTGCCGTCGCGCGCGTCAATGGTGCCCTGGATGGAGCCGCCGGTGAGGGTGAGGGGAACCCCGCCGTTGGCGGTTTTCACCTGCAACTGCCCGTTGCCGGGGTCATAGGCCTGCAACTGGTCGAGGGACTGGGCGCCGGAGACGAGGGTCTGGCCGCCGATGCTGATGTTCACGGCGCTGCCGGTGCCAGTGCTGGTGCTGGTCTGGATATTGACGAGTTGCGACAGGTTGGCCAAGTCCTGATCGCGCGTATCCAACAGGCTGTTCGCCGTGCCGCCATCGGCTTCCGCCGAGTTGATTTCCCCGTTCAGGCTGGCGATGTTGGAAAGCAATTCGTTCGCCGAACTCACCCCGGTGGTCACGGACGAATTGAGCGAGGTGTTCAACTGGTCGAGCTGGCTGTTCACCTGGTTGAAAGTGGTGGCCAGGTTCTGCGCCTGATTGACGACCGCCTGCTGCGCGGCGACGGAAGTCGGCGTGGTGGCGAGGCTGGAGAAATCGCTGAAGAGGCCGCTGAGTTGCGCGGATAAACCGGTGCTGGTGGTGTCATTGGCCGACGAACTGCTGGAGCTGGCCGTGCCGTTGAGATATTCGTCCAGGTTGGTCTGGGCGGATTGCAGGGCGCTTTGCTGTGAGTTCCAGTAGCCGCTGACGCTTTGCTGGCTTTGCACCTGGCTGTTGAGCAGGGCGTCGGAAATCTGCTGGATGGAAGCCACGCCGGCTCCGGTGCCCTCCGGGCCGAAGCCGGTGGCGATGTCCGGGTTGGTTTCAATGTCCACGGTCTGGCGTTGATAGCCGGTGGTATTGACATTGGCCAGGTTTTGTCCGGTCACATCCACGCCCGTCATCTGTGTATTCAGTGACTGCGAAGCCATGTTAAGCATGCCAAAAAGTCCAATCATGGGATCAGGGGGTTGGGGGGTTAACCGACGGCCTCATACAATGAGTGTTGGGGCATGCCCGTTCCCGGCACCTGGCCGGTGCCATTGTAGGTGGTGGGGCCGGCCCCGGGAAAAATGGCGTTAATGAGCCGTTGCATGTGCTCCACCGCGTGGCTCAGGAGCAAATGGTTTTGCCGGGCGCGTTGACGCACCCGGATGAGCAATTCGTTGTTCTCCTGGACGAGCGCCTGGACCAGGGGGCGGTAATCCGCCGGCAACAATGGGATGATTTCCCCAAACCCCGCCGTTTCCGTCAGTTCCAGCCGGCGGGCCAGCCGGCTTTGCTGCCGTTCCCGTTCGCACCGGGTGGCGGCTATGACTTCGGCTTGGGAGTTAATGTCCATCACGCTCCGGTTCAGGTCGTCCGTCTGGCGGCGCATGACCAAGTGCTGTTGGTGATCCAGCCGGGCCAGCATCTCGCCATACTGCTTCAATTCATCGCGCAGGGATTCAATCAGGTTGGGGAGCAAAACATTCATGGCGGAGTGACAGGGTGGGGAACCAAGGGATGGATGAGGGGCACGGTTTGACTACGGGCCGCAGCGTGCAAAGGCGGCCGGGCGGCGGCCGGCCGGACCGTCGAAACTGACAGGGCCGTCGCGGCGGGGTCGGACCCCGCCTTGGCGGCGGGCCGGTTGAGTTGTTGCTCAAAGGTTTTCGCCAGCCCGAAGGCGCCGGATTTGGAAATGTTATCCGCCAGGGTTTGGGTGATGAGATCCTGATAAATCCCCGCCGGGGTGGAATCGTCCGAAAATTCAGACTTGATGACCGTCTTTTGCGAGTCGCTGAGGATTTGCTTTAACAGGACGGATTCAAACTGGCGGCTGGCCTCGGTGACTTTTTGCTCCTGGGTCAGGCGGGAGTTGCCCGCGAGCCGTTCCGGCGCGATGTCCTGGGCGCTGAGTTTGCGTTGGAGGGGGTTCACATCCATATCAACGTATGATGATCTCCGCCTGCAGGGCCCCGGCCTGTTTCATGGCCAGGAAAATGGCCATCATGTCCCGGGGCGTCACGCCGAGCGCGTTCAAGGCCGCCGCCACCTTCTCCACCGTGGGCATTTCCGGCAGGGTGATGAGGGACGATTTGCTTTCCGTGACTTCGGTGCTGGTGCTTTGGGTGACGGCGGTCTGGCCGCCGTTGCTGAAGGGATTGGGTTGGGACGCCTTTTGGGAGGAGGCCACACTGATGGTGATGCTGCCCTGGGAAACGGCGCAACTGTCAATGTGAATGCTCGCCGTGGCCACAATGGTGCCGGTGCGCTCGTTGAGAATGATGCGCGCCGGCGAACTGAGCGTGACTTCAATGGTTTCCAGCCGGGCGATGAAATCCACCAGTTCACTCTCGGCCCCCGCCGGCAGGTGAACTTGAACGGAAGACGAATCCAGGGCGTGCGCCGCGTTGGTGAACACTTCGTTGATGGCCTCGGCGGTGAGCGCGGCGGAGGTAAAGTCCGGATCCCGCAATAAAAGTTCAATGGTTCCGTCCCGGATGATCGAAGTCTGGATTTCGCGTTCGACCAGGGCCCCGCCGATGATTTGCGCCACCGTCGGATGGTTCTTGGTCACGGTCGCCCCGCCGCCACCGCCACCGCCGGCGGTGAATCCGCCCACGGAAATCGCCCCTTGGGCCACGGCATAGACCTTGTTATCAGCGCCCATCAACGGCGTTTGCAGCAAGACGCCGCCCTGGAGCGATTTGGCATCGCCCATGGAGGACACCTGCACATCAATGCGGGCGCCGGGTTTGGCAAAGGCCTCGATGTCCGCCGTCACCATGACGACCGCGACATTTTTGGACGAAACGGTTGAGACTTGCGACTGCACATTGACTCCGTAGCGCTGGAGGAGGTTGGCCACGGTCTGCTTGGTGTAAACCGGGTCTTTATCGCCATCCCCGGCCAGCCCGACCACCAGGCCGAAGCCCACCAGTTGGTTGTCACGGGCGCCGGCAATCGTGGCCAGATCGCGCACACGCACGCCTTCGGCGGAGGCCGTCAAACCGGTCAGCAGGAGCAGCCCCAATACCAGCCCCATCAGTTTGGGCAGGAGGTTTTTAACCGCTGTTTTCTCCCGCTGCAGCCCGGGGGGCTGAGCGACGGCGGAGCGACGTGACCCGGCAGACCATCCCCACACGCAGGGCCAAGTCGGTGGGTATCCTGATGAAAACAGCAAAGAACCCACTTTCGGACCCGACCGGAGCGACGGGAGTGGGGCCGGTTGTTCACGCAATGGCAGATCCGCCGGCGGCCGGGCGTGGTTGCCCCCCGCACGGTGGTTCGGATTCAGATGGCGTGGCACGAGCGGCATGGTTCAGAAGGGGCTGACTTTGTCCCAGACACGGGTGAACCAGCCTTTGCGCGTGGTGTCCGAGATCTGACCGTGCCCGATGATCTGGATGGTGGCATCGGAGACATTGTAACTGTTAACCGTATTGGCGGAACTCACATCATCCGACCGCACCACACCATGGAGAATGATGTTCTGCCGTTCCCCGCCGAAGGAGGTTTCCCGCTTGCCTTCAATGATGAAGTTATTATTGGGGAGCACGTCCACAATGCGCACCGCGATGGAGGCAATGATGTTCTCGGCGTTGTTGATGCTGCCCTTGCCGTCGTGTTTGCTGTCGGAATTATAGGCCATGGACGGCAACTGACCGCCCTTGGTCAACAAACCGCTGGCCGAGGGGCTGAACAGGAATGAAGTGATGGCCGAGCTCAGGCTGGAACTGCGCTCCGTCGTGGTTTCGTTGTTCTTGGTGGAGGTGCTGTTCTCCTGGACCAGAATGGTGATGATGTCGCCGATGCCGGTGGCGCGCTTGTCGGCATACATGGATTTGGAGAAGTCGTCATGCCAGAGGGATTGTGAGCGGACACCGACGGGCAGCAACGCGAGCAGGGTGAGCAGGAGGAGCAAGCGGGGGCGGCGGGGGGCGGCGTTAATATTCATAAAGAGATTAAAATCGTATGGTTGTCCAGCACCCGGCCGCTCAGGTCGCGGCGGGATTCGGGGTTGCGCGCGTGAATCACCTGGCCGGGGGCCCCGTCTTCGAGCGCCTCGACTTTGGTGGTGACACTCAGCATCCCGTCCTGAACGAGGGCGTTGGCGACCTGGCCCCGGTGGATGACCGCGCGGAGTTTGATCATCCGCGCCAGCAACGGAACGCCGGAACCCACGGGTTCGGCCAGTTCGAGATTGGCCCCGGTTTCGGTGGTAAAATCAGCAAGGGCGTCCCGCACATTCAGCACATCAAACCGCTCGCGCAGGATGTCCGCGTCATCAACGGGGAGGCCGCGCCGCAGATTGGAATGGGCCACCCAAACGGTGCGCCACACGTGGGCCTGCACCGCCGCCTGCCAGGTTCCGAGGGTGGCGTGCGCCGTGCCAAGTTGAAAGCGGACGATGAAGGAAGGGGCGACGCCGGCGGTCGGGGCTTCCAAAATTTTCAGGGTGAGCGGCTCGTCGGGCACCGTCAGCGGGGACCAGGGTTGCTGGCAGGTCAGCTCCAATTCTCCCCGGTCCTTCACATAATCACGCTGAAGCGTGGTGGTGAGCAGGGTAACGAACTCGGCTTCGCTGAAAATCCGCGGGGCCGGAGTGCCCACCGCCGGCGCGGAAACGGGTGGCGGGACGGTGGGTTCGGTCGCGTTGAGAGCGCCAGCCCAACCTGCGTTCAGCCCGGCGGACAGGAGCAAAAGGTGGAACCCATGCCAGCGGTGGAGAACCCGGCGGCGGGGGCGGAAGGATAGCGGGGAGTTCATTATTTTTGGAGGTTGTTGCTTTCCTGCATCATTTCATCCGCCGCCTGCACGGCCTTGGAATTTACTTCATAGGCGCGCTGGGCCAGGATGAGGTTGACCATTTCCTCCACGACACTGACATTGGACAGTTCCAGGTAACCCTGTTGCAACTGGCCGAAACCGCTCTGGCCGGGATCCCCCAATTCAGCGGGGCCGGAGGCGGAGGTTTCTTTGTAGAGATTCTGGCCCTGGGCCTCCAAACCGCCGGAGTTGGTAAACCGGGCGAGCTGCAACTGGGAGTTCGTCGCGCCGCTGGAAGTGGTGTAAGTCACCGCGCCGGAGGAGGTGATCGTGATGTTGGTGGTGCCGGCGGGCACGGGCTGAAACCCGCCCGCCACCGGGTAGCCGTCGGCGGTGACAATGCGGCCGGAGGAGTCGGTCTGCAAGGCGCCGTCGCGGGTGTAGGCGAGCGAGCCATCGGGCATCTGCACTTGAAAGAAGCCGTCGCCCTGGATGGCGATGTCCAGATTTTCACCGGTTTGCGTCAACTGGCCGTTGGTAAAGACCCGCTGGGTGGCGATGGGAATGGAGCCCTGGCCGATTTGCAGGCTGGAGGGCAACTGGTTGCCCCCGCCCTGCTGGGAACCGGCGGCGCGGGTGGTCTGGTATAACAAATCTTGAAACTCCAGTTTGCTTTTCTTGAAACCGGTGGTGTTCACGTTCGCCAGATTGTTGGAAATATTGTCCAAATTCATCTGCTGGGATTCCATCCCGGCGGCGGCGGAGTAGAGGGCGCGAAGCATAATTTAACAATCAGGTGGCCGGATGACCGGCGGGACCGGCCGCCCCTCCGAACCATTGCATGGGGAGCCGGGGTTTCATTTTAACTGGGGGTGCCCAGATCGGTGATCTCGCGACTCATGCGGTCACTTTGCATCTGGAGCACCTTTTGGTTGGACTCAAACATGCGCATGGCGGTGATGAGACCGGACATTTCCAGGGTGGGCACGGAATTGGCGTTTTCGACAAAACCCTGGCGCACCTGCGTGCTCGAGCCGGGGTTGCTTTGTAAACTCGCGTCGTCCGCGCGGAAGATCCCCCCGCCCAGGGCGGTGAGCAGTCCCGGATTGTTGAATTCCGTGATCTGAAGTTTCCCCTTGGGAACCGTCCCCTGGGTGACTTCCCCCGACGGGGAAATGGTGATGGGGGCGGGATTGCCGGGACTCAATTGAATGGGACCGTTGTCGCCCAGCACCAGATCGCCACGGGTGGTGACGAGCTGGCTCTGGGAGTTGACTTGAAATTCGCCATTGCGGGTGTAGGTGGTCGCGCCGGCGGCGCCTTGCAGGGTGAAAAGCCCGGAACCTTCGAGCGCCGCATCCATGGGATCGCCGGTCGAATGTAATTCGCCCTGCTGAAAATTGGTGGTGGCGGTGGCCATGGGGATCACAAAGCCGGGCCGGGTCGGGTCGGAGGACGGCGGGGTCAGCCCGGCCTGAACTGCGGAGAACGAAATTTCATGTTTGCGGGCCCCGGGGGTGGAAGCGCCGGCCAGATTCTCCGAAATCAATTCCTGCCACTGTTCGGTGGCATTCATTGCGGCGGCGGCCTGATAAAGACTGACTTCCATAGCTGGAAAGGTCTAGCAGCGGCTGTGCCATGCCGGTTTATGGGCGTTTTGGCCCGATTGTTGGTCCGCCCGTGGCAAAAGTTACCCGGGCCTGCCTGCATAAATTGCCGGGTGTGGTTTTCATGCCGACCGGCTGGTGGGTTCATACACACACGCCAAATCCACGATCTGGCCGCAGGAGCATTGCACCCGGATGTTGGTGACCCGGTCCCCTTCGCATTGGAGGGAGACGCGCGGTTCACAAGTTTTACCCGCCCCGCGGGCGGATTCCGTGGCCACCGCCGACGGCGGCGATTCCTGGGTTTGGAAGGTTTGCATGGGGAGGGTTTGGGCCGATTTGGGGACGACCGTGACCTGGAATTCCCGGTCGCTGCCGGAAGCCGGCAGGGTGGTCAAGGGCACGAAGGATTCAGTTCGCTGGAGTGTCATGGGGTGGGTCGAAAGGCAGGGTGTCGGGGAGGGCGTCCACGGATTCTTTTAATTTAAGCATGACGGTGACCCGCCGGTTGACTTCGGCGTCCGGGGCGTATCCCGGCATGGGCACCGTGTCGGCGAAACCCGAAACTTTGCAGACTTGGGCGGTGTCCACCCCGTTTTCCACCAGCTTGCGGCGCGCGGCGTTGGCGCGCTCGGTGGAAAGCTCCCATTTGCTGTGCAACTCGCGGCCGGTTTGCGCATTCGCCTCGGTGTGACCCTCGAGTTCGATGCGGAAGGTGGTGAACCGGGAGATTTCCCAGGCCAGGGTGCTGAAGACCCAGGCGCCGTAATCGGTGAAGACATCCGAGTCCGGTTTGAAGGTGGGCTTTTGCGAGCGGTCAAAAATATTGATGCACAGGCCTTCGGGGGTCATGTCAATTTTCACCGAGCTTTGATCCTCATCCTGCTGCTTGAGGAGTTTGGCCAGGTCTTCACTGAGCCGCTTCATGGTCTCGATTTCCGAGGCGGTGATGGAACTGAACCGGCCCTGCGACCGGACGGTGCTCGAGGGATCCTTGTTCGGGATGATGCCCACCGACTCCTTGGTGATGGACGCCATGGGATTGCGGAAGGCGCGTTCAACCGCCTCCTTGATTTTTTGGTCCTGCGAGGTCAGCCACAGGCAGAGAAACAAAGCCATCATGGCCGTGACGAAGTCGGCGTAAGCCACCTTCCACGCTCCGCCGTGATGTCCGCCATGCTTTTTGCTCATGTGAAATCCAACCTACTTGCTGGTTTTGAGGGCTTTGAACATCTGTTCCATTTCCTCTTCACTGGGCCGCAGTTCACTGCTCAACCCGCGCCGGCCCAACTCGACGGCGGTGACCGGCGCCATGCCGCTGGCAAAACCGATCACGCACGCCGCGATGCACCGGGTGTAATCCAGTTCCGATTCATGGACAAATTCCAGGTTCACCGCCAGCGGCCCCAGGAAGCCATAGGAAATGAGAATGCCCAAAAAAGTGCCGACCAGCGCGGCCGCCACCTCTTCACCGATCATTTCCACCGGCCCCGAGATGGAGGCCATGGTGATGACAATGCCCAGCACGGCGGCCACAATCCCGAACCCCGGCATGGCGTCGGCGGTCTTGGTCAGCACGCTCACCGGTGCGGCGGCTTCGGCTTCCAACCGGCCGATTTGCGCGTCGAGCAGCAACCGCAACTGGTCGGGTTTGATTTTGCCGTCAATGATCGGCCGCAGGCTGCCGCAGAGAAACTCCAACGCGTGATGGTTGGTGGCGAAGCGCGGGTATTTTTTGAAGATGGAACTGTTCTTGGGTTCGGAGACATGCTCTTCCAGGGCGATCATGCCATTCCGCCGGCCCAGCAGGAACAACTCATACAGCACCCGCAGCAAATCCTCATACGCCCCGCGATTGTAGGGCGCGCCCTTCAGACTGGTCAGGATGCCCTTGACGATGTCCATGAGCACCTTTTTCGGCGCCATGACGATGAGCGCGCCAAAGGCCCCCCCGGCGATGATCAGAAATTCATTGACATGGACCAGCACCAGCAGGTGGCCGCCCCCCATGACGAAGCCGCCAAACACACAGAGCAGCACCACAATGAAACCGATGGCGATGATCATGTGCGGCAGGCGGTTGCGGGCCGGCGGATCAGGCCGGCTTCATAACGTTGCACATAGGCGCGAATGGACAGGATGGCTTGGGAATGAATCTGGCAGATGCGGGATTCGGTCAGGCCGAACACCACCGCAATCTCCCGCAGGTGAAGATCTTCGGCGTAATAGAGCGCGAGCACTTTGCGCTGGATTTCGGGCAGTTCCTTCACGCATTTGAAAACCACTTGTTTGAGCTCGCGTTGGGAAACCTGCTCCACCGGATTTTCCTCCGAGGTGTCGGCAATCACCTCGTATAAACTGCCGGTGTCGCCGTCTTCGGAGGAACCCACGGAATCCAGGCAAACGAAGGAGGCGGGCCGGACTTCATCCAGCAATTCGTTGTATTCGGGCAGGGACAAGCCGAGGGCCTTGGCCACCTGCGCCTCGGCCGGGGCGCGGCCCAGTTCTTGTTCCAACCGGCCCATGGCATCCTGGATTTTGCGGGCTTTTTCATGAATGGTGCGCGGCACCCAGTCCATGCGCCGCAATTCATCCAGCATCGCCCCGCGCACCCGCACCCGGGCGTAGGTTTCAAAGGAGGAGCCGCACGTGGGATCGTAATTGCGCAGCGCCTGCAACAATCCCACCAACCCGGCGCTGTGCAGATCATCGTGGCTGACATGTTCGGGCAGGGTCATGGACAACCGGCCCAAGACCGAGACCACCAGGGGCAGATACCGTTCGACCAGGGCGTTCTCGGTGGAGATGTCGGCCTGTTTGTGGTAGTGCTGCCAGAGTTCCTGCGAGGTCGGTGGCGGGGCGGTGGCCACGATCTTGGTTTCTGGTGATTTGCAACTGGTTTGGCTCATATTTTCGCAGTGGGCTTGGTGTTAACCGGGGATGCTGACCGGGCGTGAAGTCGTTGCTCTCTGGCTCCCTGCAGCCCCTGCAGCCAGGCGCGGCCCCACCAGCGGGCCAACAGCGCCACCGCCAGGGCGGCCACCGAGGCCCGCCACAGGGCGATGGACCAGGGACAGTCACCGGCCAGACTAAAGCCGGCACCAATGAGAAAACCAACGACTGACCCGAGAATCATTAAAGACTTCATGCGCGTTCAAAGGACGTTTAGCAGGTGCTCTGCCAGCGCGGGCTGGCGCCCGAAAAAAAGCTGGAAACCCAATGTTTACCGGCGATTTTCACACGGAAACAACAGGGTTGATTCCGCCCGGTGAAACTCACCCGGAATTTTTTGCCCGGCGCTCAGGAAGCTCAACGGGCAATTTGTACCCAACACAAAATTCCACAATTTGACCCGCCGCCGTTCCTCATCCAAGTGGGTGAAAATAATATCCTCCGGCGCCAGCGCGGCAAACGCCTGGATCTGTTCAAACAAAATGGCGGTTTCACAGGCGGCGTTGAGCACCAGATGCACATGCGGCTGCGGCAGCGCGCCGATCTGGACCCGCAGGCCGGCCAGCCCGTTGGTGTGGCCCGCCTCCACGCCGGGTAAATCCACAAAAATCAGATCCGCCGGCGTTTCGGGCATCCGCCAGAAGCGCTCAATGGGCACCCCGATCATTTCGCAGTGCATCGTGAGAAACTCCGCCGTATTCGCGGTTTCCCCATCCAGCCGCCAGACTTGCGTCTTCAGATTTTCCGCCAGCACCGAAAGGGTCATCCACTTGCACAGCACCGTGGTTTTTCCCGAGCCGGGCGGACCCACAAAAACGTGCGGCCGGCCCGTGCCTTCCATCAACTGGCGCGCCGGACGCCAGAATCCCGCCAGCACATGGCGGACGGCCGACCATTCAGCGATGGGCATCGGGGGCGGCTCGTGGCCGTGGGTGGCACAGACTTTTTGTTCCAACCGATCCGCAAACGCCGGTAACAACCCCAACGATTCCAACCAGTGAATGCTCCGCCATTGGCGGGGCGCGGGGGTCTGCGGCACGATGGGCTCCACCTTTTCCGCGAAGGGCACGTAAGCGTCCTCCCCCGGGGGGACATGATGGGGTTTGTGCCGGGGGACTTCGTCGGCCACACAGGCCACCACTTCAATGTTGCCGGTGTGATGCCACAGCCGTGAAATTCCGTAGGCCGGGAGGCGCCGCACGCTCACCACCATGGCATCCGGCCCCAGTTGCTCATGGATTTGGGCCAGGGCGGCATCGGCATTTTCGGCGACAAATGGGACCAGTTTCATGGTTGCTTATTCCAGACAGGGGATGACCGCCGCATTTTGGACCTGCATGCGCACGGGAATCTCCGCATAAGACAGCACCGCCAGATCACTGAACTTGTTTTCAAAATAGCGCCGGAAGGCCAGCCGCAACTGGGGCGCGCACAACACCACCGGCGGATGCCCGGCGGAAAGCATCTGCTGCACCAAGCGGGAGAGCGCGTCAATGATGTGCCGCGCCAGTTTGGGTTCGATGACCAGCGCCACGTCCGAGGGGGACTGCCGCACGCCCTGGGCCAGTTGCTGTTCGAGCCGCGGTTCCAGGGTGATGGCGCGCAAGCCGCCGTTCTCGGTTTGAAACGGCTTGGTGAGTTGCGACCCCAGCGCCCGGCGGGCGTGTTCGGAAAGTTCATCGGGATTCTTGGTGAAGGCCGCGTAATCCCCCACCTTTTCCAGAATGCCCGCGAGGTTGCGGATGGAAATGCCCTCCGCCAGCAGGTTTTGCAGGATGCGTTGCAACTGGCCGACGCTCAGTTGCGTCGGAATCAGTTCGTTGACCACGGCGGGATGGGTTTGTTTGAGATTATCGAGCAACAATTGGACATCCTGGCGCGTGAGGATTTCGTGGCAATGATGGCGGATGGTTTCCGAGAGATGCGTCACCAGCACGGAGGGCGCGTCCACCACCGTGTAACCGGCCACTTCGGCGGATTTGCGTTCCACATTGGTGACCCAGGTGGCGGGCAGTTGAAAGACGGGCTCCACCGTGGGAATCCCCTTGAGGGTCGCCTTGCTGTTGGTGGCGTTCATGGCCAGCCAGTGGGCCGGCATGAGCTGGCCCTGGGCCAGGGGGTTGCCCTTGAGCAAAAACCGGTATTCGTTCGTGCCCAATTGGAGATTGTCCCGCAGCCGGATCGGCGGGATGAGCATGCCCATTTCCTGCGCGAAATTCCGCCGCACCCCCGTCACCCGCTCCAGCAAATCGCCGCCTTTTTGTGTGTCGGCCATGGCCACCAGTCCGTAGCCGAGTTCAATTTGCAGCGTGTCCAGCGCCAGCAGGCTTTCCAGTTTTTCCCCCGCCTTGGGTTCGGTCCCCCCGGTCGCGCCGGAGCCGGCGGGCTTGGCCTCGCCGGCCTTGCCCCGTTGGCCGGCGGCGGCGGCGGGCGCGGGCGCGGTCCCCGTCAGTTCCGGCATCCCGTGCTTGTGAATGGAATACGAGAGCAGTCCGGTGATGGTGCCGAGCGTCAGAAAGGGCAGCATCGGCAGACCGGGCATGAGCCCCAGCACCACCAACATCACCGAAAGGATCGTCAGCGCACGGGGATAAAACAGCAACTGCCGCCCCAGTTCCCGCCCGAGATCGTTCTTGGAGGTCGCACGCGTGATGAGAATGCCCGCGGCCGTCGAGGTGATCAGCGCCGGAATTTGCGACACCAGACCGTCGCCGATGGATAGAATCGTAAAGCGTTGCAGGGCTTCGCTCATGGTCATGCCCTTTTGCATGATGCCCACGGCGAAGCCGCCGACAATGTTGATGAGCGTGATCAGAATGGCCGCCACCGCATCCCCGCGCACAAATTTGCTCGCCCCGTCCATGGCCCCGTAAAAATCCGCCTCCTCCTCCACGGCCCGCCGCCGGCTGCGCGCCTCATCCTCCTTGATGAGTCCGGCGTTGAGTTCCGCATCAATCGCCATTTGTTTCCCGGGCAATGCGTCCAACGTGAAGCGCGCCGCCACTTCCGCGATGCGCCCGGCCCCCTTGGTGATCACGATGAAATTGATCAGCGTCAAAATCAGGAACACCACCATGCCCACCACATAATTGCCCCGCACCACCACGTTGCCAAACGCCTGGATGATGTGGCCGGCGTAACCATCCAGCAAAATCAACCGCGTCGAAGCCACGTTCAACGCCAGCCGGTAGAGGGTGATGAACAGCAACAGCGTGGGGAACCCGGTAAATTCTGCCGGGGTGCGCAGGTAAAGAATCACCAGCAGCGTCAACAGCGAAAGACTGATGCTGACCGTCAGCAACAGGTCCAGCAGCAGGGGGGGCACGGGCAGAATCAACACCAGGATCGTGCCAAACAGCGCAAAAATCAGCCACAAGTCACCGTATTTCAACAACTTGCGTATTCTATCACTCAGTGTTCCCATGACTTATTGGTTCCGTCTGGTTTTGTTCGGCGTAATATCGGTAGCGGTTCACGCGATAGACCCACGCGAGTACTTCCGCCACCGCCGCGTATAGCTGAGCAGGAATCTCGCCACCCACCTTTCCATGCTTGAATAACATTCGCGCCAGCGGCTTGTTCTCGATGATCGGAATCTGGTGTTGCTGCGCGATTTCCCGGATGATCTGCGCGTTGAGGCGGATGCCCTTGGCCACGATTTCCGGCGCCTTCATGGTTTTACGATCGTAGCGGAGCGCCACGGCGATATGCGTCGGATTGGTCACCACCACGTCGGCCTTCGGCACCGTCGCCAGCGACTTGGCCTTGCTCATGGACCGGCGGCGGCGGCGGCGCGCCGCTTTCATCAGCGGATTGCCCTCCGAGCTTTTCATGTCCTCCTTCACCTCCTCGCGCGTCATCATCAAATCCTGATGGGTCCGCCACCATTGATACCCGTAATCCAACGCCGCGATCACCGCCAGGCCCAGCACCACCCGGAAGCCCACCCCCAGACACACCCCCACCAAAAACTCGCCCAGGCGCGCCACGCTCACCGACATGGTGAAGATCGGGTCGCTCAAAATACTGCGCACCTCCGAATAGGTCAGCACGATGATGAACGCAAATTTCGTGATGGCGATGCCCGTGGGCGCCAGCATCCGGGCGGAAAACACCCGTTGAAAGCCCTCCACCGGGTTCAACCGGTTCCAATCCGGCGTCAGCACCTCCGAGGCCGTCTGGAAACGGCTTTGAATCCCGCCCGCCAGCAGCCCCCCGACCATGGCCGCCAGCACCACCGGCCCGGCGCATTTGATCAGCAGCCACGCGCCCGAAACGGCATAGCCCTGAATGGAATTGAGGCTCAGCGAGGTGTCATGCAAATGGCTCAGCGATAGCACCATCGCCCCCACCAGTTGCTGGAAGCTTTCCCGGCCGAAAAATGACAACGCCGCAAAACTGGCCGTCAGCACAAACACCGTCTGCACCTCCGCGCTCCGCGCGATCTGGCCGTGACTGATCGCGTCCTCCATGCGGCGCGCTGTCGGCTGCTCCGTTTTTTCGCCGGCGCTGTCGCTCATGGCCCCTTCGCCCCCAGCATTTGCGCCACCGCCAGCAAATCATCCGGCAGCCGGTGCAGGTAATTCACCACCCGTTGCGCCGTCAATTCCATGGTGAAGCCAAAGACGATCAACCCCCCGACGATGCGCACCCCGAGACTCTCCCCGAACACGTTCATCTGCGGCACCGCCCGGCTCAACATCGAAAACACCAGCGTCACCACAAACGAAACCGCGATCACCGGCGCGGAGATTTGCACGGCCGCCACAAAAATGCCGCTCGTCTGCGCCACCACCGTCTCAAACAGCGCCTGGTTCAAATGCATCGCCCCCAGCGGCAGCACCGTGTAGGTGCGCACAAACCCGAGGAGAATCCAGTGATGCAGATCCATCGTCAGCATCACCACCGTCGCGAGGAAAAACAGCATCGTCGAAGTCGTCTGCTCCGTTTCCGCATTGGCCGGATCAAACAACGTGGCCATGTTCAACCCCATCTGCATCGAAATGATGCTGCCCGCCAAATCCACCGCGTAATACACCATGCGCGCCATGAAGCCCAGCAGCAGGCCCACGCTCAATTCCTGGAGCAACACCCCCAGCAGCGCGAGGAAATCCAGCCGCGCCACCGGCAGCGGCGCCACCATGGGCGCCAGCAATCCCGCCATCAGCGCCGACAGGGCCACCCGCAGCGTCACCGGAAAATTCGCCACCGAGAAAAACGGCAGCACCAGCAAAAAAGCGCTCACGCGCAAAAACACAAACGCCCAGTTGTAAATGTCCAGGTCCATCCGTCAGGGGTCCGTCGCGGTCGGTTTCATTGCACCATCTCCGGCAGTTTTTGGATGATGGCCACGGTGAATTCGATGAGCGAGCGCATGATCCACGGCAGCAAGACCAGCAACACCCCGATCACCGCCAGCGCCTTGGGCACGAAGGTCAGTGTATGCTCGTTGATCGTCGTCACCGCCTGAAACAGGCTCACCGCCAGCCCGACAATCATTGCCGCGATCAAAATTGGCGCGGCAATCGTCAGCGCCTGGTAAATCATGGACTTCAACAATTCAATGGCGTATTCCGGGGTCATAAATCATCACATGCCGAAGCTGCGCACCAGCGACTGGACCACCAGCGACCAGCCGTCCACCAACACGAATAGCAGCAGTTTCAACGGCAGCGAAATCGTCATCGGCGGCATCATCATCATGCCCATGCTCATCAGCACCGTCGCCACCACGAGGTCAATCAGGATGAACGGCACATAAATGAGAAATCCCATTTGAAACGCCGTCCGCAATTCACTGATAATGAACGCCGGAATCACCACCCGCAGCGGCAGTTGGTCCGGCGCCGTCGGCTGCATTTTCGCCATCGAGACGAACAATTCCACATCCTTCGGCCGCGTCTGTTTGAGCATGAACCCCCGCAAGTATCCCGTCGCCCGGTCCAGCGCCACCGTCCCGGTGATCTGATGCGCCTGATACGGCTCCAGCGCGTCCCGGTTGATGTTTTCCCACACCGGCGCCATCACAAAATAGGTGATGAACAACGAAAGCCCGATGATGATCTGGTTGGCCGGCGTCCCCTGTAATTGCAGCGCGCTGCGCACGAACGACAACACAATGACCACCCGCGTGAAACAGGTCATCAACAACAGCAGTGACGGCGCCAGGGAAACCAGCGTGATGAAAAACAACACCTTGATCCCCGCGTCCACATCCGGCGTCCCATTCGGCCCGCCCAGCGAGATTTGAATCGGCCCCAAGCCCACCCCGGTGTTGGTTTGCGCCGAAGCCGCCAGGGGGAGCATCAAACCCAGGGCCAGGACCAACGCCAGCGACCACCACCCGGTGCGGCGCCGCCGGCCGCCGGTCACCGGCGGTTCGCATTTGGTGCAGCCCGTTTTCATTTGCCTTTGAGCATCTTGGCCAGCGTCAGATGAAATGCCGACGGCGGCACTTCCCCAACGGGCGCTGCTTCGGCGTCCGCTTCCGGTAAAGGACTCAACAGCGTGACTCCGGCGGGCGAGGTGGCGATGAGAAACCGTGCTTGTTCATAGCCCACCACATGCAGCGCCTGCCGCCCACCGAGGGAGCGGGTTTCGAGAAGATTCAATTTCGGCCGGCCGCCCCGCTGCCGGGTCAGCCGCTGCCAGTTGCGATATAGCCACACCCCGCCCAGAAAAATTCCAATGACCAGCGCCAGCGCCCCCAGCACCCGGAACACCGAAGGCGCCACGTCCGGCAGCGGCGGCGGGGACAGGGACAGGGAGTTGGTCCCGACGAGGTTGGTTTGCGCCCCGACCGAAAATCCGACCGCGAGCCCGCCCGCAATCATCATCATGCGCCGGCAAGCTGGGAAAGGGGTGGTTCGGGCGTTCATCTGGGCGGCGGTCCGACCGGTTCAAGCCGCGATGGTCCGGCCCATGACCTCGGTGATTTTCACTCCGTAGCGGTCCTCGATGATGACGACCTCGCCGCGGGCGATGAGTTTGCCGTTGATGCTGAGTTCGACCGGGGCGTCGGCCGCCTTGTCGAGTTGAACGACGGAACCGATGTTCAACTGGAGCACCTCGCGCATCGGCAACTGACAGCCCCCCAGTTCAATGGTGAGGCTGACCGGCACGTCGAGGACCAGATTCATGTTGGCGGGATTTTCTGCGGTGGCGTTCATTATAAATTCTTAGGGAGTGATGTCACCGGTTAATTGCACCGCCCATTTACCGGCCGAAGTGCCGGGGCGGCCGGTGAACTTGGGCACATGATTGAGCCGGATTTGCACCTGGGCGGCGCAGGCCGGATCGAGGGCCAGCAAATCCCCGGCTTTCAGCCGGGTGATGTCGCCGGCGGACATTTTTAATCCGTGCCACTCGGCCACCACGGGCACCCGCACATCATCAAATTCCGGGTTCCACCGCAATTTGGCCGTATTGGCCGGCACCGCTTCGGCCCCGGGCAGGGCCGGACTGAGCAGCCGCACGAGCGGTTCGACCGTGGCGTAGGGAAAGACCAGTTGCAGCGGCTCCAATTGCTCGCCGATCCCGCCGTTCATGGCCAGAATCAGCATCGCCGTGTCCGGCATCGCCGTTTGCAGAAAATGACTGTTGCTCTCATGGCCCAGCAGCGAGGGCCGCAGATCGCGCATCTCCGGCCAGTGATTGCACCATTCCGTGAGCATCAGCGTCGCCACCTGGTCGAACAGCGCAATTTCAATTTCGCTCAACTCGCGGCTTTCTTCCGGCGCCTGGCCCGCCCCGCCCAGCAACCGGTCCACCAGCGTCAACGCCAGCTTCGGGGGCGTCACCATCAGGCCGACCCCCTTGAGGGGATCCGTTTTGAACAGGGTGATGTGGGTGGGATTGGGCAGGCTCTCCGTGAATTTCTGGTAGCCCACAATCTGGACTTTGGAAAGTTGCAGCGTAAATTCGAGCCGCAGAAAGATGGCCAGCCGCGCCGCCAGTGAACGGATGAATTGTTCGTGCCGCTGCCGGATGCGGCGCAGTTCGCTCGCCGCCAGAAAGCCGGATTGGCGGAAATCATGCCCGCGGATTTCCCCGGCCTTGCGCAACTCCCGCGTCCCCCGGGCGGTGAACACATACACTTCACCGTCACCGGGCGGCGGGAGGGGGGGGGATTCGGTGTCGCTCATGATCGTGGTTACTGGATGGCAAACTCGGGAAAATACATTTCCGACACGGTGGAATCGCCCAGGATATTGTTGAAACCCGCAATCAGTTCGTTCCGAATCAGGTTCCGTTCCCCCGGCTTTTCCAAGTCGGCCAGGGATTTGGACCCCAGCACCCCGCAGGCCATGTCCCGCAATTGCGCGTCATGGTCATCAATCTTGGCTTTAAAATCCTCGCCCGAGCCCACCACGGACAACGTCACCAATAAATAGCGCGCCCCCATCGTGCCGGCCACATTGACCAGCACTTTGGTCATCGTCACGGTCACCGGCTTGTCCTTGGGATTGACCGGCTTGGGCTTGCTGGCGGCCGGGGCTCCGCCCGCTGCCGCCCCCCCGCCGCCGAGTTGTTTTTGGAGTTGGGGCAGCAGGACAAACTGGGTCATCCCATACGCCAGCACCGGCATCAGCACCACGGTGATAATGAGCGGCAGCCAGGCTTTGAAGCCGCCGCCGGACGCCGGGGAGGGGGTGGTGGCGTCCGACGGCGGATTGGTGGAAGGTTCAGGCATAACAAATTAGCGTCCCAGGTTGGTCAGATCCTGCATGATTTGATCACTCGTGGTGACCACTTTTGCGTTGGCCTCGTAAGCACGCTGCGCCGTAATGAGGTCCGTCAACTGCGAGGACAAATCCACGTTTGATTCCTCGAGCGAATCGGTCACGAGTGAGCCCGTGCCGCTGGCTCCCGGAGCCACGGCGGCCGTCAGCGGCCCGGCGGAAGACACGTTGGCATAGAGATTGTTGCCCGCCTTGACCAGTTCCTGCGGGTCGGTGCAATTCTGGAGCGCCACCTGCCCCACCGACGCCTGGGTGCCGTCGGAATAATTTGCCGTCAGGGTGCCGGTGCTCGAGAACGAGTAGCTTTCCACGCCGGTCGTGTCCGTGCCACTGTTCACATTGATCGCGCTCAAGGTCGTACTGCCATTGGCAAACCCCATCACCTGCATCCCATCGCTGGTGACCAGGTTGCCGCTGGTGTTCACCGTGAAATCTCCATCCCGCGTGAAGTATTGCGTGCCGCTGGCGGGATCCTGCACCACGAAAAATCCATTGCCGTTGATGGCCAGGTTCGACGCCACGCCGGTGTTCGAGGGCGTTCCCTGGCTGAAATCCATCTCGATGTCGCTGGTCTTGACGCCGGTCCCCACCTGCATCGCCCCCACGCTGTTGCTGCCCAGGGTCTGGCTGAAGGTGTCCGCAAAATTCATGGACGAACTTTTATAGCCCACGGTGTCCACATTGGCGATGTTGTTGCCGATGACGTTCAGATCCTCTTGAAACTGCTCCAGGGCGCTGGCGCTGGAATCCATTGATATTAGCATAGTCTTTTGGGTTGAGGGTGGGTGGTTGCGTTGAAATTCGGTTTATTGCCCCGTCGTCGGCGGGGTGTTGCCGGTGGCGGCCGGGGTGATCGAAGTGATCTGGCTGAGCGCGTAATCCGTGCCGTTGACCATCACTTCCGGCGTCCCGCTGACGAGGGCCACGCCGGAGACCACGCCGCTCGCGCTCGTCTTTGAATCCACCTGCACGTTCACCGTGCTGCCCACCAGGGTGTCCGCCTGCATCATCGAGAGTGACGAGGACATCGCGGTCGTTTGCTGGAGGGAGGTGAACTGCGCCATTTGCGCCGCCATTTGCGTGTCGGATTGCGGATCCAGCGGGTCTTGATTCTCCATCTGCGAGACGAGCAGTTGCAGAAAATTGTTTTGCGTCAGGGTTTGTTGCGAACCCGAAACCGTGTCCGACGAGGAACTGCCGGTGTTGTTGGAGCTGTTGATGGATGAAACGGTTGACATAAATGATAATGGATCAGGATTTATTAAGCCCAGGACTCCCAACCGCGCAGCATCATGGCCGGCACCGGACTCGAGTTGGCCGGCACCAGGGCCGGACCCGCCAGGGCAAAGGCGGCGAAGGCGCTCGTTTCCAACGGGTCCGTGCTGGCGAACCCGTGTTGCGGGGATTGGAATCCGCCGTTGCTGTCGCCCGCCATCGAAGCCGTCCCCTCGGTCAGGGTGGACAGCCGGACGCCCCGTTGTTCCAGGCGCTCTTGAAGTTCCGGCCAATGTTGGTTCAAATGTTCAAAATCGCCGTGCTGCAATACCGCGTGGATGTCAATCCCGTCACCGCGCTGGCGCATTTCCAATGATAATTGCAAGCCCGCGCCGGGTTTGATCACCACATTCAGTGAATCCGATTTGGAATCCACCAACCGCAGCGCGTGCAGGGCCACCATGTCATGGGTGCGCTCCAAGGCCCGCGTATGAATATCCACCACGGCCGAAACCGTGGCCGCCGCGCCGGAAGCCACGGCGGGATCGGAACCATTGGCGGCGGCCCCGCCGACCATGAGCGATGATTCGCCGGGGGCGGAAATTTTCGCGTGCGGATCCGCCACCGGCAAATTATTCCCCGGTGCGGCTGAATCCCCGTCGCCCGGCAAAACCTTCTCGGTTTTCCCGGTCAACCCGGCAACTTTGTTCGTTTTATCTGATTTATTCATCGCCATGGACTGATTAGCAACGGATGTGCCAGCCGTTTCCAACGGCCCGGCCGTCATCGCCTCCCCGCTCCAATCCACACCGTCGTCGGATTCCGCACCCGCCGAATGAGCCGGGCCGGCGGCCACGGCCGGTCCCGCGCCCGTCACGGCCGGTTCTTTGGCGGCGTCGGCCAAGGCCGTGGCGGCCGGAATACCCCCGGCATTCATCTTGGCCCCCGCCGGCTCCCCGGCCTTGCCCGGAGCTTTCAGCCCCCGGTCCGGCTTGAGACTCGAAATCAATTCCGCCGCCACCTTATCCGCAGCTCCTTCCGCCGTGGAAACTGCGGCGGTCGTGGCCGCCTCCGTTTTTGCCCCGGTGCGGGTCGCCAACCCCGTTGCAGTCGCCGTCGTGGGCGGCTCGGGCGTGGCGAGGCCGGTCGCTTCATCCGATCCGCCGGTCTTGGCTGCTTTCGTTAGCAACTGGGGTGTCACCCCGGACGGCAGGGTGCCCGTGAGCAGGGCCAGCATTCCCGCCCAACCCTCCGCCGTCCCCGCAGTTGCACTCGGGACCGGGGAACGTCCGGTGGCGGCCCCGCTGCCCTTGCCGGCATCACTTTTGGAAATTGTCGTGGCTGGGGTCGGGTTTGGTGCCGGAACTGTGGCTCCCGCCGTTGCCGCCGTCGCCGTCCCGGTTTCATTGGCCGTCTGCCAGGCGGGAACCTTCGTTGCCGGCGGCTGGTTGGCCGGGATGAAGGGCAACCGACCGCCGGTGGCGGTCTCCCCGGGGTCGGTATTCGAAAATTCGTCATCCTCCATGGCCGGGGTTTGCCCCACCACCTGCGGGGTCGGGGAATTTCCTCCCCCGCCCATGGCCGGCATCGCACCGTTCGCCGGGTTCGCTCCGGCGGGTGACATGGCGCGGTTCATCACCTGGTCAAAGGCTTCCTCCGGCGTCGGTTGCCCGGCGGGAGACCAGGAAGTTCCGCCGCCCGTCGCGTTGAGCGGTTGCGGCGTGACCAGCATGTAATCCAGGGAGGGCATCAGGGGGGGGTGGGAACCGCGTTGGTGGAAACGGGCAGGACTTGGTGCAGACGCTCGGTCAGCCCGGCCGCCCGTTTGGCCTCCGCCTTCCCCAGCTTGCTCATGGTGTCGAGCAGTTGGCTGGCCACGTCCGTCTTCATGTTGAAAAGAATCCGCACCACGTCATCATCCGCCATTTCCTTTAACATCGCAGCCGCGCCCTCCGGCGACATCGCGGCGACCAGCTTGGCCTGCCGCTTGGCGTTCTCCGTCTGCTGGGCGCTGAACCGGATGACATTGCGGTCGAACTCCGCCTGCAATTGCGCCACCGTTTGGGTGACCGTGGTGATTTCCTGCCGTTCCGCATCCAGCCGGGCCTGCCATTCGTTGAGCTGTTGTTCGTGCACGGCCAGGGCCTCCTTCTCCGCCTTCATCTGCGCGACCCACTGATCCATCTCCGGGTTTCTGAATTTCCACGAGGGCGCGTCCACGGCGGACACCTCGGGTTCCCCCGAGGCGAGCGCCGCAAATTGGTTCGGCCGCAGCAGCACCAGCGTGGTGCCCAGATACAACAGGCATCCCACCAGGGCCGTCAGCCAGGACGATTGGAGAATTCGGATCATGATGGCTTCAATTTTTCTCGCCCGAGTATTGCAGGGGGCCGGGGCTGGTGTTTAATTGCACCGCCAGTTCGTCGGTGATTTTCTGTTCCTCCCGCAGCGCCTCGCGGTCGTGCGCCCGGCGGGATTTGTCGTAAAAACGGTCCAGCGCCTCGCGGTCACGGGCCGCCAGGGTCATTTCTTGGAACGCCTGTTCGGCCGTGCGCCGGGCCGTTTCCACGGCGACTTTGCGTTCGTTCCACCGGGTTTCCAACACCTTGCACCAGGCCCGCAGATCGGCCAGCCGGCTGGCCGACAGTCCCTGGCCCAGTTCCTGGCCGAGGACATTCCATAGCGTCGCCAGTTCCGTCGCCGCGTTTTGCAATTCCAGTTCGGCTTCATTGCGGGCGGCCAGCGCCCCCACATAACGCTGTTGCGCCACGCGCTCCTTTTGCTTGCGCAGCACCCGCAGTAATTCCAGGGAAAATCGAAACGGTTTCATGTTCGCAGTTATTTCTTAAGCGTCACTGGTTTGCCGGCCGGAACCGGCGGGGCCATGGTTTTTTCCAGCAGGGACCAGCTTTGGTCCGTCGTAAATCCTTCCGTGACCCCCTGGCGCAAAAACCGGGTCAGCGGGTCGTGCAGCGCAATCGCCTGGTCAATCGCCGGATTGCTCCCCGCCGGATACGCGCCGATGTTGATCAAATCCTGATTCCGCCGGTATACCGCCAGATGCTCGCGCGCGGCCGCCGTCAGCTCAATCTGCGCCGGCGCCAGCAGATCCCGGTTGAGCCGGCTCACGCTTTCCAGCACGTCCACCGCCGGATAATGGTTTTGGGTCGCCAATTCCCGCGTCAGCACGATGTGCCCGTCCAGAATCGAACGCGTCGCGTCCGCAATCGGATCGTTCATGTCATCCGCCTCCACCAACACCGTGAACAGCCCCGTGATGGAACCCTGCTCGCCCGTCCCCGCGCGTTCCAGCAGTTGCGGCAGCAGCGAAAACACCGACGGCGTGTAGCCGCGGGTCGTCGGCGGCTCGCCCACCGCCAGCCCGATCTCGCGTTGCGCCATCGCAAACCGCGTGACCGAATCCATCATCAACAAGACATTCTTGCCCGTGTCCCGGAAATGTTCCGCCACCGCCATCGCCAGGAACGCCCCCTTCACCCGGTTCAAGCCCGGCTCATTCGAGGTGGCCACGATCACCACGGATTTCCGCCGCCCCGCCTCATCCAGATCCCGCTCCAAAAATTCGCGCACTTCCCGGCCGCGTTCCCCGATCAGCGCGATCACATTCACATCCGCATCCGCCTGCGAGGCCATCATCCCCAGCAGCGTGGATTTGCCCACGCCGCTGCCCGCAAAGATGCCCAGGCGCTGGCCGCGACCGCACGGCGTGAACGTGTCAATGCACTTGATCCCCGTCTGGAACACCCCCGTGATGCGCTGGCGCGTCAGGGGGTGCGGCGGGCGCAGGTTCAAACCCACGGTGTGTTCGCCCACAATCGGGCCGAGTCCGTCAATCGGGTTGCCCAGGCCGTCAATCACCCGGCCTTTCAACGCACTGCCCACCGTCACCCGCAGCGGCGAGCCCGTCGCCGTCACTTCGCTGCCCGGATGGATGCCGTGGATTTCCCCCAGCGGCATCAGTAATAAATGGTGGTTCCGAAAACCGACGACTTCCGCCAGCATGTAACCCTCGTGCCGCGTGGATTGAATCCGGCAGACTTCCCCCATGGCGGCCAGCGGCCCCTCCGACTCGATCACCAGGCCGATGAGTTGCACCACCCGGCCGCAGGTTTCCGTCACCCGCGCCTCGCGCACCCGGCGCACGGCGTTTTGCAATCGGTTCAAGGGCATGGGGGCGGTGGCCTTCATCGGGTCAGCGCCTGGCGCAGTTGTTCCATCTTGGTTTCCCGCCGGGCATCCACCAGGCCGAACCGCGTCTGCACGATGCAGCCGCCCCGGGTGACTTCCGCCGCGCCGGAAAAGCGCAGCGGCCCCGTTTCCGGCAACCCGCTGAGCACCGGCGCATTGTGCTGCCGCAGCAGCGCCAGGTCATTGGGATGCAGTTGGATGACGATTTCCGCCGTGTCTTCGACCTGCCGCAACGCCTCCCGCACCACGGCCTCGACCATGTCGGCGGTGATCGGCAGTCCGGCAATCAGTTTTTGGGCCGTCTCCAGCGCCAGTTCAATGATGGTCGTCTCGGATTCCTGAATCACCTGGGGCACCACCCGGCGCAGGGAATCCAGAATGCCCTTCTGCAACTCCACGGTTTCATTCCGTTGTTGCAGCAATTGCTGGCCCAGGGCGCGCTCGCCGTCCCGCCGGCCGCGTTCATACGCCGCCTGCTCCCGCTCGCGCAGGTGGGCCTCCCAGTCCTGGGCCGGCGCCGCCGTCAATGTGCGCACGCTGCGGAGCGGATGGCGGAACGGGATGGATTCAGACCATTTCATTTTCTTGCACCCGGGCTTCGTCCAGATCAATTTCCCCTTCGGATTCCAGTTTGCGCACCGAATCAATGATGCGGAATTGCGCCGCTTCCACGTCGCGCAGCTTGACGTGCCCCAGGAACGCCAGTTCGTCCTGCACCGACTCCGCCGCCCGCCGCGACACGTTGGACAACAATAGTTTCTTCAGCGGCTCGCTCACCTTTTTCAACGAAAGACTCAGATCGCGCATTTCAATTTCGCGCATGATCCGCTGGATTGCCGGCGCGCTGAGCAGCAGCAGATCCTCGAACGTGAACATTTTTTTGCGAATGGCCGCCGAAAGATCCGGATTGCGCTCCTCCAGGTTCGTCAGCAGCGTGCGGCTCACCGTCTTGTCCATGATGTTCAGGATGTCCGCCGCATTCGTCACGCCGCCGGTCTGGTTCAGCGCCCGCGTTTGTTTCACGCCGAGCTTGGCGTTGAGCACGTCCACCACCTTTTCGGCCACCTCGACGGGCGTCGGGGCCAGCGTGGCCAGGCGTTCGATCACCTGGTCCCGCTGTTCGGGCCGCAACAGGTTCAACACCTGGGCCGCTTTTTCCGAGGACAGATGGCTGACAATAAAAGTGATGGCCTGAACGTGTTCGTCGCGCACGAGGTTGAAAATATGGCGCGGATCCATGTCCGCAATCGCCTGCATCGCCCCGCCCACCGGCCCCCGCGTCGAAACGATCCGGCCCATGATGTCGCTCGCCTTGAAACTGCCCACCGCCTTTTCCAGCGTCGTGCGCGTCACGTCCACCCCGGCGGAGACCGAAGTGCTGGCCGCCAGCGCCACCCCGGAGAACTCCTCCAGGATTTCCATCTGTTGCTCGCGCGTGATCAGGCTGAAATGCGCCATTTCCCGCGAGATGGCCTCCACTTCCCGCGGCTGCATTTGCCGCAGGATGGTCGCGCCGCTTTCCGGCCCGAGCATGATCAGCAACGCCGCCAGTTTCTGGGTTTTGGTCAGCGGAGCGTTTTCTGCTTCCACTTCCGGCGTGATTTCAGTTGGGGCGGGCATGAGTTTAGGATTCCGGGTTGCGGCCGTTGTTCATCCAATTGCGGATGGCCTGGGTCATGTTGGCCGGGTTTTCCTTGATGAGCCGGTTGAGCACCTCCACCGTCACCACCCCGGGCTGGGCGTCCAGCATCCAATCCCCGGGCCGGGGCGCGTGGCCGTTGCCATTGCCGTTCCCGTTGCCGTTCCCGTTGCCATTCGAACGGTAGGCCCCCATTAGCCGCCCCACCGGCACGCCAATCGGGATTTCCTGAACCGGCGTGCGTTGGAACTGACGCAGGAGAATAACCAGCATCACCACCGCCATCACCGGCCACGCCAGGTTCCGCACCAGATTCCACCAAAAATCATGCTGCTGCTGCACATTTAATTCATGCGTGATGTCGGTGGCAAATTGGTCGTTGAAGGGCAGCTCCTCCAGGGTGATCGCGTCCCCCCGCGTGGAATCCACCCCCACCGCGCTGGCCACGATGTTCTTGAGTTTGGTGAGTTCCTCCGGGGTGCGCGTCACCGGTTTGCGGTCCGTCCCGGCCCCCTCCATCTGCGTGGCCACCGTCACCGACGCCGTCAGCCGCCGGATGCCCCCCGGCGATTGCATCAGGCTGCTGGTCGTCTTGCCGATTTCATAAGCCAGCGTCGAAGTCGTTTTGTGGTTGTTGGAATTGTTCAGCGGCCCGGCCGGGCCGGTATTCGTGCTGGTGTTGGCCGAAATCCCCGCCGGGGTCGCCGCGGCGCTTGTGGTGGTGTCAATGTTTTCATCGTTCTTGGTCTGCGAACGGAGCACCTGGCCGTCCGGATCATATTTTTCCTCCGTCCGCGTCTCGGTGTCGTAATTGATGTCCGCCGAAATCCGCACGATGGCCGCCCCCGGCCCCAGCACTTTTTCCAGCATGTCCTGCGCTTTCTTGGCCAGGTATTGCTCCAAGTTCCGCCGCGCCGCCAGTTGCGTGCTGCTCAGGCCCGCCAGCGAATCGTCATCCGAGTTTTCCGAGAGCACGTTCCCCAGATTATCCACCACGCTCACATGATTGGGTTTGAGCCCCTCCACCGCATTGGCCACCAGGAAGCGGATCGAATTGATGGACTGCGGCTGGAGCTGCGAATTGCCCCGCACCCGCACAAACACCGACGCCGTGGGGTATTTGTCCTTGTCCAGCAGCAGCCGGTTTTCCGGCAGCACGATCATCACCCGCGCCGATTCAATTTCATTGATCTGCCCGATCGTCCGGGCCAGTTCCCCCTGCATCGCCCGCACATAATTGGCGTGCTGCACAAAATCCGAAATCCCGAAATTGGGTTTGTCAAAAATCTCGAACCCCACCCCTTCGCCCTGCGGGATGCCCTTCCCCGCCAGTTGCATCCGCATCATATACACCTTGTCCGCCGGCACCAGAATCGAACCGCCCCCGCCGCCCACCTTGTAGGACACCTTGGCATCGTCCAGCGCGGCGATCACCTTGGCCGCCTCGCCGTCGGACAACCCCCCGTAGAGCAGCCCGTAATCCGCCCGCGAGGACCAGAGCATCAGCGCCGCCATGCCTGCGACCAGCACAAACGTGGCCGCCCCCACGGTGACCCGCTGGCTCGCGCCCAGCTCGTTCCAAATCGCGCGCAATTGGCCGAGGAGTTTGACAAGGTTTTGGTTCATTCAAAATCAACTTAGATCTGCATGCTCGTGATTTCTTTGTAGGCATCCAGCAGCCGGTTGCGCACTTCCACCATCAGTTGAAACGACACGTTCGCCTCTTCCATCGCGATCACCGCCTGGTGCAGCGGCACATTCTGGCCGCTTTGCAGCGCGTTCACGGTCTGGGTGGCCGTGTTCTGCTGGGTGTTGATGTCCGACACCATGTTCCCCAACATCTTCGCAAACGAGTCCCCGGAAACCGGTTGCCCCGGCGCCAACCCCGGCATCCCGCCCACCGCCGACGATCCCGGCAGCGACGTCACGCTCGAACCCAGCAAGTCCGCCCCGGGCAGGGCCCCGGGCGGGAGTGGCGTGATTCCTGAAATGGGTGACATGGCCGGGGTTTAAAATCAGTGTTTGCCGATCGCCAGCGTTTCCATGGCCATCGAACGCGAGTTTTTCACCACGGCCAGGTCCGCTTCAAACGTGCGCGAGGCCGAGATCAAATCGGCCATCTCCTCATGAATATTGATGTTTGGCATGGAAATCATCCCCTGGTCATCCGCGTCGGGATTGCCGGGGTCATAAATCTGCACCGGCGCCCGGTTGTCATTGACAATCCGCGCCACCTTCAACGTCGGCATTTGACTGGCGCCGCCCGCGCCCATTTGCTGTTGCAGCGCCGTCTCGAAGACCACCACCTGCCGTTGATACGGCTTGCCGTCCACCCCGTGCGCCGTGTTGGCGTTGGCGATGTTTTCGGAAATGACGTCCAACCGCGTTTGCTCCGCCTGGAGCGCCGCCGTGGTGTTTTGGATGCCCGAGATAATTTGAATCATATTATTTGCCCGTGATCGCCAGCCGCATCTTGGCCAGCATGTTGCTGACCAACTGGGTCTCCAGCGCGTTCGTCATTCCATTCTGATTCATTTGCATCAATTCGTTTTCCAAGTGAACCGTGTTCCCGTCCAAACCGCCCGGCACCGCCGAGGCATCCACCGCCAGCGCCGGTTGCAGCGACGCAATCTGCTGCGCATCGCCCGCCGAACAGGCGCTTTCCAGCTCCGATTGAAACGTCGGCGCCAGATCCATCCGCTTGTAACCCGGCGTCTCCAGGTTCGCGATGTTGTTGGCGATGGCTTCCTGCCGCAGCGTCACGGCATCCAGCGCCTTTTTCGCCGCCAGGTAACCCGGCTGATTGAACAATGCCTCGATCATGCAAAACGTTTGAAGCACTGGTTAGCAACGACAATGCCAGCCGAATAATTGGCCGATTATAAGGGTTCCCGGTGGAACTTGGGCTCAAGGGGGGGAAAATGTTACCCGTCCGCGCCGTCAACTAGGCAAGGGTTGTCTGGTGCCGGCCCGCACCGGCGGGAAATGCCGGGTCTCGTCGCCACTACGGCCAGTCGCGGAGCGACCCGGTGATGGTAGCCGTGTGGCGTCAGCTCACGGATAGGATACCCCAAAACCCCCACGCGTCGCGGAGTGACGCTTGAATCCAGCCCCATTCGCGTAGCGGCGTCTCTGGCGAGCGCCGCATTATAACCCCATCGGTGGGGCACGACCTCGGCAAAATCATCACTTCATCCTTTCACCCTTCGACCAGATTTGCAGCCAACCCCGCGCCCGCGATCCCATCCCCCATCATCGTTCCAACTCTCCAACTTTGTAACCGCTCTGCCATTGCCCCAAGCCCCGCACCTCATGCCTCAAGCCCCGCGTCGCCTTCCCGGCCCCCCACCGCGCCCTTTTATTGTCGGCATGGGCTGGGGCGAGGATTTGGGATCCCTCAAGGGAATTGACGATGCCCGGTTTTACGCGCACACTTCACTGCGAAACAAATGGCCTGGTCAGCAAAATTCATGGGTGAATTTAGGTTCGGGAAGTTTCCCCAAGTTATGATATAGGGCTATTTCCATGGCTTTATAGGTGCGAAAGCCATAGGCGCGTCTGGTAACCACTCGGATTTTATTGTTGCGCCCCTCCGTCGCCCCGGTGGCCACCTCGCCCCGGGCCTTGAACCAGTTCAAGATCAAGGCTTCATGCGACCGCAGCATCCGCGCCACTTTCTTGAGCGGTTCCAATCGGCTCCGCAGCGCCCGCTGGGTCCAGTAATCCAAAAAGCCGCCCGCCCACGCCGGACTGCGATACGTCCAAAAATGCTGGAACGCCTCCTTCAACTCCCACGCCCGGCCCGTCGCCAGCTTGCTGGCCAGGAGCCCTTCCAATTTCACCTTCGCCCGCCCGCGAACGGTGCTGCCCTTGCGCAATAATTTCCAGCGCATTTTCTTGAGCCGCTGGGCCAGGGGCTGGCCTTTGAGCCGGGTGCTTTCCGCCCGTCGCACCTCGTCCACCGCCTGATTCAGGTGCATCGTGATGTGGAACCGATCCAGAATATGCAACGCTTGCCCCGCCCGCCGGGCCAACACCTTCAAATACGGCTTCCACAGGTCGCTGCACACATACTTCAAGCCCCCGACGACCTCGCCGCCCAGGGCATCCAAGCCCCGGTTCAAAGTGGCCTGCGTCCGTTTGCGCCCCACCCAGAGCAGCCGGCGACAGTGGCCGTCAATCTGATAAATCACCGTCAGAAACGCCTCGCTCCGGTGCCCGCGTCCCCAGAAAATTTCGTCCACCCCAATGGCCGAAATGCCCGTCAGCACCCGGTGCGCCAGCCCCCAGTCCACGAACCACTCCACCGAGCGGTAAACGCATTCCCAACTCGTGCCAAAGACCCGCGCCGTCTCCCGCCACGACAGCCGCCGGGCCCAGCGGGAAAGAAAAACCATCATGGCCAGAGTGACCGGGCGTTTGCCATCGCTCCACGGAACGTGCTCGATCACCACGCCGTGCTCCGGGCACCGGACCCGCCGGGCGGCGTAGATAAACCGTGTGACCAGCCCCCACAGGGGAACAAACAGCCAGGCGCGCGCGGGCAGGCGATCATAGCCGGGGGCGGGCCGTTGGCAGTGCGAACAGTGGGCCGGCCGCCCCGCATGTTCCAGCACGGTGATGTGGAGTTCGCGGGACTGGCCCGCGACCGGATCACTCAGCCGGATGTCCTGATAAACAAAACCCGGAAAAGGTTGAATCGCATTCAGAATCGTCTTAACTTGCAACTGCATTGTTGTCCTTTGGTGTTTGGGTTCAACCGGTGTCACCCGGTCCAAGCCCAAAGGTCAACTTTTTCTCCACCACATGCAAGCTGTCCCCAGCGTCCGCCCGCCAGCTAAACGAGCAGCGGGGTGGCCTTCGAGCCATAGCTCGCACCCCGCTGCGGTCGAATACCAAAACCGCCGCAATCATCATCAAAAACCTTGACCGCCCCAAAAATCATGCTAAAATCACCCACAAAATGTGCTACAGAGCCGAATTTTTGTGATGTTCATGATCTGCCTTGTGGCAGATTTTCATGAAATTTCCAACCTTTTT
>Ga0302278_10000522_pt1 | contig 49246 bp, 39 predicted proteins | sample III_Bog_N3_2_FD_194543 | JGI IMG/M metagenome (GOLD analysis project Ga0302278, IMG submission 194543) | Peat permafrost microbial communities from Stordalen Mire near Abisko, Sweden - III_Bog_N3_2 | ecosystem: Environmental > Terrestrial > Soil > Wetlands > Peat | place: Sweden: Abisko...
GCTAGGCAAACTAGATCCATGTTGTCGCAAGCGGGCCCGCAATCCCACCGATCGAGAGGGTCGCACTCTTCTCGGCGGAGCAGTGGGAACACTTTACGGACGAGTGGGCTGCAAGCCTGACAGACTATGCAAAGGTGGAACGGGCGAGTGGAGCGGGCGACAAGGGGTGTGACATCGTGGCTTTCCCCGTCGAAGGAGGAGCCGTTTGGGACAACTACCAGTGCAAGCATTACGACAAACCACTCACTCCCACAGACATCTGGGTGGAACTGGGGAAGATTTGCCACTACAGCTTCATCGGCGAGTACACCATTCCGCGCAAGTATAGGTTCGTCGCGCCCAGAAACGTCGGAACCAAGCTCGCCTCATATTTACGGAAAGCGTTGCTGCAAAGCCTGACAGCGCGCAAGCAGACTGAAATGCGTGTAGGGAAGAGAAAACACAGGAAGGAAAGTGAACGTCGTCCCGCAGTCGGCGCAGCGACCGCGATGGATCCCGATCCAATCGTGATGCTCGTCATGCGCCTGCTTGCGGCGACGTCCGTGGCCAACGATCGAATCGCGTTTACAAATCGGACAGAGGCGTAATACGATCTTGTCGCAGTCTTCCGCCGAGTTGGTGGCAAGCTTGTCCAACGGCGCGGAGACTGGGATAAAGAGGACCGTAACCGCAAAGGGGCTTCGCACACCGACGGACCCGCTAAGATCTCAGCCGGCAGCGAAGCTCCTCCTCCTGAAGAAAAACCAACTGAAAGAGAATAAAGCTTCTTACTGCCAGTCTCTATAGCGTGGTTCACCTTATTGGCCGGTTATCTCCCTGATATCGCGAATCGAGCGTGCCCCGAACTAGATAGCTCTAATCGGTGCCTGCGGTAGCCTAAGCGTGCGCTCCAGGAGCATTACTTCTCAATTGTGCTCGAGTTGGAACAGTTTTATGCACAGTTGAATGGAACGGGCGCATCGCTACAAAGAGTATCTGCTGAAAGAATTCGATCAACTCATTCAAAAGCGCGGCTAGTCGCTCTGAAGTATTGCCCAAACAATTGACTGGCAGCGAGAAGCGAAGACGGCGACAATAGTGGAACCTAAATGACCCCGGAAAAGGCGATGTGCGCTCCCAAATCTGAAGAAGAACTCATCGCCGAGAGGTCCGGGCAACGGCGAGCACGAGAAGACTTGGAGAAAACCCCGGCAGAGGCGAGGTTGTCGGAGGCATGGCTTCGCAAGATTATCGACACGATCCCCACGCAGGCCTACTGCAATCTACCCGACGGCACAAACGAGTTTTCGAACAAACGTTGGCAGCACTATACGGGCCTGACCTCTGAAGAGTCGAGCGGATGGGGATGGCAAGCTGCGTTTCATCCTGAAGACTTGCCGAGGACCATGGATACATGGAGGGCGCTCCTGGCCGCGGGCGAACCCGGTGATAATCAGGCGCGTCTTCGCCGCCATGATGGAGTGTATCGTTGGTTTCTTTTTCGTTGCGAGCCGCTGCATGATGAGATGGGCAAGATCGTCAGGTGGTACGGAATCGCCACCGACATCGACGATCTGAAGCAAACCGAAGAGAAGCTGCGAGGCGAGGAGCGTGAGCTTCGTCAAATTACCGACGCAATTGCGCAGACCCTAGGTGTGCTGAACCCGAGCGGTGTGGTGCTCTACGCCAACCAAGCGACGCTAGACTTTACCGGCTTGTCTGCCGAAGACCTGCTTTTACCTAACTTTCGCGAACGAATCTTCCACGCCGATGACCTAGTGCGGTTGCGGCAAGAGCGAAAGGACGCCCTTGAATGCGGCCTTCCCTTTGAATTCGAACAACGAGCACTGAGGAAGGACGGGCAATATCGTTGGTTCCTGATTCGTTATAACCCTTTCCGCGATGAGCAAGGCCGTCTTCTCCGCTGGTATGTTGCGGGAACCGACATCGAGGACCTGAAGCGTACGGAGTCTTTGTTAGAAGCTGAACGCGACCGCTTGCGCTTACTGCTGGAGATTGAACAGGCACTCGTCGCTAACCTCGATCTCCAAAGTCTCTTTGAGTCGTTAGCGGCAACGCTGAGAGAAGTCACCGGTTGCGATCTGATTGGCCTATCGGTACCCGAGCCAGCGAATAGTCAACTTCGGCAACGCATGGTGAACTATGGCGAAGGCCGCGGCGCGATCAAGGTAGGAATGGTAGTTCCATTGTATGGGTCCGCCTCCGGAAAGGCCTTTCGAACACGGGAGCTGGTGTACATGGACGGATCTCAAGGGGACAAGCCAAACCCTGAGATTTACGACACACCGGAAGGCAAGCGCTTCTATCAATTGCTCCTGACAGAGGGCGTTCCAAGCGGATATTTCTTGCCGTTGGTCCACAAGGGCGAGGCGATTGCTGTCATTCAACTCACGAAGTACGCCGGAGTCAAATTCAAAACACAACAGGCCGACTTCCTGAAGGCATTGGCCGGCCAACTGTCTATCGCAGTTGCCAACGCTCTCGAACATGATGCGATAGTTGCTTCGCGCGACCAATTGGCTCGCGAGCAGATCTATCTGAGGGAAGAGATCGAACGCACTTCGATGTTTGAGGAAATCGTGGGTTCCTCCGATGCGCTGCGCCGAGCCTTGGTGCAAGTTTCGAAAGTAGCTCCCACCGATTCCACCGTGCTGATCCTGGGCGAGACCGGAACTGGAAAGGAGCTGCTGGCCCGCGCGATTCATAACCGCTCCCGCCGTTCAAAGAAAGCTTTTATTCAAGTGAATTGCGCAGCAATTCCCCAGTCGCTTATCGCGTCCGAACTGTTCGGGCATGAAAAAGGATCGTTTACGGGAGCGCTTCAGCGCCGTGTGGGCCGTTTTGAATTGGCCGATGGAGGAACCATCTTCCTCGACGAAGTAGGCGAGCTTCCGCCAGAAACGCAGATCTCGTTACTGCGCGTTCTGCAGGAACGGGAGTTTGAACGAGTTGGCGGGAGCCAAACCATTGCAGTGGACGTACGAGTGATAGCGGCGACAAACAGAGATCTCGATGCCGCAATAGCCGATGGCGCGTTCCGTCAGGATCTTTTCTATCGACTTAATGTCTTTCCGATTCGAGTGCCGCCTTTGCGCGAACGTATTGGGGATATCTCTTTGTTGGTCGGATATCTGATTGATCGTTACGCGCAGAAGGCGGGAAAGAAAATTCAGCTTGTAGATAAGCAGACCATGGATCTTTTCCGCGCGTACGAATGGCCAGGCAATATACGGGAGTTGCAGAACGTAGTTGAGCGTGCGGTAATTCTCTGTGAAGGTGAGACGTTTTCTGTCGACGAAGCCTGGCTTACGCGCGCGGCTCCAAGGTCAACCGCGAAAACTGTCCCGCTGGTTGCCGATCTCGTGGAACGAGAAAGGGAAATGATCGAGAAGGCGCTGCGGGACTCCAAGGGCGTAATCGGCGGTCCCAGCGGCGCGGCTTCCAAGCTCGGAATTCCCCGGCAAACGCTTGAATCAAAGATAAGAAAATTGGGAATCAATCGGTATAGCTACAAGACTTCCTAATCGTCGGCCCCTCCCAATCCTCATCCCTGAGTGTTTCAAGCGGCGCCAGTTGGCGTTCGCTCAGGCTAGGTAAGGCCGCACGGCGCGATTCGCGGAGCACGCCGAAACTCGACGAGTCCAAGCCGAGGTTTCAGCAAACGCCGAAGTTTCGGCTCACTCGTCCTCCTGCACGCCTCGTTTAATCAAGGAGTTAGAAATGGCACTATTCGTGCTTTCCTCATTGGCATAGGCCCTAACAACATGACGCTGAAAATAGAGAGTCAATCACAAGGCGGCGACACGACAATCAGACTGATTGGTCGGATGCAAGAGGAGCACCTGGACGAATTGAAGGCACAGATTGAAAAAGGCAGGCCGAAGATTGCATTGGACCTGGAGCAACTCAGCTTGGTGGACGTCAAGGCGGTTCGCTTTCTCGCTGTGTGCGAAACCGAAGGAATCCGTATCGTCCGCTGTTCGCCTTACATCAGGGATTGGATCGATAAAGAGGCGCATCCGCCGGATAAGTTCGGCGGAGAACGCTTTTGAAAATAGCAGTACAGTATTTCACCGCCACTGGTAATGCCTATCGATCACCGGATAGGTCGACTTCGCCTCGGCTGGGAGACACCGGCTTCGCAACGGCTTCGTCGAGGGCGGCGCAGCGCAGGTCCGATTCAACCACCGTCGTTCAACAACCGGCTAATCGCCAAAAGGGAGAAGTTCCATGTCAAAGAAGCTTGAAGGGAAATTCGCACTCGTTACCGGTGGTTCGCGAGGCATCGGGGCCGCTATCGCAAAGCGCCTGGCCTCCGATGGGGCGAGCGTCGCCATCACGTACGCCAAGGACGCCACCTCGGCCTCTGCCGTGGTTAACGCAATTGAGCTCGGCGGCGGAAAAGCGATCGCGATCCAGGCCGACTCGGTCGATGCCGCAGCGATCCAGAGTGCGGTTTCACAGGTGGTCGCAACCTTCGGCTCGCTCGACATCCTGGTGAACAACGCCGGAACGGCCATTCCCAAGGCCTTTGAGGAGGCGACGCTCGATGAGTTCGATCGCGTGCTCAACATCAATGTTCGCGGTACATTTATCGCGACTCAGGCGGCACTGAAGCATATGAAGAATGGCGGCCGCATCATTATGATCGGCTCCTGCGTCGGCGAGCGCATGGTGACACCTGGCCTGGCGGCGTATTCGGCTACCAAGGGAGCCATCAAGATGTTCACCCAGGGTTTGTCCCGAGAAGTCGGTGGCCGTGGGATCACGGTCAACAATGTGCAGCCTGGTCCAATCGACACGGATTTGAATCCCGCCTCGGGCGATTGGGCAGTGCCGCAGAAGGCTATGACATCGCTCAACCGCTATGGCACCGTGGACGAAGTCGCCGCATTGGTTGCGTTCGTAGCCAGTCCTGAGGCCGGATACATTACCGGAGCGAATCTGACAGTGGACGGCGGAACCAACGCCTGAGTCGACTCGCGTCTCTACCCATTGCCTTCCGAGGAACCTCCGATGCTCCTTCTACCGACGAGATGTACGCCGTCGACTTCCTCGGCCATGGATGGTCTACAACAACGCATACGTCATGGCGAAAGCCATCGTAGCCGGACGGCCCTCAAGGCCTCGCAGCATTTCTCAGACAGCCCACATACAAGTTCGTTTTGCGTTATATCCAGCTTCCCGCTTACGGGATGGACAAGGATCATCCGAAACCGGGATCGAACACGATTGATGCAGCCAATCAGCTGGCAAACGGCTGCAACTGAGAGACCAGCATCGGGGCCCAACCAGCTTGCTGGAGTCTACATATTTCACGATCCGCCGGCTCGACAAGGGAGCCTAAGCGCAAACATAAAAAGGAGAAGGTTATGCCCAAGACTACGCCCGAACAGAACAAGACAATCGTCCTTGAAGCATTCGAAACGCTCTTCAACAAGCGCGACTATGAAGCAGCGGAACGCTATTGGTCGCGCAACTATATCCAGCACAGCGCGCACATTGAGGCTGGGCGTGAGGGCCTTTTCAAACTCACCAAAGGGATACCCCCAACTTTGAGATATGAAGCAGGAACCATTGTTGCAGATGGGAATTTCGTCATTGTGCATGGCCGGTTTTCCGGGTTCGGATCGCCGGTCAACTGGATTGCGGCGGACATTCTTCGCATTGAAGACGGCATCCTTGTGGAGCATTGGGACGTCATTCAAGATGAAGCAACCGAGGAGCAATCCAAGAGCAAGGCTCCGATGTTCGGCAGCACCTTCCCAACATATCTGTGAGCCGGCCAAAGTGACCGGCTCAGCATGCAGTGACCAACCCTCTATCTCATTGGGTTTGCTTCGGTTGGACTGCCGCTGGTTCGGAAACTTCGTAGTGTTCGGCCTACTCGGTTTAAGCGAAATCGCCGGTTCACTCACCGAAATCCACCCCCTTGCTGAGCCTGCGAATTTAGGAGCACGACGTTGCTGGCGAATCACGGACAAACGGGAAGTGATTCCTAATGAAGAGGTTAGGCAACTCTTTACTTGATCCCTCCGCACCGTCAGCCCATTTGACCTCGACACAATAAGATAACAAGCGTACAACAGAAAAAGATAATTTTCGTGCAGCAGAAAAAGCTAAGGGAGCAACATGGCCACCCCGTCAGAGAAACTCGCGCAGTCCTTGGAGGCTCTTGCCAAACTCCAGACGGCGGACGGCGCAGTAGCCATCCGTGCGAGGGATATATCCCGAACACACAGAGAGCGGCTGCTTGCTCAGGGCTTTCTCCAAACGGTTCTAAAGGGGTGGCTCATCCCGAGCCACCCAGGCGATGCGAGAGGCGAAAGCACGGCTTGGTATGCCTCCTACTGGCAGTTCTGCGCGGTCTACCTCAGAGAGCGTTTCGGAGCGCAATGGTGCCTCTCCCCGGAGCAATCCCTGTCCATCCTTGCAGGTAGCTGGACTGTACCTCGTCAACTGATGGTGAGGGCGCTAAAAGCTCGCAATGCCGTCACGAAGCTCCCGCATGGCACTTCCCTACTGGATCTTCGTTCCGCCCTGCCCGTAGCCGCTGATCGGCAGGGTGTGGACGGTCTGCAAGTCTTCTCGCCGGAGTCCGCCCTCATCGAATGCTCGGCCAATTTCTTTACCCATAACTCAACGGACGTTCGGGCTGTCCTGCTTATGGTCCGTGATGCGTCCGGGCTCCTGGCCCGACTGCTGGCGGGAGGACACACGATCATTGCGGGGCGTCTGGCCGGAGCCTTTCGTAACATCGGGCGCGATCGCATCGCGGACGACATTGTGAAGACGATGACTGCTGCCGGTTATGGTGTTCGGGAAAACGACCCATTCACCGATAGGCCGAACCTCGCCCTCCGCACCCGTGAAACATCCCCGTATGTAAACCGAATACGACTGCTTTGGCAGAAAATGCGGGAGCCAATTATTGAGCGATTCCCCAAAGCGCCGGGGACGCCGCGTAATATCGCGGCCTACTTGAAGCGCGTCAACGAAACCTATGTCACCGACGCTTACCACTCCCTGTCCATCGAAGGCTACCGCGTCACGGTAGACTTGATTGAGCGAGTGCGCGCTGGCTCATGGAACCCCGAAGCCAATGAGGGCGACCGCGAGCAGCGGAACGCGATGGCGGCGCGTGGCTACTGGCTGGCGTTCCAGTCCGTGAGGGACGGCGTTGGGCGAGTTCTGCGTGGCGACAATCCGGGGCAGGTTGCGGAGGAAGAGCATAGTGACTGGTATCGGGAACTCTTCGCGCCCAGCGTTGCATCTGGCATTTTGAAACCCGCTGACCTCGCCGGGTATCGCAACAGCCAGGTCTACATTCGGAAGTCCATGCACGTCCCGCTCAACCGTGATGCGGTGCGGGACGCCATGCCAGCATTCTTCGACCTCCTCCGCGAAGAAGCGCACCCGGCGGTGCGCGTCGTGCTGGGGCATTTTCTCTTCGTCTACATTCATCCCTACATGGACGGAAACGGCCGCATCGGTCGCTTTCTGATGAACGTAATGCTGGCATCGGGCGGATACCCCTGGACGGTGATACCGTTTGGAGATCGCAACGCCTATATGAGTGCCCTCGAACGTGCGAGTGTCGGAGAGGACATTGTTCCCTTCGCCGACTTCGTTGCGGGCCTCGTGCGTAACGGTCTCGCGGGAGAGCCCTTGCCGGCTGTGCCGAAGTCTTCCTGACTACCCGCGCAACCGGACGCTCGCGCTGTCAATATAGTTCCATTATTGAATGATACTGACATACTCAAATCGCTCAGTGAGTGACTCGGCATACGGTGAGCCCCCGGCACTCATTCCTCGATGACTGGCACTGAGCGAGCTCGGTCTGCCTATTCGTGGTTACGCTCCTCATTACAGCGAGCAAAGCATGGACGCCGAACAAGTGGCGATCGTAACCCGGGCGATGGACCGGATGCTCGCGCAGCATGAGCCGCATCCGGCGCTTGTGCTAGACCGGCACTGGAACCTCGTGCGAACCAATCAGACCGCGCTGCGGTTCTTCGGTTCATTCGTCGATTTGGAGGCAAGACCAAAACCGCGGAATCTTCTCGACCTGATGTTCGATCCAGCGGGAATGCGGCCCTTCGTTAAGGAGTGGGAAAAGGTAGCGGTCGGCCTGCTACAAAGGGTTCGGCGGAAGCGGTGGGCCAGATCCTGGATGCGGAACTCCAAAAACTGCTAAAGCGGTTGCGGGAGTATCCCGGGATTGCAGGATTGAAGCCGTCGCAGGCGCCCCAGAGTCCTGTACTGCCCATTACGTTTCGGCGAGGGAACCAGCGCCTCTCCTACTTTTCTTTGATCACTACCGTTGGCACACCGCAGTGCATCACCGCGCAGGAACTCCGCGTGGAGTGCATGTTACCGACTGACATCGAGGGAAGATAAACCTTTATGGCCACTCCTTTGTTTGTGAGCATCGCGGCGTTGGTGGTCTGGAAGTTTTGTGACTTCGGGAGTGTGTCCGCAAGCCGTGCGCGGCGGTGAATCGCGCCAGGATGCCGCGCGTCGAATTTGCTTATCACGTTTTCAAGGAAGGTTGACGCCAAAACATAGAAACTTTCGCGTCACAATTGTCCGGCGCTACAGGAGATCGGACCGCCAAAAGGCCACGGTCTATCTCACTTCGGAAGGGACGGGCAGGCCGAACTTTGGTTGCGCCATTCCCCCATGGGCCTATAGGGTAGAGATGCAACCTGTGCCCCACCGGGAAGCGACGGTCGTCGAGATGTTCCAGTCAGTGCAATTTCAGCACGGCCTCAGTTTTCTCTGGAAGCCGCAGTTACTCTGGCTGAATGCCCTCTCCGACTCGTCCATCGCACTCACCTATTTTCTGATTACCACCGCTCTCATCAGCGTCGTTCGCAAGCGCAAGGACATTCCTTTCAACGGTGCCTTCTTCTGCGTCGCCGCCTTCATCATCGCCTGCGGGGCTACCCGCGCGATGCAAGTGGTAACTCTCTGGTTTCCCATCCACTGGATCACCGGCACGCTTGAGGGGCTTACAGCCGGTATCTCGATCGTAACCCTGGTCATGCTGGGGCGCGTCAGTCCGTCCATCCTCGCGATCCCTGACCAGATGGTCGACCACAGGTTCAGCGAGTTGATTGAGGACGCGCCGGACGCAATCCTCCAGGTGGATGCAAAGGGCATAATCATTCTCGCTAACCGGACCGCTGAAACAATGTTCGGATACCGCCGCGAGGAACTGCTTGGCAGCAATGTCGACCTTCTCGTCCCGATCGGAAACCGGGGCGGGCACAAGGATCACCGGCAAGGCTTTGATCGCTTCGGGGTGGCGCGAGTCATGGGGCAAGGCATGGGCGCCCTGCACGCCCGCAGGAAGGACGGGTCCGAGGTCTCGGTGGAGATTGCTCTCAACCCGGTCAAGACCAAAGACGGCATCTATGTCACGGCGGTCATACGCGATGTTACAGAGCGGAAGCGCACCGAGCGGCAACTCGAACGCACCGTCGTGCAGCTCAATTCCCTGCTGGAGAGCACGACCGTGTGCGTCCTGGCGGTTGACTCCGCATGGACCATCCACTACTTGAACCGAAACGCCGCAACACTTTTGAGCTTGGACAGAAATATCCAGGGAATGACCCTATGGGACGCATTCCCGGCGCAACTGCCGGAGGAACGGACCATTCTGCGCAGAGTGATGGAGACCCGCCAGCCCGCTTGGTATGAGAGCTTCTATCCGCCGCTTGACCTGACGACAACGGTGCAGGCGCATCCCTGGGAGGACGGAGGGGTCGCGGTCTTCTTCAGCGACATCAGCAGCCAGAGGCGTCTGGAAAAGGAATTGGAGATCGCCAACCGCAGGGCCGAGTCTGTGTTGGAGAACACCAATGTCGGGATTTTTGCCGTGGATCGCGATTGGATATTTCGGTATGTCAACGAGGATGCCAAGAGGTTGTTGAAAGCCCATGACTTACTAGGGAAGGAGATGTGGAAGTCGTTTCCTGGAATGACCCCCGAGACTACCCAGCGTATGCGGCAGGTAATGTCCACACGAACGCCAGCCGGGTTCGATTCCTACTACCCGCCGCTCGACCTCTCGACCCATATATCGGTGAATCCCTGGGAAGACGGAGGAATTACGGTATGTTTCAGCGACATCAGTGAACAGAAGCGGATGCAGCGCGAGTTGGATTGGGAGCGGGTGATGAGAGAGCAGCGTCTTGAAGTGCTTGCCAGGTTCTCCGCCGGGATTGCGCACGAGATCAAGAACCCGATGGCCATCATCCATGCCCGTGCGAGCGACCTCGCGGAGTTAGCTGCGGACGGTGAGGTTCTCTCCGCCGCAGTGGTGACCAAGGCGTGCGAGAGCATTGTCAAGACCTCCGACCGGGCGATGCGGATTCTGCGCGGACTGGCGGCGCTCGCGCGCGACGGGTCAAACGAGGCCATGCAGGAAGCCAATCCTGGCGAGATGGTCGAACAGGCGATCGAGCTGGTGCAGGTGCGATACCGCACCCACGGAATCCAAATCGAGTCGAGCGTGCCGGATCAGCTTCCTCCGGTGGAGTGCCGCGAAGTGCAGATTGGCCAGGTACTGTTGAACCTGTTGAACAACTCATTCGACGCGATCGAAGCGTCCATGGCCAGCGAGCGCTGGGTGCGAGTGGAGGTATCCGAAGTGCGCTCTGAGAAAGGCGTCGAACAGTTACAGGTCGATGTGATCGACAGCGGCCCAGCTCTATCGAGCGAGGTCAGGGAACACCTGATGGAGCCTTTCTACACCACGAAGCCGTTGGGGGGCGGAATCGGGATGGGACTCAGCGTCTCACGCGCGATCGTGACCGACCATGGCGGAACCCTAGAACTGCACGACTGCGATGGACACACCTGCTTTCGATTGACTCTGCCCGTTATTGCCGTGCATGTGCATGGGGTGGCGGCATGAGGCTCGAAGACGCAACGATTCTTGTAGTAGATGATGAGCCGGACTTGCGGGAGATATTCTCCGTGTGGCTCGAACGTGAAAGATGCACCGTGCTGACGGCGTCGAATGGCGTGGAGGCGCTGAGCATCCTGGAGACGGGCAAGGTCGACGTTCTACTGTCCGACATTCGCATGCCCGTCATGGGCGGGGTGGAACTGGTGCGGCAGGTCTTTGAGAGGAAGCTGGAAGTATCAAGCATTATCTTTGTCTCTGGATTTGGAGTTATGAACCTGCGCGAGATGTACAGCCTTGGCGTCGAGGAGTTGATCGAGAAGCCGCTGAACCGTCAACATCTTTTGCAGGTATTGGGCGATAGCCTGAAGGAGCGGGCGGAATCTTGGCTGATGCCCTTGGCGGAGCCAGTCGAAGAGATTGAGTTGGTGATGGAAAGCGTCGCTGGAGCCGAAGCAACCTGCCAATTCCAGATGGGTAAGGGGGGCTGCTGCTTCGCCAGCGACCGTAGGCTTACCGAGGGAGACACTATCGGCTTGTCGATCCAGTTCGCCAGGGATGGGCAAAGGCTAAAAGCGCAGGGCACAGTCCGGTGGTTCGACGGCGGGGGTTCGCAAGCGGGCGTCTCGTTCGTCTATCTCGATCCTTCGTGCCGGGACTGGGTGGCTGCTGCGTGCGAGCGGGCCTGTCGCACCTTCATTCCACAATGCCGCTGCGACGCATCCGCTGGGCCGTCTGTAGAAGCAGTTCTCCTGACTGGCCGGGCATCGACACTGAAGTAGCCATAGCGTAGATCATTAGAACGATCTGATTCGGCGGTGGACCCATCCGCCTGGACGGTCTTGGCCACAGCGCCAGCATCATCCGGCTTTCACGTCGATAGAATGCCGATGTTTCTAGGTGCTCGTCGGCCTGCCGCCACGGCGCGCTTCAACCCAATTCTGACAAGGGATGGCCGCCTGATTTCTCCTGCAAAGCTAGAGCTAGTTGCATAAATGCCTCAAGGTGATGAGGAGACAGGCGCAGTGGAAGAATCCCTGAAAGACGGTGAGGATGCGGTCGTAGCGGACCTGGATGCGGCGGAAGTTCTGCAGCCAGGCGTTGGTGCGTTCGATTTTCCAGCGCTTGCGGTAGCGGCGGAGCTTTCGTTTATCTTCAAATCGGCGATGGCGGTTGTTGCTGCGGTAAGGAGCGATCAGTTCTGTGCCGCGCCGTTTCAGCCGCGAGCGCAGCGGGTCGGAGTCGTAGCCGCGATCGGCAATTACGCGTTTCAGGCGGGAGCGCGGGCGTCCACGGCCACTGCGCGGCACTTTCACCTGTTCGAGCGTGCTTTCCGCAAGCCGGTGTTCGGAGATTTGCGCGGACGCAAGTTGCGCTCCGACAGGTACGCCGCGGCCGTCGACCACCACCATGCACTTCGTACCTTTCCCACGACGTGTCTTGCCGACCCCGAGGCCCCTTTTTTCGCGGTGACGAAGGTCGCGTCCAGAAATGCCTCCTCCCAGTCCAGCAGCCCGCGCTCGTCCATCTGCGCCAGCAGCTTCCGCCAAGCCCGCAGCCAGACGCCCTGCTCTTCCCACATCCGCAACCGCCGCCAGCAGGTGGAACCGTCGGGATACTCTTCCGGCAGATCGCGCCACCGGGCTCCGGTGCGCAGAACCCATAAAATCCCCTGTAAACATGCACGGTTGGAGGCCCATGGCCGACCCCGTCCATCTTTGCGTCGCCTCGGTTCGGGGAACAACGGAACCAATACTGCCCACTGCTCTTCGCTTAACAAAGATTCCCGCTTCTTCATAGAAGAAGCTCATCACCCAACCCGCCTCACACAAAAGTCACTCTCTTGAGGCCGTACCCATTTATGCAACCAGTTCTAGACACAAAAGGGAGCCACGATGGCAGGCGTATGGGGCGAGGACTTTCCGGGCGTGCCTGCTCCTAAGCCACCCGCACACCAGACCACAGTGCGGGGTCTAAATCATACGTGAGCTTTGACGATGGGTTAGTAGCCTCGTATGCCGCTTGGTTGTCTCGCACGGTTGCATCTGTGATCAGCGCAACAGAGGCAAAGAATTGGTAGTCCCGTGGAAAGTAGATGTGATTGTGACCAAGAGAGCAGCGGATTGCACCGGGCCTTTTGTTCGCAGACCCAAGCCCAGACTTACTGAAGGGACAGGCATCAAACGCAATCGGCTCCGCGCAAGTCCGGCACAATACGCCCCAATATGTTGTCGCCATACTCATAATCTGTCACTCCACTCGGCTGAGTATCTCGACCGTTTGAGCTGAGGGACGCGGAGACGGGATTCACACGCATTGCTTACACAGTCAAAGCCTACGCTTCTAGAACCTGCGCCTATGTGATCTGCGGCACATCTCGGTGCAAGCGTGTGGGCATCGCGTATTCCGACGTAATACCCAGTTTCACGTTCATCAGTCGCCACGCCTGCACGTGTTTCGGCGACAGCGCCATTATCGGACCGGATTCGCGTCGTGATCCTGCGTAACTCTATGATTCTGCGCATAGAGTAACCCGGAAGCGCAGACGGTTCCCATCGTATGCGTAGAGTGTCGCCACGTGACACGTCGGATACGGTCAAGATCATCTGGCCGTACGGTCGAGACTCAGCAGCACCTCGCCCTGATCTTGCCATGGTGTTGTTGGCACGCGGACGCAGGCGTATACCCATTAAAAGATGGCCGAGGTTCAGGGATAAACGCATGTGAGAGCCCGAACATGCGGTCTTCGACGCCTTCCAGGCCGGCGCCGCGAACAATGTCGGCATAGGCCATGGGATTGGGATAGTAGCCACGAAAGATGTTGATGTGCTCGCTCACCCGCAGCATCTCGGGAGCGCGGCCAACCTGTAGCATCACGCCAGTGCGCAGCCGCGTCGCCGTCCGCCGCGGGTCCCCGCCAAAGATGCGGACGCTGCCTCCGCTGGGTGTGCTGAGCCCCATCATCAGCTTCACCGCCGTCGATTTCCCCGCACCATTGGGGCCAAGCAGGGCGACGATCTCGCCGCGGTGGAGTGTGAGCGAGAGGTCGTCGAGGGCAAGCACGCCATTGGCATAGCGCTTGGTGATGTGCGCGAGCGAGGCGACGGTATCATTTGGCGCCTCGGACGCTCCGCCGTATTCGTTAGGACCTGCTTCAGCGAACTCGAGGACTGCGTTCATGGGGGTCGCTCCTATGTCACGAATGACTGATTACAGGGGCAAGTATGGAAGGTTTCGCGCATCTGTTGCAGTGGGGTGCGTCAGGAAAGCGCTGTGACATTTGTCATAAGGGCTCCGGTTGCACAGCTTCTATCATCAGCCATATAGAATTCACACAGGCGCAGACAGAGGTTCGAGAGACATTCCTCGGGGATTTCGCCGGTCAGCTCATCTCAGCCGTACTTTGGTTGATATCGGCGGTTGCTTACACCTGGAAGTCATTTTTCCTTGGGAACTCATCCTGATCCTCAGTGGAGTTCTGATGTTTTCTCTAACCCAACTTGCTCCGAGAGGCATGGGTCATGCATACGCTGCCAAAGGGCCATCCCATGAATGCCCTTGGAACTCAAGTCGCGTTCACTTTGCCTCTAACACTGCCCCTCGTTCTGGCCATTGCCGCGCCGCGCCCAAACTGGTTTCACCCAGTTCTGATGATTACATTGGGCGCTCATTACCTGCCTTTCGTCTTGATGTACGGCATGTGGCAGTTTGGGGCACTGAGCGGTTTGTTGATAGGAACTGGGCTGGTTGTCGCCCTCTGTATCCCACGTCCCATGCGCACTGGCGCATGGCTGACAGCAGCTCTTCTCTTCACATTCGCCTTGATTGGACGGCAGGTTGCGGCTCGCGACCTCCCACGGCGGCGTGATTCCTAGATATCCTGGAAACGCGCTTCTAGATCGACTTCAACCGGTCGGGAGCGGATCGCCAGACACATGCCGACATGCGCGGACTTATTTCTGCGAGAATCCATAACCAGCAGAATACAAAACGATTGCGGCAATTGGCGCTTGGCTTTTGGGGTTGAGACGCGCGTTTCCGGTCGGAGTCGAAGAGGCCGGACAGAGCGACGCAATGCTGCCAACGGGGGCTTCAAGGCAACGAAGAAAGCACCGGCACCGCCGGCGTGCCGCCCCGTTAATCAACTGGTAACTGCCGAGTTGCCGGTCGACCGACTGGCCTTGGCCACCCGCCTGGAGCCTGTGGCCGAGTACCCGTTGCGGTTATGGGGTCCCGAAGTACGTGCTCTGGCTTCCAGCGGTCGACAATACACGGGGATTTTGCAGGTTGATAATATTGGCCCATGCGGAGTTGCCCAGGCTGTCGGTCACTGTGATAGTGAGTGTGGCGTCTGGTTTGTAGACGAAGTTGGGATCCTGTGGCGTGACGATGCATGAAAACGAGCCGTCGGCGTGGCTCGGAAAAATCTCAACGTTGCCTAGACAGGCCTGGGCTGGTACCGGGGTACTATAGTCTGCTTTCGCAGTGAGGCTACTGTTGGGGTAAAGGCCGGTGCCAGTTACGGTCGTGTTGCCGGAAGCGCTAGTGATCTTAGGGGAAGGTACACCGAAGGGCTGGACGATCCGATTGAACGATCCTTGCTGCACCTGGCCGTAGTAGCAATTGGACTCTTCGCCGGTCTGAATGCCTTTAGGATTGGGCCCATTCAACTGGGAGGAAACCGTAAGCGCAGGGTTGCACTTGACCGTGATGGTGCCCATACCTGAGGTGAAAATCGTGTTACCCGACGGTGGGCCAACCACGACGACGCTCAAGGCCCCGAGCGGCGACAGGTCCGACTCTTGAACGGGGCCTCCAGGGTGAAAGGTCTGCCGCCCAATCAGAGGCCAGTTCTGGGGCGTACCGACCGGCGCTCCGTTGCTGAAGACCTGCCCGGACACACCGGTTGCGAAGTTGTCATGACTGCTGTCGAAGGTGAGACTGAGGACGATCTGCGTGCCTGCCGGGATTGTATTGTTCTGGATTGAGAAAATCTGCGGCGAAGCCGTCGCGACTGACGCCAGGGGATCTCCCGGCGCATCCGGGACGTTCCCGCGCCAGGCCTGATTGAACAACACGAGGCTATTGTTCTGCATAATGAGGCCGAACTGCGACCATTGGGCGAACCATTGGTTGTCATTCACACCCCCGGGAGAGGGAGCGTTGCCGTTGATTTGTATCGAGAATGAGCTGGCAACCAGGTCTTCTACGATGTCGAAAGTGACAGTGAAGCTCTGGATGTTCGTGGTTTGGTTGGGCGTAAGGAGGACGTACTGGTTGTTGCTTCCGAAAGGAATGGCGGGCTGGGGCGCTAGAGTGAGCGAGGGGAAGGTCCAGGCGGAGAGAAAGGACCCCTGAACGGCAGACCAAAGCTGATGGTTGTTGGCGAACAGCCTCCTTGGATTGACCACGAGAGCGGCTCCGGCGGCGGATGAGCCGTTGGCTATTTCGATGACGTAGCCGGTCTGCGGGTTCTGGACGAAACAAGAGCCGGATCCGAACGGGTCGGGCAGGAAGTCCCAGAGCTGATTCTGATTGTCGCTGGACCGGACGTTGAAAACATCGAGAGCTGTGCCTGGGCTCTGTGAGGCACCCTTGATGTCAATGCAGTAACCGGTTCCGGGATTCTTGATGATGTAATGCGAGGAGCCCGCGGGGTCGGGAAGGACCTCCCAGGTTTGATTTCCTGCGAACGGTGTCGGAGTGCCGCCCAACGTTGGGGTGGAGACCTTTGGTGGAAAGGCATCCAGGTTGGTTGCCGCCTGGGACGAATTACGCTCGATATCGATGACATTGCCGTTCAGATTGGATTTGATCATCAGATGCGTGCTCATGATTGCGGCTCCTTGGCGAACGAGAGTCGTTCGTGGTTGACGGCTTGCCCGCCGGATGGGGTGTGGGGGGACGAACCGGTCCACCCTGGCTCGTTGGGCGCCTGATCTGCTTCTTATATTTAGCGACAATTTTAGTTTTGCCAGCCGGTCGATATCGAGTTCGGATTGGATCGTCGCCTACTCGTCAGTTATACATAGGTTAATAACGTATGAATACATATAAGGAGTTTGGCGCGTCGATTGCTCTACACATTGCTGACCAGGAGCAGGGGACCGACCTGGCCGACCAGAGTATCGCGAACTTGTGGACTCAGGCTTCGAAAGGGGAAAAGGCGATGCATGTGCATGCCAACCAACTCGATACGAATTTCCAGTTGAATGCTCTCTATGCGGCGGGGAAAGTTGAAGCAAAGCGCGAGGCCGAGCGAACGCGAAAAAAGCTGCTGAACGCCGCTTCGGCACTGGCTGGCGATACCGACGCCTTCGTTGTGCAACTGAGTCGCGATGACGCTGGTGGGGAACAGGCCAATCGGCAGGGCCACGAGAACGGAGGAAAGCAAAAGGACCGAGACGCGAATTCAGAGAGCGCCGAGGAACCGTTTTCGGGTTGGGCGTAGTTCCAGCCCGGTTCAATATGTATCCGGAAGCCGGCTGATGCAGTCGACACTGGACAATATTTGGCCCACCAACCAGGCAGATCTTGCCCTGTTTACGCTGTGCAGCCCCCCGGAGCAAGGGACAGGCTCGATCCCAGTCTTGTGACTCATTCCTTGTTCGCGATCAGGCGCACGATGCGCAGATGCCGCACCTGCATGTGGTTCTGGGTCGTTCGAATCGCGAACCACCCCCGCGTGTACGGTTGCACATCCAACATCTCGAAGATCTTCTCTCCATCGCGCCAGTACTGGACCAGCGAGCCGTCCGCGATCAGCGTCACGGTCTGCGTCTGGTTCGCCACGATGCCTTTTTCGGGATGCTGGGCCAAGGACAAATCGTTCTCCGGCAGCAGGGGTCGCTCCACCGCATCGCCGATATATCGCCGGAACCGCGTGGTCGTATTCCCGTTTCCACCCAGGCCAACGTAATACATCGCAAGCGCGTTGTAGTCGGCGAACTTGCCCGTCCTCTGGTTGGCGAAGATGTCCCTCGGCGACTTCGGATCGGTCGCCATCCAGAAGCTGTTCAGATCGCTGACCCCGTCGTTCGGCCCGCCCGCACTAATCACGGTCGCCTGATACTCGATCATCACTGGCCCTTCGAGTTCCTGCCGGAACCACACCGTCACGCCCGCCGCCACATCGATGTCCAGCACGCCATGCCTCGCGGTGACGGCGCCAGGCCTCTCCATCTCCACCCGCCACGCGCCCAATCCATGCTGGAAGTCGTCCGCGAACAGCACCTTCCCGGCGCGGAATCCATAGTCCGGAGGATCCGAAGCAACGCCTTGGCACGGCCCTGCCCGCGCTATCGTAATCGTGATCGCGGCACTGGCGATCAGGCGCCGGGTTCGCTCGAAAAACTGGCAAATCCCATAGTTCCCGACTCCCGGCACAAAGATAGCAGCATAGCAGCGCGTCGCCCGCCGTTCCATCGAACGCAGGGAAGATGCATCGCAACCAGCAGTCACTTCACAACCTCGCCCCCGGCAATGGATAATGGCCAGTCGATAGCGAACCAGTTAGCTGGCAACTTCGCAGGGAGCCCATTCGTGAACCAAACCACTCGTCGAGAATTCCTGAAAGATGCCGCGCTTGCCGGCACCGTCCTCTCCATGTCCGCGCCGCACAGCCTGTTCGCCGCCGCCCCCGCTCAGACACCAGTCCCGGCTGCCCGGGCAGCCGCACGCCCGGTTGAGCTCGCGCTGCTTCGCAAAGAGCCGTCGCCCCTGCCCACCGGCGTCAGTTGGGGAGTCCCCTGGCCTGAGGGTTCAGTCGCGCGCAACGCCACCTTCAGCCTGAGCGCGCAGTCCGGCAGCCTCCCGCTGCAAAGCTGGCCGATGGCCTTCTGGCCGGACGGGTCCGTCAAATGGGCTGGCTTCGCCACGGTTCTCCCCGCGGGATTCCATGGCGCGGTGACCGTCGCACTGGGCGCGCCGGCCTCCGCGGTCTCGAGCGCCCTCAACGTCACCCTCAACGCCACCTCGGTTGTCGTCGACACGGGCGCGATCCAGTGCTCCATCCCTCGCGCCGGCGCCAACCTCATCGAGTCGATCGCACTCAACGGCAAGGCCATCGCGGGAGCCTGCCAGCTGGTCTGCATTCTGCAGAAGGGCCCCGCCAACAATCCGGAAGACTCGCCCACGCGCGAACGATTTCTCTCCAGCGTCAAGCAGGTGACGGTGGAGCAGTCCGGCCCAGTGCGCGCCGTCGTCAAGATCGACGGCATACATCGCGGCATCACCTCCAAACGGGAGTGGCTGCCCTTCACCGTGCGCCTCTACTTCTACGGCGGCCAGACGTCCATCCGCGTGGTCCACACCATCGTCTTCGACGGCGACCAGGACAAGGACTTCGTGTGCGGCCTTGGCCTCGAGTTCGCCGTCCCCATGCGCGACGAGCCGCGCAACCGCACCGTGCGCTTCGCCGGTGCCGACGGCGGCCTTTGGTCCGAGCCGCTCCAGCCCGGTGGAGGCAGCGCCGCGCAGGAGTCCGGCCAGCCCCTCCCCGCCAACTCCATCTTCGAAAAGAACGCCATCTGGAATGACTTCAAACTCACCCAACCCACGCCCGACGGCTTCACCATCGTCAAGCGCACCGGCCCGCAGAACACCTGGGTCTATTCCAACTCCGGCGCCCGCGCCCCCGGCCTCGCATATGCCGGAGACCTCGGCGGCGGCCTCGCGGTCAGCGTCAAGAACTTCTGGCAATCGTTCCCCGCCGCGCTGGAGATTCAGGGTGCGGCCAGCCCGGCCGCGAAGCTGGTGGCCTGGCTCTGGTCGCCCGACGCGCCGGAGATGGACATGCGCTTTTACGACACCCACGGCCATGGACTCGACGCGGCCTACGAGGACGCGCAGCCGGGACTAAGCACCGCCTACGGCGTCGCCCGTACCAGCGAACTCACTCTCTTTCCTTCCTCGGCCTTCCCAGCCAGGCAGGATACGGTCGCCATGGCCGACGCCGGCAGCCAGCTCCCCTTGCTCGCCGCAACGCCGGAGTACCTCCACTCCACCGGAGTCTTCGGCTCATGGAGCCTGCCCGACCGCAGCACGCCCTTCAAGAAGTCCATCGAAGACGGCCTCGACTCCGTGCTCGCCTTCTACCAGCGTCAGGTCAGCGACCGCGCCTGGTACGGCTTCTGGCAGTATGGCGACTTTATTCATTCCTACTCCGCGCCGCGTCACGTCTGGCACTACGACTGGGGCGGCCACGCCTGGGACAACACCGAGCTGGGCGCGCCCTTGTGGCTCTGGTACAGCTACCTGCGCAGCGGCCGCGCCGACCTCTTCCGCCTGGCCGAGGCGCACGCCCGCAACACGAGCGAGACCGACACCTATCACCTCGGCCCCATGCGCGGTCTCGGCTCGCGCCACAACGTCGTCAAGTGGGGCGACGGCGCCAAGGAAGCCCGCATCAGCCAGGCCGCCCACTGGCGTCCCTTCTACTACCTCACCACCGACGAGCGCACCGGCGACATCATCCACGAGTCCGCCGAGTTCGCACCGCAATCCATAGCCAACTTCGATCCCATGCGCGAAGCCGAACCGCGCACCCCCGGCGAGCCGCCCGTCCGCCTCCGCATCGGTCCAGACTGGTTCGCCCTCGCCGGCAACTGGATGGCCATGTGGGAACGTACGGGCGACAAGCACTGGCACGACCTCATCACCGCCGGCGTCGATTCCATCCTCGCCCTGCCCTACGGCCTCGAGACCGGCAAGCCCGAGGCCAACTCCAAGGCCCTCGCCGCCACCGTCGGCTTCGATCCCGCCACCGGCAAGCTCACCGCCATTCCCAATCCCCAAACCCACGCCCTCGTCCCCGCCAACTACAACCTCGCCACCATCCAGGGCGGCGGCGAAGTCATGTTTGAGCTTGTCCCGTTGCTCGGCCGCAAGGACTTCGAAGCCGCCTGGCTCACCATGTGCCGGCTCGGCATTGCCCCGCCCGACGTCTGGGACAAGGACCGCACCACCCACACCGAGGGCGCAGACGCCCAGTTTGTGGCGCCCGGGCAAAGCGGGCCGCGCCTCGCCGCCTACGCCTACGCGAAGACCGGCAATGTCGCCTACGCAAAGAAGGCCATCTCCATGCTGCTCGCGCAGGGCGGAGGCATCGCCAACCCGCACATGGTCACCGGCTCGGACTCGCTACGCCCGGTGGAGGAGGATGCGCGCCTCCAGACCAACGAAGCCTCGCAAACCGCGCTCCAGTGCATCGAGGTCCTCGAGCTATGCAAGGACCATCTCCCCACCGAAGCGGCGGTCCGCACCGTCCGCGATTTTCGTGATCGTCCCGCGCCCTCAGTTTTAAGGTAATACGGTGATGGTGCTCAGCCGCTGCTGATTCGTTCCGGCGAACGGACGGCGCCGCGGGGATCAATTCTCGCCAGAGGTGCCCCTACTATCCTGAAAAGTCATTATCGGTAACTGGGTCCGCGCGGATGTCGGAACAGACCCCAGACGTTGTAATCGCGACGTTCCGTCGGATGTAGAATGACAGCGGCTGCGCCAGGGTCATCGAGCCGCGATGCGAAACGGGCCATCGGCTGTTGAAGCGCCTTAGGTTCAGCGGCAGCGTCTCTCCCAAATGGGGGCCCAGCTGCGGCTTACAGCACGTAGCTGATCCAGCTCCATTAGACGAATGACATGTAGCAGAATGCATGCGATCGACCGAACTCTTGCTTTGCAAACGCCTTGATCGAGCAGAGCTATAAGGTATCGCTCACGTTCTTTGAGGAGCGGCGCTTCGCGCTGCTTGAGACGAACTCTTTCTCGTACGAACAGACAGTCGATCATTTCTGCGGTCCTCTCTCGGAGATCGTGGGGTCCTTGGTTGAATTAGTTATGACGGTCTTGCTCCAAGAGTGGGGGCGGAGCAAACACGATAGGCTCAGCGACGCGACTAATGGCGTACTAGGGGGTAGTCCGATTTCTATTTGTCCATAAAGTGCGGGTCGAAATCAACTTCGCTTCGCAACTGTTTGTGCTGTCGACCGGCGACTCTGTCTATTTCGACGCTCACATTCCCCATAAAATAAGATCGCTTGGTTCGCATCCTGCCCAGGTATTAGTCATCATTAGTTCCTCGCGATAACCAGCCGGATGAGATCGTTATTCCAGGAATCACGACTGCGGTCGTCCTGCGGACGTGAGCAGCAGGCAACATTGATCCATTTTCCGCTCCCTATCTACGCAGGAGCCGGCAAACGCGGTGCCACCAGAGTGGACAGTCCATCCTTTAAATTGACTGCTTTGGAGACGATCTGCACCTGGGCTGGCTTTAACCCATCGCGGGAAGCGGTGATGGTGATTGACCCAGGGGTGAGCGTCGAGCGAATCGCGACTCGGCTAATCCCACACTCGGTGTTCAGATAGAGATTGTTCGTGGAATTGATCTTCCCGCTGTTATAGCCACCTCGCCAGATTGCCCGGCCGGTGCAGGTGAAGTCGATGCGGGCGTCGTCGGTGGGGCAGCGCTGGCCTTTTGCGTCGACGACTTCTACATCGATGAGCACTGCATCTTGCCCGTCGGCTTGTAGACCGCAGGGGCCGGCGATCAGAGTGAGTTTGATGGCCGCGGGCGCGCCAGCGGTGGTGAGTTCTTGTTCAGCCACGATCCTAGCGCCGTTCTTGCCGACGGCGCGGAGGGTGCCGGGTGCGAACTCGATTAGGGACCAGGAAAAGATCCAGCCGCTTTCCGGCTTGGAGTTCACTCCGGCGGACTTGCCGTTGACGAAGAGTTCGACGGATTCGGTGTTGGCGATGACGTAAATGGTCTTTACCGTCTTGGCGCCGGCGGCCTGGCTGGTCGGGTAACTCCAGTGGCCGAGGATGTGCAGATCGGGCTGCTCATTCAGCACAACACGATGGGCGAAGTAAATCTGCTTTGGCAGACGCACGGCGTCGACCTTGCCGCTGACGCGCGCGACCTCGCTTGAGTCCTGGCGGCCGTCGGCGTCGGAGTCCGTGAAGTAGATCGATGCGTAGCCTGACCAGCGGGAGTGGGCGGGGGCAGGGTTCGAGATGCGGTTCTGCCAATACTCAAAGTAGCGCCCAATCCAGCCCAGGGCGAAGTTCTCCGAGGTGAAGAGGTAGGCGGAGTCGGACCTCCAGGTGTCGTCCGGACCCTTCTTCGCTTTGTAGTACGGTGGCGAAAAGTCGTCCCACATCCGGCGCGCTCCTTCTTCCCGGTAGTCCTCCGTCTCGAGGAAGGGTGCGCGGTCGCGCCGCTCTGCGGAAAAACCCCGGAACTGATCGCTGGGTTGCATCAGTTGCTCCGTTCTCGGATCCTGGGCGATCATCACCGGATAGTATTCGGAGACTGGAGTGAGTGCTGCATACTCCGCATTGGTGGTGTTGCTGCGGCAGCCGACCACGCGTTGACCATAGCGGTCCCACCGCTCCTTCTGTGCGATCATCTGCTGCAGATGCTGCGGCGTAATGACCGCTGCGCCCGCCTCCCAGAACAGAATGCTCGGGTTGTTGCGGAAGTAGATCATCGAGTTACGCATGACCTCGACGCGCTGCTCCCACTGGCGCCCTTCCCGGTCGCCCTCCTTGTCCCCCGCGGGGCATATCTGCACGATACCGAAGCGGGCCATAGCGTCGGCGTCGACCTTCTTCGGCGAGACGTGCATCCAGCGGATGTAGTTGGCGTGGCTGTCGCGGATCATCTTGGCGGTGAGATCGTGGAGCCAGTCAGGATAGGCCTCGCCTAGGCCAGCCCACTCGTTGGTGCAGCGCTGGGCAAAGCCTTTGAGGTAGAAGAATTTTTCGTTGATGTAGACGCCGCCGGTGCCAACGCCACCCTTGAACTCGGCTTTGCGAAAGCCGGTCTCGGTGCGGGTGACGTCGACCACTTTGCCGCCGACTCTGAGGAGGGTGTAGACGTCGTAGAGGTGCGGGTCGCCGGGGCTCCAGAAGCGTGCGCCCTGGAGCGGGCCGGTGGCGCGATGGATGGCCTTTACGCAGTCGGCCATTTCGCTGGGAGCGCCGTCGAACTGCGCACGCACGACGCCTGCGTGGTCGACGACGACGGCGGTTAGGGCGACGGTTGCCCGACTGCCGGAGCTGTTGCGTACCTCGGATTCGACGGTAATGTCGGCGGTTTTCTTGGCGATGTCGAAGTCGGCAGCATGGATGTAGGTGCCCTGGCTTTCGAGGCCGTCGTAGAGCGACAGCGTCTGGTGGATTTTGCCGGTGATGTGCAGCCAGACGGGGCGGTCGATGCCGCCATGGTCGGGGTTGAAGTCGTTGGCGTTCCATTCAAAGGGGGTGTTAGTAGCGCGCTCGGTGTAGGCGATCCGGTTGTCGACTTTGACGGCGAGGATGTTCTCTTCGCCGCCGAGCTTTACGACGTTCGTGATGTCGATGCCATAGGCGTTGACTCCGTTTTCGGAGAGGCCGATTTCCTTGCCGTTGAGGAAGATGTCGCCGGCCTGGCGGAAGCCTTCGAACTCGAGGAAGAGATTGTGGCCGGCCAGATCGGCGGGCAGCTTGAAGTGCTTGCGGTACCAGGCGAGGCCTTTGTAGGTGCCGCGATCGCCTCCGCTGTGCGAGATGATAGTGCGGAAGGAGTCGATATCGTTGAAGCTGTGTGGGGTGGAGATGGCCGCCCACTTCGAATCGTCAAATGCGATGGTCTCCGCATCTTTCACATCATCACGGAAGAACCTCCAATCGAGATTGAAGTTGATCGTGGAACGTGGGGACCCAGGGGGAATATACGGGGCCGTCGGACCCTCAGGGATCCCGACCGCGAACGACGGATAAGACCTGCCTAAGACAACCGGCAACCCCATGGCGATGAGGCTGGCATTTCCGACAAACCTGCGTCGTGAAAGCTGCTTTGACGACATTCGGACTCCCTATCGATTTCTCCTGGTGCGGAGGCAATTCCGCCATGGTACACGGACGGGGAAGCAACAAGAAAGTTGGAATCGAGGGGCGCGGTCGCGCTCTATTCGATCTCGATGCAGGGAGAGAAGCCGATCAAAACTACAGTTCGCAGCGCCCCCACGGAGGCTCTCCCTGCGGCGTATGTAGTAGTGGCCCGATTGCAGTATTCCGCCTCTTCCACTGATAGGAGCCGTCCGCCGGTACTAGGCAGCGGCGGCGCTGTAAGGGACCGCGCCACGTTGCGGCGGTTGTCAGGGTCTCGGCGCGGGCGTTGAAGGTTGAAAAGCCTTTGAAATCGGAGAGTGCCTTGGCAAAATACGGAACCAGCCCCCTGCGCATGAGCGCCAACTCCCGAGCGTCCGATTCCCGCTCCAGGCGGATGACGGGCTGGAAGGTTGTCGGGGCGATATTGAAGTCGGACACGACGGCAAAGTTCTCAGAATCCCAAATGTGGAATCCTTCGGCAATCGCCTGCTTGTCTCCGACGCGATCGTAGCGGCCACACGTAAGACAAATAGGCTAACATCGGCCCGTAGCTCACGGTCACCATAGCGCCTCCTCCCCCTCTTGGGTATCTAAGCGTTGGGTGTGACACCAGGTACGGGCCTGCCCGCGGGATCACTCAACGGTCCCAAAATCGCGGATGCAATATTCTGCGGCAGTCCGGAACGGGAAACACGCAATGGCCTGATCTCGTGAATTGACATCCTCTTCCGACGTCGAGGTCCAGACACTGCGCAACACTGTTCCAAGAGGCCCCAACGGCGGCACCGCTCTGGCGGAAAGTGATCCGGCGGCACAGGTGATCGTTGGCTCATCGACGACCTGGAGCGCGCTTGCAGCCTCCCCGAAGTTGCGAGCAGGCCTGGGTGACGCTGTCCGGCGAGGCGTCTCCGTGTGAAACATTTCAGCCTTGGAGAGGAAGGCCGCACGTCAATTTCCGGGGCATGGCTCTAAATCAGAACGAATCCGCTCTGGCCGGAAGTGCTTTAGGTGGGCGGAGCATAAGGTTTCACCTGAGGCAGAAGGCCCAACTGCTGCATCATGCTGAGATCGTCGCGGACTGCGTAGTGGTCGACAATGAGACCGTCCTTGAACCTGCACCAGTGAATATGCTCGACCTTGAAGCTCTTGCCGGTAGGAGGCACGCCGACCAACAGACCACCGTTGATATGCCGTTTGCCGACGCCCTTATGCGTACCCGTCACGGTCACGCGAGTAATCACAACATCGCCAACTGCGGCCAGCTCTTCTATCTCCATGCGCCAGTCGGGAAAGGTGGTGTAGATGTCTGTGAGTATCGCCAGGGTGCCCTTGCGCCCCACGGGTCGACCGAAGTTATCTGCGTCTTCAGCACCGAACTGCGCAGCGGCAGAATAGTCCCCGCTGTTCATCAAAGCGTTTTGGCGGCGAATAATCGCGGCGTTCTTGGCGGCGAGATCGGTTTGCTCGATTTCATCGTGTTCCTGATCGCTCCCGGATTCGGCCAGTGAGGATGCGGCAAGCGCCATACCCGGAACAAGAGCCAATGCAGCGAGCACCTGACGACGATTCGTATGCATGTTTTCTCTCCTTTTCCCACTTGCCCGTGAAAGCAAGAGCAGTCTCCGGCCTGGTTGAGCCATCGCCGGGAGTCCTGATCTTCCTCGCTTCACCTTGCATGCAAGATGCCCCAAACTTCCCGAAAAGGAAAGTAAACTCATTGCAAATTCTGCTGTAAATGCGTAACGACGTGAAAACAAGGGTCGCAAAGGGGTGCTGTAAACTGATTTTTATCGAGATCGGAACGGATCCTAACGATCCTCATGCACATCCCGCCATCCACTTTGGGAGTGACCCATGAAGAAGACGCCAGCCGGCGCGGTCTATGAATTCGGACCCTTCACGGTGGATACCGGTTCCGGTGAGCTGCTGAAACACGGCAGCCGCGTCAGCTTGCAAGAGCAGCCGTTTTCCCTGCTCGTGATCCTGGTCGAGCGTGCCGGCAAAGTTGTTACCAAGGCTGAGATCCAGGAACGCATCTGGGACCGCCAGACCTTTGTCGAATTCGACGCCGGCCTCCGGGTTGCCGTGGGAAAATTGCGAGCGGCTCTGGGAGATACGGCTGCCGACCCACGCTATATCGAGACCATCCCGAAGCAAGGCTACAGATTTTTCGGCCCGGTGATGCAGCCACCGGTTCCAGCCGATGGCAGCTCCAACGGCCTGGACAATGGTCTGGTCCCAGCGCCCGGGCAAGACGAAGCCCAGCACTCCTCTTCGGGTCACCCGCTTTTACGAACGCGGGTGATTGCCGGCACCGTGGTTTTGCTGGCAGGCTTGGCGATTGCTGCTTTTCTACCGCGCAACAGGCAAACACCCGCAGGGAAAGATACGGTGGTTCTGGCCGACTTTTCCAACTCCACGGGAGATCCGGTCTTCGATGAGACGTTGCGACAAGGCATGGCAATCGAGCTTGAGCAATCGCCTTACCTGGGTCTGCTTTCGGAGGAGCGGATTCGACAGACGCTCCGATTGATGGAGAGACCGTCCGATACCCGGCTCAGCCCGGAGATAGCAAAGGAGGTCTGCGAACGAACGGGAACAGCAGCCGTCCTCGATGGCTCAATCGCCAAGATGGGCAGTCAATTTGTCCTGGGATTTCGTGCGACCGATTGCCGCACGGGAACGCTTCTCGATCAACAACAGGTGCAAGTGGATCGAAAAGAAGACGTGCTGCACGCGCTCACGAAAGTGGCAAGCGATTTCAGAAGGCGCGCAGGTGAATCGATTGCCGAATTGACAGCCCATGACAAGCCTTTGGAAGAGGCAACCACGCCATCGCTCGATGCGCTGCGAGCGTATACCGATGGCGTGAAGACTCTCCAGGTGAACGGCTCCTATGACGCGATTCCATTCTTTCAACATGCGGTCGAGATCGATCCGAACTTTGCTGCTGCGTATGTTTTCCTCGGTCGAGTTCAGGGAGATATAGGCGAACTGGACCTCTCGGCCGAGAACATCGCAAAGGCCTATCAACTGCGCGATCGCGCCAGCGATGCGGAGAAGTTCTTCATCACCGCTCAGTACGAAATCGTGGTGACCGGAAATATGGAAAAGGCAAACCAAACTTGCGAAGAGTGGACTCGGATCTATCCGCGGGAAAAAGGCCCCCATGGATTTCGAGGAGGGATGATCTATCCAAGCTTGGGAAAGTTTCAAGAGGGTGTCGATGAATCCAAAAGGCTTCTTGAGTTCGACCCGGACTTTCCAATCGGCTACTCCATGCTCGCCGGAAACTATGTTTTCCTGAACCAACTCGAAGAAGCGAAGAAGACGTTGGACAAGGCGTCGGAGCGTGGCGTGGACAGTCCAGTATTTAGAATCCAGCGATACGACTTGGCATTCCTCGAAGGCGATAGAGCAGAGATGGCGTGGCAACTGGCTCTCGGTCGAAAACAGACGGGAGCGGAAGATTGGATCACGGACCGTCAGGCCTTCGCCTTCGCATATGCAGGACGTCTCACAGACGCACGGGGCATGTTGCAAGAGGCTACGCAACTGGCGCAGACGAAGAACCATCAAGAAAGGGCGGCTCAGTTCCAGGTGGAGGCAGCCCTCTGGGAAGCATTGTTCGGAGAGCCCGATCCAGCGCGGAAACGTGCTGTAGCTGCCCTCGCCCTGTCAAGAAGCCGCGAAGTGACCTACGGCGGTGCGCTCGTATTTGCACTTGCCGGTGACAACGTCCGCGCCGAAGCAATGACGGATGATTTGCAGAAGCGATTTCCGGAAGACACTGCTGTGCAGTTCAGCTATGTGCCAACGCTTCGCGCCCGGCTAGCGCTGAACCGAGGGATGGCTGCCAAGGCCGTGGAGGATCTGCAGTCAGCCATTCCGTATGAGCTAAGCGCGCCTCCCAACAGCTTTATCGGATTTGGTGCGCTCTATCCTGTCTACATGCGCGGAGATGCATATCTGGCCGCGCACCAAGGGGCACGGGCAGCCGCTGAGTTCCAGAAGATTCTCGATCACCGCCAGATTTCGGTCAGCGACCCCGTGGGAGCGTTGACGCTGCTGCAGCTTGGACGGTCCTTCGCCGCGGCCGGAGAGAAGGAAAAGGCCCGCGCGACCTACTCAGGCTTCCTTGATCTGTGGAAAGATGCGGACGCAGAGATTCCTGTTCTAAGGATCGCCAGGATCGAGTTCTCGAAACTTCAATAGCTCTTAATGTCCCAAAGGCTTCTTCTTCGATTTCGCACCTTAGAGATTAGCCACAGGTTGTTTCGGCTTCATCCAGAAGGTTGAATTTTTGAGACGAATCTTCGCTTAACCTGAGGAACAAAACGCCCGAAATACGCCGCTGTCGCATGGAATGATTCTCGGATTACGCAAAATCGCGTGTGCGCGTTTTGACGAGATCCGATCTTGAAACGTGCATGGCCTAATATCGCCAATCGAAGCTCAGATGGGGGGTGCGCGAGGATGTGCCAGCAGCTTTAGCGCACAAGTAATCCAATCGTTGCAAGGCAGTACGAGTGGTTCGTCGAAAGGGTCAGAATTACCGCGAACTTGCTGTAGTATTCACACATCAAGTTTCCAAATTGAGCTTTTTCGGAGACCGCATGAATGCTCCATCTCAAAATCAGGATGGCATGGGCAGCCTTCTGTATTCCAATGGCTCTGCCCGATTCCGTGTCTGGGCGCCGTTAGCGTCCGGTGTCGACGTCGTCCTGTGGGATGCAGCAGGGGCTCCCACTACCTATGCGCTGGCCAACGAGAATGGCACGCCGAACTGGTCCGCGGACGGCATTGCGGCCCCCGCAAGCACACGCTATCAATATGTCACTAAGACGAGTGGTTACAGTTGAACCTTGGGTTGGTCAGACCATAGGGATATCGTGATCGTGCAACACGTGCCCGAGTTGTTCTAGCGATTCGTCGGGCCTTCGCCCGCTTCCCTGCAGACCTCGGTCCCCGTTGTCTCCAGCCAAACATGGACTAAGAATTGATTGCGTTCCACCCATTGGACACGCTCAAGAATGAGGAATGAACTGTTCTCCCGGGCTTTTCCCTACTCAGGGACGCCACGGACCCCCGAGCCATGCTAGTCCAGCGAGGCATAGAAAATATACACCGATCGCATTTTGGTGAGGCACAGACCGTTAGCCGCCTAACACACCCATCAAACCGTTACCTCCCAGCCTTTCTCGTACGTGCGTCCCCAAAGCTTCATCGCCTCCGGATCGCCGACGACGTGCCCAGTCTTGTTGTCCAGCTTCAGCTCGCGGTTCACGCGCCACGCGACATTGGACAGTTGCAACATGGTCACGCTCACGTTCGCTACCTCAATCGGCGAATGTAGCTTCTCGCCAGTCCGAATCCCCGCAATGAAGTTGGCGAAGTGTGCGTCCGTCATCGAGTCCCGCCCAACCAGATCGCCCGTTGAAGCGGCATTGCCCTCGCTGAATTCGCTGGTCTTCTTCCCGTCCGGGTCGTAGATCTCATAGCTCGTCCGGTCCAGCACCACGCTTCCCTTCGTCCCCTGGATCAGAGATCCGCGTCCGCGGTTGTAGTACTTCATACCGTTGCAGCACTTGCCTTCCCAACTGATCATCTTGTCCGGATACTCAAAGCTCGTCACCATCGTGTCGTAGAACTGCCAGTCATCCTGGAAGTGGTATCGCCCCGCCGAAGCAGTCACGCGGTCCGGATATTCCGCCTGCAGCGCCCAGCGACAAACATCCACTTCATGTGTCCCATTGTTCAGGCTCTCGCCAGTTCCATAGCGAAACAGCCAATGCCAGTTGTACGGATGGATATTGTCCTTGTACTCACTCCTCGGCGCCGGCCCCTGCCACAACTCCCAATTCAGCCACTCCGGCACAGGAACTACTTTGCCTGTCCCCATTGACTTGCGAGTGTTCTCGTACCATGCCTTCGCAAAGTAAGGCCGTCCGATTAACCCATCGTGAATCTGCTGGATCAGCTTGATCGACATCGGCGCTGAACGCTGCTGATCGCCAACCTGCACCAGCTTGCGGTACTTCTTCTGCGCCGCGACCAGCAACTCACCTTCGCGCGGATTGTGGCTCGACGGCTTCTCCACATACACATGCTTGCCCGCCTTCAATCCCAGAACCGCCATCGGCGCATGCCAGTGGTCCGGAGTCGCAATGCAGATTGCATCCACATCCTTCGACTCCAGCGCCTTGCGGAAATCGCCTTCAGCGATGGGCGCATAGCCCAGCGTCTTGCTTGCACCAGCGGAGAACGTCGCCAGCGCCTTCGTATCGACGTCGCAGCAGTAGGCCATCCGCGCAGTCGCCTTGTTTGCGTTCAGTGCTGAGAGATGCGCCCCACCACGCCCGCTCAGTCCAATCGCGGCGAAGTTCACGCGCTCATTCGCGCCTAGAATCTGCGCATAGCTCTTTGCCGTCGAAGCCACCGCTGCTCCCGCAATCCCCACCGCAACACCATCCAAAAACCTCCGGCGTGTGATCATTTGACCTCTTACTTTCACTCTTGTTTTGTTTAGCTGGTTGGAGTATGCATAGCAGCGCAGAACGGCAGCGCCTATACCTTCGCGCCGATCTTCTGCGTGAGATAGTCCCTGCTGATTACGGCGCACTCTTTCGGCGTCCTCGCGGCATCGGGAACGCGGTCGAGTTCGACTACCGCCCATCCCTTGTAGCGCACCTTGTGGAGCGCCTTGAATACCGCTGGAAGATCCACCCGTCCTCGGCCGAGTTCCACAAACTCGAACGGATATCTGACATTCGCCGTTCCCAGGGGCAGATCGACCACGTCCTTGAGATGAAGGAAAAGCAGCCTGTCGCGGTATCTCTCAATCGCCTTTACTGGATCGCCGCCACCCGCAACGTAATGTGCAGTATCCAATTCGAGCTTGACGTACTTCGGGTCCGAGGCTTCGAGAACAAGATCAAGGTGTTCCGGGCGCTCGCTAATGGTAGTGAGATGGTTGTGATAGCCAATTGGAATGCCTAGATCGGCGGTGCGCTTGCCAATCGCGGTAAGCCGCTGGCCTAGTCGTCTGCACTCATCCGGTGTGACTGTGCGCGGATACACGGTGTTCTGATCTATCAGCTGTAGGTAAAGCGCGCCTGCGTCGCGCGCGAACTTTGCACAAGTCACTTGCCTGGCGACGTCAACGTCCTCAGGCGTATCGAGCGAGGGAGCGGTACTGGAGAGCGCGACGAAAGTCAGCTTGTGCTGCGCCAGCAGGTCCTTCAACTCGTCAGGCTTGAACTCGGCAATAGCATTAGCGCGGAGTTGAATGCCGGGATAGCCGACAGCGGCAATATCCTCGATAGCTTGGCGATCGTTCGCGTTCCATGTGATAGCGGCATAACCGTACTGTATGCGCTCTGTCGTGGGAGTTGCGTACCCTGGAATCGCGCAGGACGCCGATACCGCAGCCAGTGTTGCAAGAAATTCGCGGCGAGTTTGCTTGAAGTGCATATGGTCTCCGTTTCATGTTGTGCAGTGCATGTGGCTGCTCTATTTCTAATAATTCACAAAGTGCTCTAGAAACTCTCTTCCTCGGTTGTCTGCTCGAAACAGTTGTCGGTCGGGAGCTGAATTCACCAAGAATCTCCTACAATCCAGTCATGCTTTAGTGGCAAGGCGAAACGGAAGATTGTGGAAGGGACGTATCGGCGGAAGGATTGCTCCGCTCAGTAGCTTGGGCATAGCGATACGGGTCGCCGCGGCGGCGGGTCCGGCAACAAAGATACCGCGATTCACTTGCATGGTAGGAGCGCCCCGAAAGAGAGTGCAATTCTGTTAGTTGCTAACTACTGTGTCTAGGACACACGTTAAATGCTCTCAGCAATATCGCTTTTGCAAAACAGCTTGCAGATGTGGAGGTTCACTGCGGCGGACTGTGGAGCAGCAACCTTGCAACTCAATAAACCTAGCACCAAAGCCGCAGCCATAGTTGTCAGAATCGGCAATTATTTATTTGCTCCAGTCCTACTTTGGTAGGTTTACAGGTACTCCGGCAGACGCCTAGCATCGCCCTCGATATAAACATTGTGATTTTGTGTAGGTCCACAGCGCGCGATGCGCCGCGCCGCAGATTTCTTTGGTTACTGTCTCGACAAGGTCCGAGCGCGGAACTGTATTCGGAGGTTTCACTTGATATCACGCATGTCGTCAACAATTGTTAGCTCGTCGAAGAAAGTCACAGTAGCCGTAACCGTAATCGTGTGTCTTTTCCTGCTTGCCGGGGCATCGGCACACGGGCAGGATGTGAGAGCTAGTCTGGGCGGTAAAGTTACCGACTCGAAAAGCGCGGCCGTTGTGAATGCAACAGTGGCCGTTACTGCGGTTGAGACGGGAGTGGTTGAGACAACGGTTACGAACGGCGCAGGCGACTGGATTGTAACGACACTCTTGCCCGGCCACTACAGCTTTGATGTGAAGGCGCCCGGGTTCAAGATCGAGGAGCGCACTGCCATCGAGTTGCAAGTAGGGGACAAGAAGTATGTCGATACTCAGATGCAGGTTGGCGCTGTAAGTGAGTCGGTGACCGTCGTGGCGACGACACCGTTGATTGACCTAAGTTCGGCGGTCTCGGGCGCGGTGCTCACGCAGACGGAGCTTGAGCAGATTCCGACCCAGTCGAACGCAGTGACGATGGATGTGGCGGAGTTGCCTGGCACTACGGTAAGCGGCGGCGTTGGCGGAGGTGTGTTCCTGTGGTCGAACAGTGGCCTATCCGGTACGGTCGTGAATGCGGCGGGCAGCGGCAATGGAGCCATCAACTATTCGATCGATGGTGGAACTGCAAACTTTAATTCCGGCAGTCTGGCATTTGAACCACCGACGGACGCGGTGGGCGAGCTCCGCGTGATCCCCAACGGCTACGATGCATCGCTCGGCAGAGGATCTGCGGCGACGGAGATCATCTCGTTGAAATCGGGCGTCGAAAAGTTTCATGGCGACCTGTACGAGGATAACCAGGGCAGTTATCTCAACGCAAACTCTTATATTAACGATGCAAACAAAGCGGCGATTGCTCCGATTCATGTAAACGAATATGGCGGTTCAGTCGGCGGCCCTGTCTGGCTTCCCAAGCTCTACGACGGTCGCAGGAAGAAGACTTTCTTCTTCTTTACTTATGCCGGAATTCGCAATATTCAGGCTTCGGACACGGGCGAGGCGACGGTCCCGACTGCGCTGGAGAGGTCGGGCGATTTCAGTCAGTCCTACAACGTCGTGTCGGGCGTTAAGTATCCAATCCAGCTCTTCAATCCTTATGGTGCGTATTCGACGACCACGGGCAGGCCCGCGTATGGGACGTCCCCAGTTCTCCCTGGTCCAATCGATCCCATTGCCTTGAACTACTTTGCTCATATACCGCTTCCGTCTCTCACCCCTGAGTCCGGCGTTTCAACCAACGCCGATAACAACATTCTGAAGCTGGGGGAGCAGAACGACAAGTTCCGCGGTTATACGCTGCGTTTGGACCAAACGTGGAACAATCGCAACCACTCCTTTGTGAGTATGTACTACAATTCCTTCGGCGAGATCAGCGACACCGATTTTGGCACCTCCGCGCAATACCTTCCTCTTCAAGCGCAGGGCCAGTTCCGCCAGAACCGCGGCATCACCTTCGACCATGTCATTACGCTGAAAGATACTTTGGTTCTCGACCTGAGCTACCACCTCTTGAACTATGTCTCCACGCTCTTCGATCTGGCCGGCGGGGTCAATCCCACCAGTTACGGATTCCCTTCAAGCTTTGCAGGTCAGATGCAGGACCCTTCGATTCCGGAGGTGACCGGCATTACGAATAACGTTGCTCTCGCTCTTGGAGCGAGTCAGTCCGGACAGTTTGCTCCAACCGACATCAATCAGGACATCAACGCACGTCTCTCGCAGGTCTACAAGAACCACAATTTCCGCTATGGTGCGGAGTACCTGATCCAGCAGGAGTCTAACCATACGTTAGGCGATTCGGGTGGAGATTTTGCGTTCGGCGCAAACTATACATCACAGTTCGGCGCCGAGAAATCATCTTCCAATGGGAGTGGCTCAGGCGACGCCATCGCCGACTTTGAACTGGGGCTTCCCGGCAGTTCCAGCAGCATTCCAACTAACACCAGCCAATTCCTCTCGGCTCGCTACACCGCCTTATACTTCCAGGATGACTGGAGATATACGCCAAAGCTGACCTTGAGCTTAGGCATGCGCTGGGATTATGAGCGCCCAACCACCGAGAGATTCAACCGCTTCTTTAGCCGATACAATGCCACCGCCCCGCAAACAGCGGTAACCGCTGCGTCGGAGCCTGGCTATGCAAATATCTATGGCCTCAGCGGGACGGCGAATCTAGGCGCCGGCTTGCTTCAGCAGTGGGGGCCGTCGCCTGGCGCATTCCAGGTGATCGGTGGACCGGAGTACGCAGGCGTCAATGGGACGCCACGCGGTGAGACCAATCCGCGCTACAAGTATTTTCAGCCGCGCATCGGCTTTGCATACCAAATCATGAACAATACCGTGCTGCGCGGCGGAGTGGGACGCTTTGTTCAGGCCGACTTCAATCCGAACTCAAACCAGACCGGCTTCTCTTCCACCACCCCCTACTGCCCGTCGACCTGCACCAACTACGATACGGTGGGTGAGACCTGGGACAATCCGTTTCCGCAAGGGCTGGTTGTGCCTACCGGCAACTCGCTCGGACTACAGACGAACGTAGGATCGCCTACGGGTGGTACCCCTACCTATTTGGCTCCGAATATCGGCCGTGTTTATGTGGACACAGCCACTCTTGCTGTGCAGCGGCAGATCAAGGGCTACCTGTTTGAGGTAGGCGGCGTTTTCAACCGAACCAATGGTCTCGGCATGGCATCAGGGAATAACAGAGACATCAACGTGCCGAGCGCGGGGGCCTGGTTTGCAGCGAACACGCCAATCTTCGCGGCAAATGGTTTGCCCGATGCTACGCTACCTGGCAACACGGCGGAGACCAATCCATTCAAAGGCGTCCAATACGTCAACCCTACAGAGATCGGCGCTGGAACGGAGACCGCATACCAATTGCTTCGCCCCAACCCCTCCGCTGGAGACATTTATCTGAACAACGGCATTGGCAGGGACTTCTACTATGCGCTGAACACGAAGGTAGAGAAGCGGTTCAGCAACGGCTTCAGCCTCCTGCAATCGTTCGACTATTCGAAGAGGATCTCAGAGGACGACCTGTACGCGAACCAGGCCGTTGCCGTGAAGATCGAGAAGCGGCTGGATGCCGCTGATAACCGGTTCCACTACACTTTGACGCCAATCTATGAACTTCCTTTCGGAAAAGGAAAGCGCTTCCTGGGCAGTTCCAACTGGGCAGAGGATGAACTGGTCGGCGGTTGGGAGTTCTCCGGGATCTATAACTTCCTGTCGGGAGTACCGATCGTTTTCCCAACCAACAGCGCATTCTTCGAGGGCCAGGATCCTTCGCTCGGCAATAAAAAGACAAGAGGCGGACCTGGGGTTATGGGGCATTGGTTCGATACGACCAAGTTTGCGATCTTTCCCGGAAGCAGCGTGACGAACGCAACGCTTGCCAACACCACGATATATCCCGCGTGGACCAAAGTTACAGGCATGCCTGGCTCACAGTATGTACCCCCTGGCACTACAGGTATCCAGAACGGCGTGTACCAGGACTTTGCCGCATGGAACACATACAATCCGACGACCTTCGGCGATGTCCGGCAACCGTACACGACTAATTTCACTCTTGGCATACGCAAGAGCTTTGCTCTGGCGGAGGGCGTCCGCTTCCAGATGCGGATGGATTTGTTCAACGCACTCAACCACCCTACGTTCGCCTCTGCCAATACCACGGTCGGCAACACCTACTTCGGGTCGCTCGGCACAGCCTTGAATTTGACCCAGTCCAACTCGCCCCGGCAGGTGCAGCTTTCTGGAAGGCTGTACTTCTAGCGGGCAGTGCTGTCGAGTTGTACCCACAGGCAGGTCACTCCCATCTGGAGTGGCCTGTCTTATTAGCTAAGGCGTGAGTTCGCAGCGTCAACTAGCAGTGCAGCTTACTGCTCTGCGTACAGTAAATAAACGTCGTGGCCCATAGCCCCACTTTCTCGTATACTCGCTCACTGGACGGTTCCTTCGATGACTTCCGACTGTACTTTCCGAGCCAGGTCAGGGAATACGCCAAATCGTGGAAACCGACGACCATCGCTTCGCGCTCAATTCTCGCTTTGGGCTGTCATTCTGGCTATGTTGTCTTCGACTCTTTCCATGTCGGGCCACGCACAGACGACGCAGGGCCATTCGGCACACTTCACAAGAACCATCTGGCGCTCACAGAACGGCCTTCCAGAGAATGTCGTTCAAGCTCTCGTGCAGGATCGCGATGGGTATCTCTGGGTGGGCACCACGGGTGGCCTCACTCGCTTTGACGGCGCACAGTTCAGTCCGCTTGTTGATGGAGGAAAGCGGACGCTCTCCGTCAGCAGCATCTATTGCTTATTGCTTTCAAAGGACGGAACCCTGTGGGTCGGCACAGAGGGCGACGGCTTATTGCATATCTCGGACTCTGGCATAACCAGGACGTATGCATCCGCTGATGGTCTGACAGATCCGTTCATTCGTAGCATTTATCAAGATTCAAGCGGCCGATTATGGGTGGGAACCGACAGTGGACTGTTCCGCAAAGCAGAAGAGCGTTTGGTCCGCGAAGACTTTCCCGGCGTAGCCGGAACGTTTGATGTTCAAAGTATCGTTGAGGACAACCAGCACCATATTCTGGCAGGTGGTTCCCGCCTGATTGCTCTCGACGGGGGCCAAAGCAGAGAGATCCCTTTGCCCGGCGTTTATAGTCAAAATCGAATAGATAGCATCTTGGCGGCAACTGATGGGACACTTTGGATTGGGACTGCCAGCGGTCTTTTGCATCGCGTTCACGGAAGATTCCAGCGTGTCCCGGGCATTGCCTCCACCGTGCGTGTCTTGCGCCAGACAAGTGACGGGACCATATGGATAGGCACCATTGGTAAAGGCTTGTGGGCCTATCGCGATGGGGCCTTGACGCGAGTCGGGGGCCAAGGCCTGCTCCCAATCGATACCGTGCTGAGCATCTTCGAGGACACCGACCGTCGCATCTGGATAGGAACGCATAACGGGTTAGTACGCCTAGAGAAGACCCAGATTAGCCTCATTCCGCTTCCGGGCTTTGGCAATGACAATAACTATGGCACTATCTCCGGCGCGCCGAACGGGGAAATCTGGATGGTCGCCCAGGAACCCTTCCTCGTTTCACATGCGACTGCAGCCCCCCTGCGGCTGCCCGGCCTGGCAGGCATCCCCATACGCAGTATTTGTAGTGCAGGCGACGGCTCCATCTGGGTGGGTACAAAGGGGCGCGGTGTCTATCATCTGGCAGGAACCAGCATGGTTCACGCTTCCAGCAGGCCGCAGCACTACTTAGTTGGCAACTTCATCCGCGGCTTTCTCGAGGGCAGCCGTGGCGAACTGTGGATAGCCACCGACACTGGGCTATATCGCATCACCGCCAAAGGGGTAGACCACTATGGTACCGCAGAGGGGTTGGCCCATTTCAGCATAAGGAGTCTCTTCGAGGATCGAAGCCACGACATATGGATAGGCACTGATCAAGGATTGAGCAGGTGGCATGCCGGGGCCTTCGTACACGACCCTGCGACGGATGCTCTTCGTGAGGAAAAGGTCTGGTCTATCCTTCAGGACCGGCGCGGAACCATGTGGTTTGGCACCAGGGATCGCGGTCTCTTCCGGTATCGGGATCACACCATTGATCATTACTCTACCGCGCAGGGATTGGTAAGTAATATTGTTTACCAGCTGCTACAGGACCGGACAGGCCGTTTCTGGATATCGAGCGCGGACACAATCTCGTCAGTACCCGAACAGGATATGGATGGCGCCGCCCCATGCCGCGATTGCACCCTCAGCGTCACACTTTATCGCATGCCTTATGAGGCTTATGGAACTCAGCTCTCAGGAGGCCGGTATCCATCGGGCTACCTGGCCCCTGACGATACAGTATGGTTCCCCAGCAATCGCGGTGCCGTCCATGTCATTGCGAGTTCCGTGGACCTTCAGGGGACCCCTATCGTCAAAATTACAGGCGTAACACGGGATGGCGAGAACATCCAGCTGAACAGCAATTTACAGTTTCCTGCCAGAAGCACAAGGGTCACATTTTCGTTTGCTCCGCTCTTTCTTGGGGCACAGAACGGAACCCGGTTGTCCTATAAGCTGGAAGGCTTCGATAGCGACTGGGTCTCTGCAAGTTCTGGTCATACCGCTACCTATACTAACGTTCCCGTAGGAACCTATCGCTTCCGCGTTAAGGCCTTTGATGTTAGTCATCCCGAACTCACAACCCAGGCGACTCTTGATTTTAGGCAAAAGCCCTTCCTCTATCAGACCTGGTGGTTCCGTCTCGTTTGCATCTTGGCTGTGCTGGGATGCAGCATACTGGCCTATTCCGAGCACCTCAGAAGAGTGAGAATGCGCTTTGCCGTTGTTATGGAAGAAAGAGGCAGGCTGGCCAGGGAAATGCACGATACCGTTATTCAGGGCTGCACAGGCATATCTTTCCTTCTCGAAGCAATTGCAACCCAAGGAGAAGGCGCGTCCGAGAGCGGCAGTCTGCTGGATGTGGCCAGAGCGCAGGTACGGGCGACCATCAACGAGGCCCGTCAGGCCGTCTGGAACCTTCGCCGCAAGGAAGAAGACGAGATAGACCTCTCCCACTCGCTGGAAGCGCTCGCAGAGCAGGCTACACGCGCTCTTGGAATACCTGTTATGTGCGAGCCGGGCGAGCCGATAAAGGGTATCCCAGTATCGACCGGTCATGAGTTGCTGATGGTCGCTCGCGAGGCAATCTCCAATGCCGGGTCGCATGCCCATCCTGACTGGATCCGAATCTCCGCGTCGTTTGATGGCAGGGGCCTCACGCTGAGTGTCATTGACAATGGTAGTGGCTTCCTCCGGACGGTTCTATCCGACGCCAGCGACGAACATTACGGTTTGCTGGGCATGCATGAGCGTATGCACCGTATCGGTGGAACTCTCACGATCCATAGCGTATCGGGCAATGGGACCGAGGTAATGATGAAACTGCGGCATGCCACCGCCAAAGCCAATGTTTATCGCCAAAACTCAAGAAGGACATCGAAATGAAGAAGGATGAGGCAGGCGTACGTGTTCTTGTGGTTGACGATCACCCCATCGCGCGAACCGGCATCACCGCCATATTGCAGGCACAACCAGGCATGCAGGTCTGTGCGCAGGCTGGCGGAGTGAACGACGCTGTGAGGTTGTTTGAGGAGCACGATCCCGATCTCACTCTAATGGATCTGCGCCTGCCGGATGGCCACGGCGTAGAGGCTATCCGGCGAATTCGCCAGAAAAGACCTTCAGCGAAGATTATCGTTCTGACGACCTACGAAGGAGACGAGGATATCCACCAAGCGCTACAGGCAGGAGCGATGGGATACCTGATCAAAGGCATGTCCCATGATGTCCTTGTAAGGGCCATACGAAGTGTGCACCAGGGGAATAGATTTCTTCCCCCACCTGTCACGCGGGCTCTCTCGTCGCGTTCCCTGGGCCCAGAGCTAAGTTTGCGAGAACGCGAGGTGCTGAACCTGGTGGTCGCGGGCAAGAGCAATCGAGAGATCGGAGAAAAGCTCGACATCAAGGAAACCACTGTGAAGTCGCATATTACCGCTATCCTGATGAACCTTGGGGTCACCGACCGAACCAAGGCGGTAGTTGAAGCGCTGAAGCGCGGACTAGAGCATCTATAGACGCGCTGGCGTGATCGAGACAAGCAAGCGTGCGTCTCGCCCGCGTATAGCGAATGCCAGTTTTGACGGGAGGTTAATGCTAGTCTTGCATGCACCCGGCGGCCATGTTCAATTGGGAGAGACGAGCGAGCCTAGCCTAGCGCCATCAACTGCGTGGTTTGCAGAATTCCGAATTCTGGCCAGGAGTACGAGTTCAGCACGCGCTCCTTCGATGACTCGGGAATGTCGCAGTTCCGCCAACCAGAGCCGTAGATTCGTTGCGAATCTCTTCAGGGCCAAGCTGATCGGGCGGACGACGGAAGTACTGGCTGAAGTGCTCAACACCGTGCAGGTAGGTGCGGACGGTTGTATCGGCGAAGTTGCGGCGACGCAACTCCTCAAGCATGAGCTGACGTAAATGGGTCACAGAGATACCCTCCTCTGCGACACAACCTACCCCAACGCCACCACCGCCCGCTCAGCCACACGCGAAAGCGTCCGCCGCAAAGCGGCTTCGTTCAAGTCGGCTGCTCTTCGCTGATGGGCACTGCCGGCAAGAGCGTTTTTCAGTATTTATCCGCCATGGGGGCTGCATTTTCGGGTGGTGTCCTAGCAAATTAGGACACCACCCATTTTCGGACTCAAGTGTGTTCTCTTGAGTTATTTCCAGATGGGCTACCATCGACTCGGAACTCAACGAACTCATTTATCTTCGGAGGGTGCCCCCTGCTGGACTCTGATTGGTTGCCAAGCGGGAGTACCATCTTCCCACTGGTTATCAGTGACAGCGCGCACACGGAGACGTGATCGCCGTGCGATACGCGGATGATCTCGTCTTGGGTTTCCAACACCGAGCGGAAGCGGAGCGTTTCCTGAAGGAACTAGGGGAACGACTGTCTAGGTTCGGGCTGGAACTCCATCCAGACAAAACGCGTCTGATTGAGTTCGGGCGGTTCGCCGAAGAAAATCGAACGCGAAGAGGGGAAGATAAGCCGGAGACGTTCGATTTTCTGGGCTTTACGCACATCAGCGGAAAAGACAGGAACGGACGTTTTAGCGTAAAGCGCTTGACGATCCGCAAGCGTATGCGAGCAAAGCTGCAGAAGATTAGGCAGCAACTCCGCGCACGCATGCACGACGCTCCGCCGGTCACCGGCAAATGGCTCCGTGCAGTTATGCAAGGCCGCTTCAACTACTACGCAGTACCCGGGAATCTGGACCGCCTCGGCATGTTCCGGGAACGGGTGCTTAGCATGTGGTGGCACGTTCTGTGTCGTCGCAGCCAAAAGCGTGGGGTGACGTGGGAGCGGATGATCGCGATTGCCAAGCGGAGGCTTCCTTCTCCACGCGTGCTCCACCCTGATCCCGCGCAACGCTTCTATGCCGCCAAAGACCTCGATGCCGGGCACCTTCTTTCGCACCAGGTAAGCCCTCGACGCGGTCGGCTCATGGTGGCTCTTCAGCACCAGCCCGCGCATACCGCGGCTCTTCGCCAGCCGTGCAAGGTCAATCGCATCAATCGACCGCGGCGTGCTGTCGGGCGCCGCGTGGACGTGAACGTCGATCGCGCCGGCGAGCGGGTTCTCCTGCGCGAATCCCGGACAAGCATGACAAAGCATCAGACTGAGAAAAATCGTCTTTAGCCTACGAGAGCCACCCTCTTACCGACGAGTCATTTTATCGGGTGGTGCTTCGCTTGCGTCACTTCGGTGCAAGTATCATAGCGTGAAGAGGAATTTCGTATGGATTTTGGACTTAAGGGAAAGACCGCGCTGGTGCTGGGTGGGGGCGGCGGCCTGGGGCGGGCGATCGCCAAGTCCCTGGCCGGTGAAGGCACAAACGTCGCCGTGGCAGGCATCCGGGCCGATTCGATCCACGCTACGCTGGCCGAACTCGAGGAGATAGGGGGCAAAGCCCTAAGCCTTATCTGGGATCTGGCCGACTTATCCGTCATCGACGCCAATATTGCGAAGATCGAAAGCGAGCTTGGCAGCGTAGACATCCTCGTCAACAACACGGGGGGGCCGCCCCCAAGCACAGCAACCTGCGTGGACCCAGCGCTCTGGGCGAACCAATTTCAAGCGATGGTCCTCTCCGTCATCGCGATTACGGACCGCGTCCTCCCCGGCATGAAGACCCGCGGCTGGGGCCGTATCCTGACCAGCACTTCTTCGGGGGTGATCTCGCCCATCCCCAATCTCGCGATATCGAACGCCCTCCGGCTCTCGCTTGTAGGATGGTCGAAGACGCTGGCCCGCGAAGTCGGCAAAGACGGCATCACCGCCAACATTGTCGTGCCAGGCCGCATCGCGACCGCGCGAGTCGCTGCCCTCGACAAGGCCAAGGCCACGCGTGAAGGCAGCAACGTAGAGGATGTCGCCGCAGCAAGCATAGCTACGATCCCGCTCGGTCGTTACGGCAAGCCGGAAGAGTACGCCGACGTCGTGGCATTTCTCGCGAGCGAGCGCGCCGCATATATCACCGGTTCGGTCATCCGCGTCGACGGCGGCATGATCACCAGCATCTGATCTTCAGCCTTCAGGAGCAAACGACAACGAATGGCATTGGATAAGAAGACACTCGACGCACTCGAAGGTGTAACCACCGCAACTCTGACCACCGTATTGCTCAAGAAGGGGTTGCGCAACATCTGGCTGCGCGGCACCAGGCCTCTGCGTCCCGGACAGCCCCGCATCGTGGGCCCGGCGTTCACGCTGCGCTTCATCCCATGGCGCGAGGACCTCGCCACCCCGGAATCCTGGGCCTCGCCCACCTCCACCCGCGCTGCGATCGAGTGCATGCCCGCCGGCTGCGTCGCAGTGGTCGATGCCATGGGCGTAACCGACGCCGGTATCTTCGGCGATATTCTCTGCGAGCGCATCCGTGTCCGCGAAGTGGCCGGCCTCGTCACGGACGGCGTCATCCGCGACCTCGCCGGCGTCCTCCGGACCAACCTCCCCGTCTGGTGCGAGGGGACTGCCGCGCCTGCTTCCGTCACCGGTCTCACCTTCGTCGGCTGGCAGATGCCCATCGCCTGCGGTGGAGTTGCAGTGTTCCCCGACGACATCATTGTCGCCGATGACGACGGCGCAGTAGTCATCCCAGCCGCGCTCCTCGACGAAGTCGTCGCAGACGCAGTCGAGCAGGAGAAGCTCGAAGCCTGGATCATCGAGGAGGTCCGATCCGGGCTGCAGCTGCCCGGACTCTACCCGCCCAACGCTGAGACCAAAGCGCGGTACGCCGCCTTCTGCGCCGCCCAGACCAAAGCAGCAGAGTAGTCCGACACAGATTCGGAGGGAAGCAATGTCGTCAGCAGCCTATATCGCGCCGAACACGACCTCCGATTGCACAGGAGACTCGCTCTACCGCAAGATCGCCTGGCGTCTCATGCCGATCCTCGTGATCGGCTACATCATCGCCTACATCGACCGCGTCAACGTCAGCTTCGCCAAGCTGCAGATGATGGGCGACCTCAAGTTCAGTGACAGCGTCTACGGCATCGGGGCCGGCGTATTTTTCCTCGGCTACTTCGCCTTCGAGATTCCGAGCAACATGATTCTGCATAAGGTCGGCGCACGCATCTGGATCTGCCGCGTCATCGTCGCCTGGGGCATCGTCTCTGCGCTCACCGCTCTCGTCCACACCCCCATTCAGTTCTACATAGCGCGCCTGCTGCTCGGCGTTGCCGAAGCCGGCTTCTTCCCCGGTATGATCCTCTACCTGACGTACTGGTTTCCAGCCCATCGCCGAGCCGCCATGGTCGCCCTGCTCATGGCTGGCAACCCGGTCTCCGGCATCATCGGCGGCCCGCTCTCCGGCTTCATCCTCCATCACTTCACCAACACCCAAGGCATCGCCGGATGGCAATGGCTTTTCATCCTGGAGGCGATCCCCGCTATCCTGTTCGGCGCCGTCATCTTTCTCTTTCTCGATAACCGAGTCGTTGAGGCAAAGTGGCTGTCACCAAACGAACGAGCCACTGTTGCCGCGGAGATTCACGCCGAAGCCGAAACGAAGTCCCATATGTCGATTGGGTCGGTCTTCACGAGTCCCAAGGTCTGGCTGCTCTGCGCTATCTTCTTCGGCATCGAGATGGGCTCCTACGCCGTCGGCTTCTGGCAGCCGACCATCATCCGCCAGACCGGCGTCAGGGACGCATTCACCATCGGCCTGCTCACCACCATCCCTTACGCCACAGCGCTGGTCACCCTGGTGCTCACCGGCCGCCACTCCGACCGCACGCGCGAATGCCGCTGGCATACCATCTTTCCCAGTCTTGCCGCCGCGGTCGGCTTCCTCCTGTGCACCCTGGCGGGGAGCAATACGCCTTTCGCCATGCTCGGCCTGGTGCTGGCTGCCGCCGGTGCCATCACGGCGGTGGCGATGTTCTGGGCTCTGCCCACATCCATCCTTGGCGGCAATGCCGCTGCCGCCGGCATCGCGTTCGTCAACTGCACGGGGAATCTCGGCGGTTTCTTCAGCCCAATCGTTATCGGCTTTCTCAAGACGCATACCGGCACGCTCAACTCCGGCCTGTACCTCATCGCCGGATGCATGGTCGCCTCCTCGATCCTGATCTTCAGGCTGGCTCCAGCCTCGATCGTCGGCCCGCAGGGGCAGGTGGAGCCAATATGACCACAGGCTTACGCAAAGGGTTGACCAGCTACGGCGATGCCGGCTTCTCGCTGTTCCTCCGCAAGGCATTCATCAAGGCGATGGGCTACTCCGACAACGCGCTGGAGCGCCCCATCGTCGGCATCGCCAACACCTTCAGCGATTACAACCCCTGCCATGGCAACGTCCCCGATCTCATCGAGAGCGTCAAGCGCGGCGTCATGCTCGAGGGCGGCCTGCCCATGGTGTTTCCTACCATCTCCATCGGCGAGAGCTTCGCACATCCCACCTCCATGTTCTTGCGCAATCTGATGGCGATGGACACCGAGGAGATGATCAAGGCGCAGCCCATGGACTCCGTCGTGCTGATCGGTGGCTGCGACAAGACACTTCCCGCACAGGTGATGGCCGCCGCCAGCGCGGACCTCCCCGCCGTGGTTCTCCAGACCGGCCCGATGGTCGTCGGCAACCACAAAGGCGAAGTCCTCGGAGCCTGCACCGATTGCCGCCGCATGTGGGCGAAGCATCGCGCCGGCAACATCGACCTGGTCGAGATCGAAACCATCAGCGGCCGCCTCTGCCCGTCGGTCGGCACCTGCTCGGTGATGGGCACGGCCAGCACGTTGGCCTGTATCGTCGAAGCGCTCGGCCTCGCGCTACCTGGCAGCGCGACCGCCCCAGCCCCGCTCGCTGACCGCCGCCGCATCGCCGAAGCCAGCGGCAAGCGCGCCACGAGAATCGCCATCGCAGGCACGCCCAAACCCAGCGACCTCATTACGCCAGCCTCGGTCCGCAACGCAATGATCGTCCTGCAGGCGATCGGCGGGTCTACGAACGGATTGATTCACTTGATTGCAATAGCGGGTCGCGCAGGCGTTCGCTTCGACCTCGCTGCCTTCGACCAGTTAGGCCGCGACATCCCCGTCCTGCTCAACCTCAAGCCCTCCGGCGCGCACTACATGGAACATCTCCACCACGCCGGCGGCCTACCTGCTCTCATGCGCGAACTTACGGCATTCCTCGATCTCGACGCCCCCAACATCTCCGGCGGCACGCTGGGCGATGCCATCGCCGCCGCCGAACACGTCCCCAATCAGGACGTCATCCGCAGTTTCGCCTCGCCGGTCAAACCGGAGGGCGCCATGGCCATTCTCCATGGCAATCTCGCACCGCTTGGCGCCGTCATCAAGCACTCCGCCGCATCGCCGCACCTGATGCGCCACACCGGCCGCGCCGTAGTCTTCGACAGCATCGAAGACATGACCGAACGCATCGACGACCCCAATCTCGACGTGGTCGCGGAAGACATCCTCGTGCTGCGCAACGCCGGCCCCAAAGGCGCACCCGGCATGCCCGAGGCGGGCTACCTGCCCATCCCCATGAAGCTTGCACGCCAGGGCGTCAAGGACATGGTGCGCATCTCCGACGCCCGCATGAGCGGCACTGCCTTCGGCACCATCGTCCTCCACATCGCGCCCGAGTCGGCCGTTGGCGGGCCGCTCGCTATCGTCCACGATGGCGACCGGATTCTGCTGGATGTCGAAGGCCGCCGCCTCGACCTGCTCATCGACGACCCCGAATTCCAGCAACGCCTCGCTGCGCTGAAGCAATCGCCACAACAGCGCGAGACCCCGCGGCGCGGCTACGCAAAACTGTTCGAAGATTGCGTCCTGCAAGCCGATCAGGGCTGCGACTTCGACTTCCTGCTGCGCGACGGCGCGCCAACATCACCGAAGAAGGATGGATAGACCGATGCTCCTCGATCACACCGCAAAGGGCGTCTACGCGATCGCCGTCACCCCCTTCACGCTCGACGGCGCAGTCGACTTTGACTCCGTCGACAGCATGACCGACTTCTACCTCGGCTGCGGCGTTACCGGCCTCACCATCCTCGGCATCATGGGCGAAGCTCCGAAACTCGATCCCGCCGAAGCCCTCGCGATCTCCAACCAGGTCGTCCGCCGATCCCGAATTCCGATCATCGTAGGGGTCTCTGCACCGGGCTTCGCAGCCATGCGGTCCCTCGCTCACGGCGTCATGGAAGGCGGTGCCGCCGGCGTCATGATCGCGCCGCCGCCAAGCCTGCGCACCGACGATCAGATCGTCAACTACTACGCACAGGCCGTCGCCGCCATCGGTCCCGACATCCCCTTTGTCATCCAGGATTATCCTCTGCTGCTCAGCGTCGTCATGACGCCGAAGGTCATCCAGCGCATCGTCACCGACAACCCGTCCTGCGTCATGCTCAAGCACGAAGACTGGCCCGGCCTCGAAAAGATCTCCGCGCTGCGCAAGCTTCAAAGTGACGGCACGCTCCGTCCCATCTCCATCCTCACCGGCAACGGCGGACTCTTCCTCGACTTCGAGATGGAGCGGGGCGCCGACGGCGCAATGACCGGCTATGCCTTCCCCGACATGCTGGTCGATGTCGTCAAGCTCTCGCACACGGGCCAGCGGGAAGCCGCGCACGATCTCTTCGACGCCCACCTCCCGTTGATGCGTTACGAGCAGCAGCAGGGGGTCGGACTCGCGGTCCGCAAGTACGTTCTCGAAAAGCGCGGAGCGATCGCTCACGACTTTCAGCGCGCCCCCGGCACCTCGATTACGGTCGGCGCAAAGTCCGAAGTCGACTATCTCCTAAGCCGTCTCGCCCAGCACGACTCTAGAGCGAAGACACCACCTCGCCCATAGAAGCATGTTTCACGGAAGGTTTGGGTGCTGAGGTCTTGCACTAGACCACCTTCGGAGGTTTCAGGCGTCGTGCCCTCTGTTGGTGCTAAATCTCTAGTGCCGTATCGGCAGTGCTCCGCAGCGAAAACATGTCGCGCTCCGAGGCTGCTGGTGCGGAGCAGTGCGGATACGGCGATTTGCGCTAAGCCGCTAGCGCGGTAAGAGTATGGGGATTGAAAGCTGTTCGTGGTGAGTCGACGCGGCTGACTGGGCACGAAATGGGATGGCGATGACCTTAGCGGAGCAGTTCGGGGGTGCGGTTGCTGTGCGCGGGGGAAGGCTACGGGCGGCATCGAGGGTATCCGGAGCCGATTCGAGCCATGGGGTAGCGTTGGCGGGATGAGCGCCTGTCGGTGCGAGGAATCGAGTTGGCATGCAGGTCATCATGGTTTTCCTCAGGATGAGTCGAACTGCGTGCAGGCGAGGGGTGCGTGGGAGGTGGCTGGCCCAACTGATAGTTGACGCGCTACCACGTGCAGAGAGCCGCGTTTGCACTGGGGACAGGATCGGTTGAGTGCGGACCTCTGCGGTTCGGTCAGCAGTGAGCTGATGTCGGGGGCGACGGCGTGGAGATGGCTCCTGCACAGAGCGAGGGCCTGGCGGCGGTTGCGGTTGGCGAGCAGCCCGAAGTGGCGAATCTTGACGAAGCCTGCGGGCAGGACGTGGAGCAGGAAGCGGCGAATGAACTCGACCGCGTCGAGGGTCATGACGCTGCTGCGGTTGTTGTGTCTGGAGTCTCTCCAGCGAAAGCGCACCTGTCCGTGGTCAAGGCTGAGCAGCCTTGCGTTGGAGATGGCCACGCGGTGGGTGTAGCGGGCCAGGTACTTCAGGACGTGTTCGGGGCCGCCGAAGGGAGGCTTGGAGTACACCACCCACTCCTTGTTGCGCAGAGTAGAGAGCAGGGAGTTAAATGCACGCGGCTGAGAGAGTGCAGCCAGCGTGCCGGAGAAGCGTAGTTCGTCGTGTCGATAGCTCTGCTTGAGGAAGGCGAGCAGCTTGCCGCGGAACATGCGGCTGAGCACGCGGACTGGTAGAAAGAAGTTGGGCCTTGATCGAACCCAGCGGGAGCGGTCGAGCGCTAGTCCGCCGGCGGGAACGAGGCAGTGCAGGTGGGGATGGTGTCCCAGGTTCTGCGACCAGGTGTGCAGCACAGCGAGCACGCCGATGCGAGCGCCGAGATGGCGAGGATCGGCGGCGACCTCCAGCAGGGTCTCGGAAGCGGCACGGAACAGCAGGCTGTAAAACAATCGCTGGTTGCGGAGTGCGAGCGGCACCAGTTGGTCGGGAACGGTGAAGACCACAT
>Ga0302278_10000528_pt1 | contig 48859 bp, 44 predicted proteins | sample III_Bog_N3_2_FD_194543 | JGI IMG/M metagenome (GOLD analysis project Ga0302278, IMG submission 194543) | Peat permafrost microbial communities from Stordalen Mire near Abisko, Sweden - III_Bog_N3_2 | ecosystem: Environmental > Terrestrial > Soil > Wetlands > Peat | place: Sweden: Abisko...
CACAGCTATCTGCACAGCTATCCGCACATCTATGGGAAATTTTCTCCAAGTGAATCACAACGCATCACGATCTCTACAGTGTCCAGCCCATTCTCGTTCCTAGCTGCCGGCGATGGTCATGCCGTCGATGCGGAGGGTGGGGGCTGCGGCGGCGGAGCGGAAGGTGAGGTCGTTGCCGATGGCGGTGATGTTCTGGTACATGTCCTTGAGGTTGCCGGCGATGGTGATCTCTTCGACGGGGTAGGCGAGTTCGCCGTTCTCGATCCAGAGGCCGGCGGCGCCCTGGGAGTAGTCGCCGGTGACGAGGTTGATGCCGAAGCCCATGGTCTCTGTAACGTAGAGGCCGTTGGAGACGCCGGCGATGATCTGCGTGGGCGAGAACTTGCCGGGGACGAGGTAGAAGTTGCCCGCGCCGATGCCGGGGTTGGAGGCGAGCGAACGGGAGGCGTTGGCGGTGGACGTCATGCCGAGCTTGCGCGCGGTGTAGGTGTTCATGACGTAGTTCTTGAGGATGCCGTTTTCGACGAGGACGGTGCGGCGGGTGGGCAGGCCGTCGCCGTCGAAGGGCGCGGTGCCGAAGCCGCCGACCTGGATGCTGATGTCGTTGCTGCTGGCGAGGCCGGGCTGCACACCACCCTCGTAGGCGTAGGTGCCGCCGAGGTTCACGTTGTCGACGACGGGGTCGGGATCGATGGGGCGGGTGAAGACGAGGGTGCCGTCGTCGATGACGGTGACATTGTCGCCGGCGACGCGCTCGCCAAGTTTGCCGCTGAAGAAGCTGGCATGGCGGTAGATGGCGTCGCCGTTGGCGGCGTCGAAGATGTTGCCGATGATGGAGCGGGCGACCTCCGGCGAGAAGACGACGGGGGCCTGCTGGGTTTTCACCCGCCTGGCACCCAACCTGCGCAACGTCCGGCGCGCGGCCTCCTGGCCGATGTTGACGGCATCTTCCAGCAGCAGGACGGTGCGCGAGGAGGAGTACCAGTAGTTGCGCTGCATATTGCCGTGCTCGTCGTGGGCGATGGGCTGCGCGGAGAAGCCGCAGTAGGAGCGGCGGAACCCGCCGGAGAAGCCGCGCGAGTTCATCATGATCTTGTGTGAGGTGGCGGCGTCGAAGTCGCCACCGCCGGAGTTCTGGATGCGCGGGTCGTAGGCGAGGGCGGCGGCCTCGCAGATGCGGGCCTGCTCGATGCGGTCGGCGGGAGCCTGGGCGTTGACGTCGTCGAAGTAGAGGTGCTGGTCCGCGGCGGAGTGCTGGCCGAAGGCTTCGGGCTCGGGGAGGCCGGCGAAGGGGTCTGGGCTGGTGATGCGGGCGAGGGTGACGGCGCCGGAGACGAGGCGGTCGAGGGATTCGCGGGAGAGATCCGAGGAGGAGGTGCTTGCGGTGCGCTGGGCTGGATTGGATCCGGGGCCCGAGGCGATGAAGACGCGCAGGCCGATGGCACGGGAGCCGGACTCCTTGAGGGTTTCGACGTGGCCGAGGCGGACTTTGGCGGAGAACTCGTCGCCCTCGTAGACCACGGCTTCGGCATCGGTGGCGCCGGCCTTGAGGGCCTGGGCGAGCACGTCGGCGGCGAGCTGGTGGAGGTCGGCGGTGGTTTCGGTGGGCAAGAAGGGTCCTCGGGACGATAGCAAGGCTCAGCCTGATGGACGCGACGTCGGATCGAGGCAGCTCAAGGCTAGTGTAAAGCAGGGGTTTGCGCCAGGGAGAGCGAAGCGGAAGTCGCGGATTGGCCGTGGGCTGCTGCGGGGGAAGAAAAGCGCATCTAACTGCATGAATTGTTGACACATGGGACTGCCTGGGGGAAGATGATGTTTCCCAATTATGAGTTCCATGTCCATATGGCGGCCTGTCCTGTGATCGACCGCGCCGCCTTGTTCGAGGAATGTGAGTGATGATTCCGCAGATGAGCGTCTTCGGCGCGGGCGAGATGGCGGCACGCACTCGCGCGTTCGACTGGAGCAGCACCTCCGCGGGGCCGATCGAGCAGTGGACGGAGACGTTGCTGACCACCGTGAACACGCTGCTGGCTTCGCGCCATCCGATGTTCCTATGGTGGGGCGAAGACCTGGTGCAGTTTTATAACGACGCGTACCGGCCCAGCCTGGGGGTGGGGAAGCATCCTGCCGCGCTGGGGCAGCGCGGGGCGGAGTGCTGGCCGGAGATATGGCCCATCATCGGCCCGCAGATTGAGGCCGTGATGCAGCGCGGGGAAGCGACCTGGAACGAGAATCAATTGGTTCCGATCCACCGCAATGGCCGGCTGGAGGAGGTTTACTGGACGTACGGTTACAGCCCGGTGCGGGATGCCGAGGGGACCATTCGGGGCACGCTGGTGGTGTGCACGGAGACGACAGCGAGCATTATTTCCAAGCGCCAGCTTGAACTGGAGCGGGAGCGGCTGGCGGACCTGTTCCACCAGGCTCCGGCGTTTTTCGCCGTGATGGGCGGTGCCGACCATGTCTTCGAGATGGTCAACGAGCGCTATCAGGAGTTGATCGGCGGCCGGGAGGTGCTGGGCAGGCCGGTGCGAGAGGCGATCCCGGAGGCGGAGAACCAGGGATTTATCGGGCGGCTGGACCAGGTGTACCGGACGGCCGAGCCCTGGGTGGGGCGGGGCGTGCCAATTGAGCTGGCGCGCGCGGAGAATCAGCCGCTGGAGACTCGCTATCTGGATTTTGTGTATCAATGCAGGCGGGACTCGGACGGAAGCATATCGGGGGTGATCGTTCTCGGCGTCGATGTGACCGAAAGCCGGATGGCCGAGAAGGTGCTGATGCAGTCGGAGAAGTTGAACGCAGTAGGACGGCTGGCGAGCTCCATCGCCCACGAGATCAACAACCCGCTGGCGGCGGTAACGAACCTGATCTATCTAGCTCAGCTGAGTGCGGTGGCACCGCAGGCGAAGGAGTACCTGGCGCAGGCGGAGGTGGAGTTGCGCCGCGTCACCGCCATTGCGACGCAGACGCTGCGCTTCTATCGCGAGTCGGCCGGCCAGCGCGAGGTTCCGGCCGGGGAGCTGCTGGACGGAACGCTGGCACTGTATCAGGGCAAGCTGACGAACTCGCACGTAGTGGTGGAGCGGCGTGATCGCGGGCTGAACTCCGTCCGCTGCTTCGAGGGCGAGATCCGGCAGGTGATCAGCAACCTGGTGGCGAACGCCATCGACGCGATGAGCCCGGTTGGGGGCAGGCTGGTGGTGCGCAGCCAGCCGCGGACGGATTGGTCCTCCGGTCGCTGCGGGGTGGTTTTAGCAGTGGCCGATACGGGAGGGGGAGTTCCGGAGCACGCCCGGCAGCGAATCTTCGAGCCCTTCTTCACCACGAAAGGCGCCAGCGGCACTGGGCTTGGGCTATGGATCAGCAAGGAGATCGTGGAGCGGCACCATGGCTCGCTGCGGCTGCGGTCGCGGCAGACGGGGCCGGGCGCCGGGACCGTGTTCGAGCTGTTTTTGCCGTGCGATGGCGAGAGCGGGGCGAGGGATTAGGGCAGATTCCTCGGAGCGCGAAGACGAGCGTGGGCGGGAGTGAAATGCGGGGAGATGATTCTCAAGTTAGCTCAGGCAGAACCGGCGAAGCGTAATCCTCCCTGGTGGTTTGTGAGGCCGCCTTATGCCGGGCCTTCAGCCCTTGGATTTTTGAGAGGTCGCCAACCTAGGCCTTCGGCCCAGGCTGGTATGTTGCGCGCTTTCAGCGCTGAAGACGGTGACCCGCCCGGCCTAACTGGATACTCGTATTTCCGACTCAGGAGGCTCGTTTCCGACTCAGGAGGCTAGTTTCCGACTCAGGAGGCTAGTTCGGGCGGATGAGGTAGCGGTTCTCGTGCAGGTGGCGGTGGAGGCTGGCGAGCAGGAAGAGGTATTGGCTGAAGCCCTCGGCCATCTGTCGCATCATCTTTTCGCGCTTTCCGACGGCGGCCATGAGGTAGCAGTCGCGGCCGATGGCGGCGAAGAAGTCGATGTTGTGGCGGCCGCGGTTCTGGCTCTGGAAGAAGCCGGCGTAGAGCAGAATGTGGGCGCCGGCGGACTCCATCCAGAGCGGGTTGCGGGCGGTGGTGAGCTGTTGCATCTTGAGTTCGGCGATCTGGGTGAGGTCGGCGAACTGGCGGAACTCGGTGTCGGCGGGGGCGTAGTCGGGCGAGAGCAGTTCGGCGCGGTCGAAGGATTGCAGGCAGAAGTGACCCATGACAGAGGCCAGGTAGACGCCGGTGGAGGTGCAGATCTGAGCCCACAGCCGACTGCCCATCGCCTCCTGCAGATGCGAGGCCCAGAAGTTGAGGACGTGCTGCTCGGTGACACCGTACAGACCTTCGAAGTCAAAATCCTGAGTCGTTGGCATGTCTTACCCTCCAAACCCAAGCTGTCTCTCGAACCGTGTCCGTGTATTGTGCACGGGGCGCGGCGATTTGGAAAGCAACTTAAGTGGGAGAGGGGTACCACGCAAGGAACAGGGGGAGTTCCGCGGCCGCGCAGAATGTCGAGCTGCCTTAGGTGGAGGGGTCGAAGTCGTCTGCGATGAGGACTTGCAGACCGGGTGTGGCGGCGGGCACGGTGGGCTGGTCGATGAGGATCACGGTGCGTGCAGAGCCTGCGGGATAGTAGAGTTGGCTGCCGGTGTAGGCGGGCGCGGCGGTGTTGAGGGGGACGGTTCCGGCGGGGTAAGCGACGATGGAATAGGTTCCGGCGGGAGCATTGATGTATCCGGTGTTGCTGGCGAAGGTGGCACCGGCGATGAGTGGCGAGGCGACGATGGGGGCCTGGCCCGGGGGCAGAAGGTAGATGTCCAAGGCACCGACGCGAGTGGTCTGGTCGAGGAAGCGGAGCGCGACCTGGCCGGCGGGCGCGGGGATGGACTGGTCCTTGAGCACGGTCATCTGCAGGTTGGCGACGACGTTGCCGGCGAGGACGGTGTACTGGCTGCCGGGAATCAGGGATGCGCGGATCTGGGAGAGTTGCTGCTGGGTGCCCGCGGTGTAGGCCGCATGCGTCGAGGGGCCGGAGTCGACGGAGACATAGGAGCTGACGGTGCCGAAGCCGATGTTATAGAGGGCGGTGGCGGAGTTCTGGTGAATGTCGAGCGCGGGGGCATCGGGGGAGGCGTCGATGACACGGACCTGGGAGACCGGCTGGATGCCGGCGATGCTCTGGCAGCCAGCGAGCGCGGTGGCGGCAAGCGCGAGAGTGGCGAGACCGATGGTGCGGGAGCCGGGATGGAGACGGGTGGGGAGCATCGGCATGCGGCTGTGGCGTGGGCGCGGAGGTTGATCGCGCGATCGCCCCAGAACAAGTAATTGGATAACTTTATCTGATTTTGGGATGTGTGGGCGAGGATGAGGTTTCGGAGTGGTGACATGAAGGTGGAGGAAACTCATCCGACCTAGTGTCCTGTCCCTGAAGTTGGAAGCATATTTGAGGCTTGAAATGGAGCGTTGGCGGTAGCGAAATACGGGGATTCTTCGCTCTGCTCAGAATGACAAGCAGTAAGAAGAAGAATGATGACAAGCAGTTAGAATAATGCCACTTACTTGAGAGACAGGACACTTAGGTGGAGACGAGGGTGGTCTGCGCGGAGGGCGAGGACGGGATGCCGGATGGATGGGGGATGTGGGCGAGCATGTCGGCGGTGAAGACCTGGAAGCAACCGCGGCCACTTTGCTTGGCGCGGTACATCGCGGCGTCAACGCGTTTGAGCAGTAGCTCGGCGTCGACGTCCTCTTCGGAGAGGGTGCAGACTCCGACGCTGACGGAGATGGGTACCTGAAATTTCCCGATCTGAACTGGGAGCGACAGGGCGGCAACGATCTTTGCGGCAACTAGTTCGGCTTGGCCTGGCGCTACGAGGTCGTTGAGGAGGACGATGAACTCGTCGCCTCCCATGCGGGCGACGCTGTCGGTTTTTCGGACGATAGAGGAGAGGCGATTCGCGGTGATGCGCAGGACTATGTCTCCGCCGTGGTGGCCGAAGGAATCATTGACCTGCTTGAAGTTGTCGAGGTCGAGCATAAGGAGCGCGAGGCCTTTTTTGAAACGCCTGGAGCGTTCGAGTCCGATTTGCAGATCGTCGTGCATCAGGGCGCGGGTGGGAAGGCCGGTGAGGGTGTCATGATGAGCCATGTGGCGATAGAGTTCGCGGCTTTCACGGAGTTCGCGGGTTTGCTGTTCGACGCGACGTCTGAGAACAATGACCCAGAAGAAGCCAGCCAGGGTAATGGCGAGGGTAAACAGCAGAGCAAGTCCGACGCGAGCAGTTGTCCACCAGGAGGGGGTCTGCAGAACGATCAGGTTCTGCGGCGATGGCAGCAGGATGGAGAACTGCGAGGCGCGAACGACGCCGAAGCTTTTGAGGGTCTCTTGAACGTCGACCTGGATGGAACAGATTCCGGCAACACGCAACATGCTTCCGGTGGGGATGGCAGCTATTGCTGGATTGGCCTGCGCGCCGGGCAAAATGACCCGGAAGACAGATTTATCGGAGAAAAGAAGGAGCGTGACATCGTCGGCGGAGAGGTCGCGCCCTATGAGCCGGCCATCGATCTGTACCAAACGCGAATCGTATTTGCCGCGAAGAGCCTGCTCGGGAGTAATGGGGGAGGGGGCGATAGCGATGCCTGCGGGTCTGCCTGGAATTGCGTGGAAGACTGCGTCCTCAAAGACGGGCTTTAGCCCAGCCAGGGCGGTGAAGCCGATGAGATCGATCGTTGATCCAATCCCAACCGGAGTGTCCTGCGCCGTCTGGGCGCAGAGTGCGTCGGTTTGGTCCTTGATGCAGATGGACCGGCCTGGCCAATTCAAAGTGACGGTTCCTCGTACGTGAACTCGATGGGGCCAGGAAGCGCGGGGATTGTAGCGTAAGAGGCTATTGATCGGCTGTACTGGACGGTCAAAGGCGTCAGCCGGACTGGGTGGCTGCGAGGTGATGACTTCGGGTCCTGGAAAGAAAAGACGGACGCCGGTCATTTGGCGGTTGACATTGAATATTGGGCCGGCGTTGCCGCGGATATGGACCCAGGTATCGACCAGGTGCCGATAGTCGATGTCCGCGCGCTTCACCGTCATGGCGCTGATCGTGCCATCGGTCATTGCGATGCGAAGAGTGACATTGACGTCAGACTGGATTACCGCACGAACGACGCCTTCGATCTCCAGCCACTGGCCATCGTCGACGCCGGTGAGCAGCTCTGGCAGGGTAACCAGCTTGGCGCGGGCGGGAAGGGGAGCATCGCCGAGGACGGTGACATGGGCCTGGTCGATGATGGGTGCGAAGTCGCCTGGAGCGACGATGCCTATGACGTCGACAAGGGTGCCGGGAAGCGGCGCCCGTCCTGACCAAGTGGTCCCAAGTGCGACCGCTGCATACATGCCGCCAGTGTCGTCATGCAGGAACAGCGCGACGCGACGGGTATCGAGGTAATAGTCGCAATAGGTGACTACGGCACGCACGTGGATGGGATATCCGCGGCGGGCCTCGTCAAGCAGGAGGCTGTGGGCTTCCCGGAGGGTGGTGAGGGTAGGCAATCCCTGCGGAGAGGTTGGCTCCCGGGGACTTGGCGAAGGGGGATCCTGGTGAGCCGACCTCAACGCGAGAGCGGCCTGTGCAACCAATGCGAATATCAGTACAGCGAGGATCGAACGTCGCCGCGGGATGTTGATCCAGAGCGGCACCCCACCATCATCGGCCGGTTTGAGCGAGAGAGTTATCCCGCTTTAGTGTCAGTTGGGAGAATCTACCCGGGGAACGGAGATCCGACGCTAGGCCAGGCCGAGGCCCTGCGAGCCTTCGATGCGCAGGGTGTAGGGCATGTTGGGGGATGGGGCGGTTGCGGGCAGGGTTACGACGAGGGCATCGGCGGTCTGGGTGAACTTGAGTGGCTGCTGCGTGGGGCCGAGGAGGGTGACGCGCTCGACCTTGGCGGATGAGCTGGAGAGGGACTTGATCGTGGAGGTGCCGGTGGCGGGATAGCGGTAGCCGAAGGCGTATAGGTTGCCCTTGGCGGTGGTGAAGCGGAAGCTGGCTTCCGTGATCTGAACGCGGGGGCTGCCGCCGTCCTTGATGGCGTTGGTCTGGTCGGCGGTGGAGCCGCCCTTCCAGTCGGGCGGGCACTCGGTGGGCGTGCCCGGGCCTTCGCCGGGGATGCGCCAGGGGCGGGACTCGTAGATGCCTTCGCCGTTGGCGCGCAGCCACTCGCCGATGTTGAGCAGGATTTTCTGCTGGGCGTCGGGGATGGAGCCATCGCCCATGGGGGAGACGTTGAGCATGAGGTTGCCGCCGGTGCTGGCGTGCTCGATGAGCTCGGTCATGATGGCTGCGGGGCTGCGGTAGGTCTCTGGCCGGGGCGATTCGGTATAGCCCCAGGTGCTGCCGATGGCGTCGTCGGACTGCCAGGGGTAGGGGTAGATCCACTTGGGCGCGCGCGCACCTTTTTCGAAGTCCTGCACGGAGCCGGCGAGGTAGGCCCAGTCCTTGGTGCCGAAGGTGACCTCCTTGCCCCACTTCAGCGCGGAGTTGAAGTAGTAGGTGGCGGCGCGGAGCTTGATGGGGTCGTAGGTGCGCGGGTTGACGCCATTGTCGAAGTAGATGAGCTGCGGCTCGTACTTGTCGATCAGCTCCTGTACGCGGGCGAGCCAGTCCTCCTGAAAGACCTGGGAGGCGCCGCCGTCGTTCATGTCGCCGGGGATGGGCGGGCCGTAGAAGCCGGCGTAGCGCGGGTCGAACTGGTCGTTGGGGACGCCTTCTTTCGGGTAGGCGAAGGTGTGGTGCTCCATGCGGTGGGTGGAGAGGCCGAAGATCAGGTTCTGCTTGCGCACGGCGGCGGCGAGCTCGCCGGTCAGGTCGCGCTTGGGGCCCATCTTGCCGGCGCACCAGGGAGTGATGTCGGAGTTCCACATGGCAAAGCCGTCGTGGTGCTCGGCGACCGGGACAACGTATTTGGCGCCGGCGTTCTTGAAAAGGCCGGCCCATTCGTCGGGACGGTAGTTGGGGACGGTGAAGAGGGGGATGAAGTCCTTGTAGCCGAACTTGTTGGGCGGGCCGTAGTGCTGGGTGTGCCACTCTACGTCGGAGGTGTACATGTGCTTGATGTACCACTCGTTGATGCGTGCGGGGATGGAGTAGAGGCCCCAGTGGATGAAGATGCCGAACTTGGCCTGGTTGAACCAGGCAGGGGTGTGATGCAGCTCGCGGATGGAGGCCCAGGTGGGCTTGAAGGGACCGTCGAGGTCGGGCTTGGGCTTGGCGTAGGCGTCGGGCGCGCCGGCGGGAGCGCCGAGCTGGGCGTGCAGGGTGCGGGGGAGCAACGTGGAAGCAGCAGTAAGCAGGGACGACTGGGCAAGGAAGCGGCGACGGCTAAAGGGCATAAGGGGAAGACTACGCAATGGGAGAAAAAGTTTCCAGCGCACAAGGGGATAGGTGCATGGGATAGGCCTGTGAGGTGTGTGCACAGGTGTGATTCAGCTCACCGGAGCGGGGTCTAGTCTCAGGTAGGCTGGAGACGCTTCCTGTTTGCACGCTGGAGATTCGTTCAGGAGTTGGGCCATGAGGATTGGATTGCGCGGCAGACTGTGGGCTTGTGCGTTGGCGATGGTGCTTGTGCCAGGTTTGCGCGCCGGAGCGCAGACCGCAACGGCAGCGAAACCTCAGCCGACGATTTCGGAGAAGATTGCCGCGTCGAAAGATCTGCTGGACATCAATACGGCGAAGCCGGCGCAGTTGAAGGCGCTGCCGGGGATGGGCGATGCGTATGCAGCACGCGTGATCGCGGGGCGACCGTATACGGCGAAGAACCAGTTGGTGCAGCGAGGGATTCTGCCGGCTGAGGCGTACGAGAAGATCAAGCCGCTGATTGTTGCGCACCGGCCCAAGCCGTAGCTCTCCGCCTATGGGCTGGTGATCGACCGGGTGGAGCGGCCGTCGGAGAATTAGGCGGGGAGTAAGATGGCCCGCGTAGGGATATGCCGATGAAAGCGGGCTGAATCGAATGCGGATGCGATGGATGAGTACGGCTGTGCTGGCGGGGCTGGTGGCTTCGGGCGCGTGGGGACAAGGTATTGTCGCGGCGGCGGGCGGGACTGCAGCGGCCGCGAAGACCACCGAGGTGTTGCTTCCCAACGCTGCCTTTGATGTGGCGACGATCAAGCCGGCCGACCCAAATGCGATGGGGGGCAGTGCAGGTATCAGGCCGAATGGAACCTTCTTCTTGAAAAATCAGCCACTGAAACAAGTTATATGCAACGCATATGGTCTGCCGCTGAACGTTCAGTGTGTGGGTGGACCGGGTTGGCTTGAGTCGGAGCGGTACGACATTGAAGCAAAGCCCGATGGCTCTACAGCCGAGCAGCTTTTGAAGCTGGGCTGGAAGGAACGGGAACCGGTGCAGCAGCGGATGCAGCAAGCGCTGCTGGTTGATCGCCTGAAGCTGAAGGCCCACCTTGAGACCAGAGAGATGACAGTGTTTGCGCTGGTGGTCGCGAAGGGCGGACTGAAGATGCACGAGGCAACGCCGGGCGACAAATATGCGAATGGAGCGAAGCGTGACGACGGCAAACCCTATGGCAAGGTGTTCAGCATAGGGAATGGAACTGTGACCCAGCAGGGGATGTCGCTGGACACCCTGGTGATGAACCTGCCTGGGATCACGGGCCACTTCGTCGAGAACAAGACCGGGCTGACGGGTGTGTATGACTTTACGCTGAAGTACTCGCCCGTCGACCCGCCGCCGCCGGATTCCACTTTGCCATCGTTCTATACCGCGCTGGAGGAGCAGCTTGGGCTGAAGTTGGAGCCAACAAAAGGGCCGGTGCAGGTGCTGGTGATCGACCATGTGGAGCGGCCGTCGGAGAATTAGCGGCGGTTCGGAAAAATGCGGGGATTCTTCGCTCCGCTCAGAATGACGAATAAAGCAGAATGACAAATAAAAAGGTGGTGCGCGACTGGAGCATTTATGTTTTGGCGGTTTGCTGGGCGAAGATTTCGCGCAGCGTGTCGCCGGCGGAGGTGAGGTTGGCGGTGAACATCTCAACGTACTCGCGGGAGAGGACGACGCCGTCGGCTCCGGCGGCGAAGGCGGCCTGGAGCGCGTGTTTGACGTCGTCGGGGTGGGTGCGCTTGTCAGTGGCGGCGGGGCCTGCGCCGAGGACGGGCACGTCGATATCGATGCCGGGGTAGATTTTGGTTTGGCCGGCGCAGCCGACGAGGGCGCGTTTGGTTTCCTTGGCAACGTAGTCCGGCGAGAGGCCGGAGGCGCCGAGTTTGTCGAACGGGGCCTCGTTGTAGTTCATGATCTTGTAGTAGAGCGCGAGGAAGTCTTCGGGCTGGGCGTCGTGGAAGATGCCGCGGCTGAGCGACTCGAGGTAGGTGTGCATACGCGGGCCGCCGGCGTTGTTGTAGGTCGCGAGCTTGAAGAAGTCGGCGAAGTTGCGGCGCTTGGTGTAGTCCTCTTCGGCGCGGTAGAAGGGGCTGAAGGTCATGGCCTGCATCAGGTGAAAGCCGAAGGGCTTGGCGGGGGCGATGGACTTGGCGAGGCCGTAGAGTTCTGCTTGCGCGCCCTGAAAGCTGTCGGTCCAGAGCGACTCCCAACTGAGGATTTCGGGGTACTTGAGCAGGATGCGCCAGAAGGTGCTGAAGTAGCCGTCGGGCACCGCGTCGGGTGTCGCCCGGAAGAGCTGGCCGAGTTCGCGGTAGCCAGCCTGCGCGCGCGGGACCGAGATGCCGAGGTCGCGGGCCTTGGCCTGGCAGAACTGGCAGAAGCAGGTAGCGTTGCCGCCGCCGGTGACCAGGCTGTCGAGCGGGCCCTCGCGCTCGCAGCCCCAGGCGATGCCGTCGATGAGTTCGGGATAGCCGATGAGCAGCGACTCGATTTTGCCGGAGAGGTAGGCTCGGAAGTCGGGATTGTTGAAGCAGGGGTTGGTGGTGCTGCGGCCGTTGAGGTCGACTTCGCCGAGCTCGGCATACCCGGGCGCGGTACGGGCCAGCGTGAGCGAGGGATTGTTGAGGTCCCAGGCGAAGAAGTCCATGCCGCGGGCTTTGGCCTTGGGCGCAACCGCCTCGATGACGTTGAATTTGCCGTAGCCGGAGACGCGGAAGTCCTTGAGGCTGGTGTTGGTGAAGAAGCGGGGATCGTAGTCGTAGAGCGCACCGGCGTTGACTCCGGTGTTTGCGGCAGAGAGCGGCTTGCCGTGATCGGGGAAGCCGCTGCCCTCACGCAGGCGCTGCTCCCCGTAGGCGAAGGTGTAGGCCCATACGGTGTTGACCTCGCCCTTGTGCTGGATGTTGTCGAGCACCTGGTCGACGCCCTCGTCGACCCAGGCGAAGCCGCGGACCTGGATGCCGACGAAGTTCTTGCGACTTTGCACGGGCGGGACACGGCGGCGAGGCTGTGCCGCGGCCCTGTCCGGAGCGGCAGCCTGAGGCGCTGCAGGAGACGTGGACTGCGAGTTCGCCTTTTGCGTGAAGAATGCGGCGGTGGCAGACGCGAGGCGGAGGAAGGTGCGGCGGTCGAGCGGCGAGTTCATTCGGGCAAATCTCCTTGGTGAATTGAGCAGACCAAAGATACTCTCCGGATCCACCCTTTGTGCGCTGCTGCGCGTTGACAAGGAGACGGGGTGACCGGTACGCTTGTTTCAGATGAGCTTTTCGATCCAGCCTCGCGGGCACCACCATCACCATGCGCACAGCGTGTTGGCGGCAGTGTCCGGTTGGGCGAGATAACAAAAGCACACCAGGATTCGAAAAGGCCCGCTGACGCGCACACCGCGAGCGGGCCTTTTTGCTGCGCGCGGGGAGATGCGGAGACGGGGCGAGACAAAGGCGAACGACGGAGATTCTGACTCTTTGAGTCAGAATGACGAGCGATATAGAAAGCGAGAGAGACGATGGATGCAGTGAAGGATGCACCGAAGGTAGATTTTGCGAAGATGGACGGATTGGTCCCGGGCATAGTGCAGGATGCGAAGACGGGCGAGATGTTGATGCTCGGCTTCCTGAATGAGACGAGCTATGCGAAGACGCTGGAATCGGGTTTTGTGACGTTCTGGAGCCGGACGCGGCAGAAGCTGTGGATGAAGGGCGAGACCAGCGGCAACCGGCTGAAGATCGTGACGGCGGCAACCGATTGCGACAATGACACGCTGCTGTTCCGGGTCGAAGTCGAGGGTGATGGCCTGGTGTGCCACGAGGGCACGGTGAGCTGCTTTACGAAGCCGATTTCGGTTACAAATGCGGGAGGCAAGTAATGGCGAACAAGTTGAAGTTGGGAATTCCAAAGGGAAGTTTGCAGGATGCGACGATTGCGCTGTTCGAGCGTGCGGGCTGGCGGATCTCCGCAAGCGGGCGCAGCTACTTTCCGGGCATAGACGACGAGGAAATTGAGTGCATGCTGGTGCGCGCGCAAGAGATGGCGCGCTATGTGGAGAAGGGCGCGCTCGACGCGGGCCTGACTGGCAACGACTGGGTACTGGAGAACCAGACCGACGTGGAGTATGTGACCAGCCTGACCTACTCCAAGGTGAGCCGGCAGAAGGTGAAGTGGGTGCTGTGCGTGCCGGAGGATTCGCCGTTCCAGAAGCCGGAGGACCTGGCCGGCAAGGTGATCGCAACCGAGTTGGTGGAGTTTACCAAGCGCTACTTCGCGTCGAAGAACATTCCGGTGAAGGTGGAGTTCAGTTGGGGCGCGACGGAGGTCAAGCCGCCGACGCTGGCGGATGCGATTGTCGAGGTGACGGAGACGGGATCGAGCCTGCGCGCGAACCGGCTGCGGATTATCGAGACGCTGATGGAGTCGGAAACGCAATTGATTGCGAATAAAGCGGCATACAAGGACGAGTGGAAGCGGAAGAAGATCGAAAACATTTCGTTGATGCTGAATGCGGCCATTGCGGCGCAGGGACGCGTGGGCCTGATGATGAACGCGCCTAAAGAGAAGCTCGACGAGATTGTGGCGGAGCTGCCGGCGTTGAACTTTCCGACCATCTCACACCTGAGCGACCCGGCTTGGGTTGCGCTGAACACCATTCTGGATGAGTCCGTAGTGCGGGATGTCATTCCCAGGCTGAAGGCCGCGGGCGCGACGGGGATTGTGGAGTATCCGCTGAGCAAGGTTGTGCTGTAGGCATGAAAGGCTTAGCACAGAGGGCCACGGATTGAATCTGTTCCACCCGCGTGAATCTGGGTTAAGCATTTGGGGATTTCGATGAAGCTGGTGAAGACATTTGGGCGCGGCAAGGCTCGGGCGGACGAGATGATTCGTGCGCTCGAGCAGCGCGGTGCTGCAAACACCTCGAAGGTGGAGAACACTGTAACTAAAATTGTTACAGATGTGCGGAAGCGGGGCGACGCAGCGCTGCGGGAGTACGCAGCAAAGTTCGATGGGCTGACGAAGGGCGCTCCATTGCTCGTGTCGCAGGACGAGACGAAAGCGGCATGGGAGGCGACGGCACCGCAGTTGCAGGCGGCGATGCGGATTGCGCAGGCGAATATCCGAGCGTTTGCCGAGAAGCAAAAGCCTGGTGAGTGGACGCTTGCAGTCGGAGTCGGTGTGACGGCAGGGCAGATTGTGCGGCCGCTGGAGAGTGTTGGTTGCTATGTGCCGGGCGGCAGGTATCCGCTGCCGTCGACGCTGCTGATGACGGTGACGCCGGCGCAGGTGGCGGGTGTGGAGCGGATTGTGGTGTGCTCGCCCAAGCCCGCGCAGGAGACCATGGCAGCGGCGTGGCTGGCTGGCGTGACGGAGTTCTACCGCGTGGGCGGTGCGCAGGCCATTGCGGCGCTTGCCTACGGGACGGAGTCGATTGCACGGGTACACAAGATCGTTGGGCCTGGGAATCTGTTTGTGACAGCCGCGAAGGTGCTGGTGTCCAGCGAATGCGGGATCGACATGCCGGCGGGGCCAACGGAGATTGTGGTGACCAGCGAGACGGGCGATGCAGCGGGGATTGCCGCGGACCTGGTGGCGCAGGCGGAGCATGACCCGGAGGCACTGGCGGTGCTGATTACCAGCAATATGACGCTGGCGGAGGCCGTAGAGATTGAAGTGAAGGCACAGGCGAAGGGAAACGCGATCGCAAGGAAGTCGCTGGCGGCGCAGGGCGCGATATTTGTAACGGAAACGGTTGCAGAAGCGCAGGCGTTGACGAACCGGCTGGCGCCGGAGCATCTGACGGTAGACTCCGCGGCGGATTTGAAGTGGTTGAAGAACGCCGGCTCCGTGTTTGTAGGAGACTATTCGCCGCAGTCGATGGGCGACTATATCTCCGGCCCGAACCATGTGCTGCCGACAGGCCGCGTGGGCCGCGTGCGCGGCGGGCTGAGCGTGGCGGATTTTGTGAAGGTGATTACCGTGCAGCAATACACGCGCAAAGGGCTGAAGGCGATGGGCCCGTATGTGGTGGTGCTGGCGGAGGCCGAGGGCTTGAAAGGGCATGCACAGAGCGTGCGCGTAAAGATGCGGTAGAGCATTTCGCAGATCAAGGAAGTTGAGGTGTTGCGGTGAGCGTGGTTGCTTCAAAGACGGTGATTCCGCGGCGGGCAGTGCTGGCGATGCCGGAGTATCATCCGCCACTGGCGGGGCGGGATGCGCTGCGGTTGGACTTCAACGAGAACACGCTGGCGGCTTCGCCCAAGGTAATTGCCCGGTTGCAGCAGGTGACGGCGGAGGGGCTGACGAAGTATCCGGAGCGCGAGGGCGTGGAGCGGATCGCGGCGGCACACTTCGGCTTGCAGGCGGACCAGGTGCTGTTGACCAACGGCGTCGATGAGGCGATTCATCTGCTGTGCGCGGCGTTGCTGGAGGAGGATGACGAGGCGCTGATCCAGACGCCGACGTTCTTTATGTACGAAGTGAGCGCGGGCATGATGACGGCGCATGTGAAGAGGGTGCAGGCGGACGCGTCACTGACATTTCCGTTTGAGCGATTCATCGCGGGGATTACACCGCAGACCAAGCTGATCATGGTGGCGTCGCCGAACAATCCGACCGGCTCCGTGGTGAGCCGCGAGCAGTTGCTGGCCCTGTGCGCGGCGGCCCCACAGGCCGTTGTGATGGTGGACGAGGCCTACTACCACTTCTTTGGCGAGACGCTGATGCAGGACGTGGGGCGCGTGCCGAACCTGGTGGTGGCGCGCACATTCTCCAAGGCGTATGGGCTGGCGAATCTGCGCATCGGGATGCTGGCGGGCAGCGCGGAACTGATGAAGTTTGTGCGCAAGGTGAGTTCGCCCTACAACGTGAACGGCGTGGCGCTGGATGTGCTGCCGGTGGCGCTGGCCGACGATGCCTATGTGCAGTGGTATGCGGACCAGGTGAACGCGGGCCGCACGCGGATGATGGATGGGCTGCGCGCGCTGGGTGTGGACTTCTTTCCGAGCCATGCGAACTTTGTGCTGATGAAGATTGGAGCGAAGCACAAGGAGCTGGTTGCGGCGATGCGCGCGCGAGGGGTGCTTCTGCGGGACCGCTCGACCGACCCGGGATGCGATGGGTATGTGCGCATTACGATTGGCGTGGAGGAGCATGTGGCGCGCGGGCTGGCGGCGCTGAAAGAGTCGCTGGCGGAGATTGGCTGGACGCCGCAACAGGTAGCGACTCCGGTTACAGACGCGGCGGGCGAGAGGGAGTTCGAGTGAGCGATACGGTACGGACGGGGACGGTGAAGCGCGATACGACGGAGACAAAGATCGCGCTGACGCTGACGATTGATGGCGAGGGCAAGTATGAAGTGTCGACTGGGATTCGATTCTTCGATCACATGCTGGAGTTGTTTACGCGGCATGGCGGGTTCGATTTGACGCTGAAGTGCGCGGGCGATTTGGATGTCGACCAGCACCACACGGTGGAGGATGTCGGCATCGCGCTGGGCGAGGCGTTCGGGATGGCGTTGGGCGATAAGAAGGGGATCATGCGCGCCGGGTATTTTGTGATGCCGATGGATGAGACGCTGGCGGTGGCGGCTGTCGATCTGAGCGGTCGGACGGCATATGCGGTGGACGATCTGGTCGATGTGCCTGTGGTGGGGGATCTGCAGACTGAATTGGTGACGGATTTCTTTGAGGGGTTTGCGCGCGGCGCGAAGTGCAATGTACATGTGAAGGTGATGTATGGGCGGAGTAATCATCACAAGATCGAGGCTAGTTTTAAGGCGTTTGCAAGAGCTATGCGCGGGGCTTGTAGCCGCGATGTACGTATGCAGGAGATGCTGCCTAGTACGAAAGGGCTGCTGTGAGTAAATTCAAAACGCCTCGAGAAAAGAAGCTCGCGAGCTTGGCGCTCGACCGTCGAAATGTCTATGGCGAGAATGACAAATCGAGCAGCAAAAACATCCCGTTGAGCAAGCAACATAGTCACCAGGCGCTGCGACGGGCGGCCAACCAACCCCTGCAAGGACTGACGGGATTGGTCGAGGAGGACGCTGCTAATCAAGCTGAGTCTGACGTCCGAACTGCCGTAATCGCCAAGAAGCGTCGGGGTTTCAAGAAAAGTCCAGATGCTCCACTCGGCGTTTTTCTTGAAAGGCAGAAGTATTGGGCTGGTCGACGGGAGTCTGACAATGATTCCCGAAAGGCAAAGCTTTCGTCAGACGAAGTCGGCCAAGCATGATTGCCGTGATTGATTACAAAGCGGGGAATCTGACCAGCGTGGTGAAGGCGCTGCGCTATCTCGACGCGCGCGATGTGGTGGTGACGCGGTCGCCGGAGGATGTTCTGCGGGCGGATAAGATTGTGCTGCCGGGGGTGGGGCATTTTCAGTCGACGCAGTTGTTGAAGGACCTCGGGCTGACCGATGCAGTGCGCGAGGCGGTGGCGGAGGGAACGCCGTTCCTGGGGATTTGTGTGGGCTTACAGTGGCTGTATGAGGGGTCGACCGAGGCGCCGGAGACCGCGGGGCTGGGGCACTTTGCTTCGCAGTGCGAGCGGTTTCCTGCGATGTATGAGGGTGCGGAGTTGAAGTCACCGCATGTGGGGTGGAATTCGCTGGAGCAGATTCGACCCGATTCGCGGTTGCTGCGCGGTGTGGCAGCCGGGGCGTTTGTGTACTTCACGCACTCGTGGCGGGCTCCGGTGAGCGAGGATACTGCGGCGGTTACAAATTATGGCGGAGGGTTTACGGCTGCGGTCGAACGCGGGAATGTGATGGGCGTGCAGTTCCACCCGGAGAAGTCGGCGGAGGTAGGGTTGCGGGTGTTGCGGAATTATCTAGAATTGTGACGAGGATGCGATACGAATACCAACCTGACTACGAGAGCTTTTCGTCTTCGATGAAGGGATATGGAAAGCTCATGCGGATGATTGCCGTACTCGCGTTTGTGCGGAAGTTTGTTGTGCCTGCTGTCGGCACTCTCCTGATCGCTTCTTGGGTGATCGTGCGCTTCTGGGGCTCCGGAGACTCCGATGGGACGTTTGCCATGCTGGCGCTTGTTGGATTGGTCTTAGGTGTCCTCGGTCCAGTCGTTCATTTCTGGAACAGGCGACGTTTGTTCAAAATGCGGGCGGCATTGGCTCCCGCGGGACAGTTCCTTGAGTTGAGTGATGAATCGCTGCTCCTGGTTGTGCCTGGGAAAGCAGAGGCGAAATATGCATGGACTACATTCACCCACACATTCGAAGACGAACGAGCGCTCACTCTTTACATCGAGAAGGCATCGTTCCATACGATTCCTAAGCGGGGCATGAGCACGAAAGTCCTAGAGGAATTGCGGAATCATCTGGAACACGCAAAGAGGCTTTAGATGCTGACCAAGCGAATCATCGCCTGCCTAGATGTTCGCGGTGGGCGTGTCGTGAAGGGTGTCCAGTTTGTGGACATTATCGATGCGGGCGATCCGGCGGAGCTGGCGCATCGGCATGCGGCGGCGGGCGCGGACGAGATTGTGCTGCTCGACATTACAGCCACTCATGAAGGACGCGGCACGCTGCTGGAGACAGTGAGGCGCGCGGCGGCGAAGCTGTTTGTGCCGTTCACGGTCGGCGGCGGGATTGCATCGGCGCAGGACGCGGAGGCGGTGTTTACGGCGGGCGCGGACAAGGTGAGCATCAACTCCGCGGCGATCCGGCGACCGGAGTTGATTGGCGAGATTGGCGCGAGCTTTGGCGCGCAGGCGGTGATTGTGGCGATCGATGCCCGGCGTGGCGCGCGCGGAGTGGAAGACGCGGAGGTGTACGTCAGCGGCGGCCGCAAGCCGACGGGCCTGCGTGTGGTCGAGTGGGCGCGCGAAGCCGAGTCGCGCGGCGCGGGCGAGATCCTGCTGACCAGCATGGATACCGACGGGATGCGCAACGGCTTCGACTGCGAGCTGACGGCGGCGGTGAGCGCGGCGGTGCAGATTCCGGTGATTGCGAGCGGAGGGGCAGGCAGCGCGGAGCACTTTGCGGAGGTGTTCGGACGCGGCAAAGCGGACGCGGCGCTGGCGGCGAGCATCTTCCACTTTGGCGTGACGGACTCGCGCGAGCTGAAGGCGCAGTTGGCGCGGGCGGGCGTGAGTGTGCGGCTGCCCTGCTAGGGGCAGAGGATCGCCGATGCGTGTCCGAGCAGGGTCTGCCCTCTTTAATCGTTTGCAAACCATGGCCGGCTGCGTGGCGCGTAAGATTTAATGGAATGGACATCCTTCAGCTACGCATCCATCCGGACGAGTGGGAGCAGCTTCGTTTGTGCCAGGCGAAGCCGCGGAGCGACTGCCATGCCGCGTTCACGGTGCGGAGCAATGGGCTGATATGGCCGCTGGCGAGTTGGGGCGATCCGCCGGTGGCGGAGCGGATTAACGTGCGGGGGTGGTTTCCGCTGCTGGACACGATCGCAGATGAATTGCTGCTGTGGTGGAACCAGGGTGGCGTTTGCTGTGTCACACGCGAGCAGGTGACCTACAGGCCACACGAAGGCGCTACGCCGGGCGTTGTATTTCTGCGGCTGGAGATGCATCGGCTGCAGGCGGTGCCGGCGCGGCCAAGCGAGGTACGGCGGCTTCAGTCCGGGACGTAGCGGGGCCGGTCGCATTCGATCGGATCGCTGCGATGGATTGGGCAGCCCGGCGTAGGGCTGCGACAATAGAAGCATGTTGATTCCTTCGATCGATTTGATGGGTGGGCGTATTGTGCAACTTGTCCAGGGCGAGAAGTTGAAGCTGGCCTTCGACGACTTTGAGTACTGGATTGAGCGGTTCGCGAAGTATCCGCTGGTGCAGTTGATTGACCTGGATGCTGCGATGCGGCAGGGCGAGAACACGAAGCTGATTGAGATGATCTGCGGGCGGCTGCCGTGCCAGGTGGGCGGGGGCCTGAAGACGGCCGACGATGGGCGGCGGCTGCTGGATGCGGGAGCGCAGCGGGTGATCTACGGGTCTTCGCTGTTTGGACCCCATTCATCGCATGAAGCCGCGATGAATGGGACACCAGAATTGAGGCGCCACAAAATCATTCGGCTGGAGTTTGCCGAGGATTTGAAGCAAGCACTGGGCGAAGAGAGGCTGTGCTTCTCGGTCGACACCAAGGGCGGGCGGGTTGCGGTGAAGGGCTGGAAGGATTCGGTCGACCTGACGCCGGAGGAGGCGGTGACGTGGCTGGAGGACTCATGCGCGGCGTTTCTCTACACGCATGTGGATACGGAGGGCACGATGCAGGGCTTTCCGCTGGATGTGGCAGCGGTGCTGCGCGCGTGTACCGCGAAGCAGTTGATTGTGGCGGGCGGCATCAAGGAGCGCGCGGAGGTGGACGCGCTGGATGCGATGGGCGTGGATGCGGTGGCAGGGATGGCTGTGTATTCGGGTGCGATGGAGGCTTAGAGCGATGGAGTATGTGAATCTTGGCAAAACGGGTGTTAAGGTTTCGCGGATTTGTCTGGGGTGCATGAGCTACGGAGTGCCGCCGGAGGGGCCGCTGCGGCCGGGCAGTAATACGTGGAGTTTGAATGAAGAGCAGAGCGCGCCGTTCTTCAAGCAGGCGCTGGATGCGGGCATCAACTTCTTCGATACGGCGAATGTGTATGCCATCGGCGACAGCGAGCGGGTGCTGGGCCGCTGGTTGAAGGCGAATGCGCGGCGCGAGGACACGGTGATTGCGACCAAGCTGAATGGCGTGATGCGCGATGGGCCGAACGGCGGCGGGCTCTCGCGCAAGGAGATTCTTTTCGAACTGGACGAGAGCCTGCGGCGGCTGGGCACGGACTATGTGGACCTGTACCAGATTCATCGCTGGGACAAGACGACGCCGATTGAGGAGACGCTGGAGGCGCTGAACGATGTGGTGCGCGCGGGCAAGGTGCGGTATATCGGCGCGTCCAGCATGTGGGCCTGGCAGTTCTCGAAGGCGCTGTACACTTCGGCGCGGAATGGCTGGGCGAAGTTTGTGACCATGCAGCCGCACTACAACCTGATGTATCGCGAGGAAGAGCGCGAGATGATGCCTCTGTGCCTGGACCAGGGCGTGGGCGTGCTGCCGTGGAGTCCGCTGGCGCGCGGCAAGCTGGCGCGGCCGTGGGATGCGGAGACGACGAAGCGGTCGGAGAGCGATGGGTTCGGCAAGAACCTGTACGGCAGGACGGCGGCGCTGGATCAAGGCGTGGTGGATCGGCTGGGCGAACTGGCGGCTGTGAAGGGTGTGTCGCGGGCTACGCTGGCGTTGGCGTGGCTGCTGAGCAAGCCGGCGGTGACGGCCCCGATTGTGGGCGCGACCAAACTGCATCATCTGGACGACGCGGTGGCCGCAGTCGGGCTGAAGCTGACGCCGGAGGATGGGAAGGCACTGGAGGAGCTCTACGTGGCGCATCCGGTGCTGGGTTTGAGCTAGGGCGCGGGTTTAGAGTTCTGCGGTAGACTGCATCCGAGAGAGTGCTCATGTTGCCTGATTGAATTCTCGATGGGGAGAGTGCGATGCGCCTTGATCTATGGACGAGGTGTGGGCTGACCCTGGGTTTTGCCGGTATGCTCACGGGTTGCTCGGTGAGTGTGGGATCGAATTCGACACATCAGCCGGGTGGTGCGATCCATGGCGTGGTGCATGGCGGGCAGCAGCCGATCCACAACATGCATGTCTACCTGTTGGCTGCGAATATGAATGGCTATGGGGGCGCGTCCGCTTCGCTGCTGAATGCGACGGCCACGGGTAACTCCGATGGGGTGGGCGGGTATGTGCTGAGCGGGCCGGATGGAAGCTTTTCCATTACCGGAGATTACTCGTGCACGGCGGGAACGCAGGTGTATCTGTATGGGCTGGGTGGAGATGCGGGCGCGGGGACGAACGCGGCGGCGGGGCTGATGGCGGCGCTGGGCGATTGCGGGAAGCTTTCCGGTAGCACGTTTGTTTCGATGAACGAGGTGTCTACGGTTGCGGCGGCGTATGCGTTGGCCGGATTCGCGGTGGATGCAACGCATGTGTCGAGTTCGGGGAGCGCGCTGGCGCAGGTAGGGGTTGCAAATGCGTTTGCAGCCGCGGCAAACCTGGAGACGCTGGCGGCGGGTGCGGCGCTGACGACGACTCCGGCGGGGGATGGGACGGTACCGCAGGCGACGATAAACACGCTGGCGGACGTGCTGGCGGCGTGCATCAACTCGGATGGGACGATTGCGGGGCCGGCAAATGCGACGGCGTGCTACACCCTGTTTAACAATGCGCTGCCGGGTGGAACGACTGGAAGTGTGCCCATGGATACGTCGAGCGCCGCCGTCAACATCGCACACAATCCTTTTGCGAATATTGCAGCGCTGTATGGTTTGGCGACCTCCACATCGCCGTTTCAGCCGACGCTGAGCGCTGCGCCGAACGACTGGACCGTAGCGATCGCCTATTCTCCGGCCGGACTGGCGGCGACCTACTCGATGGCAATCGATGCGGCCGGGGACGTATGGCTGGCGAATGTGCCCGCGGGCGGCCCGTACAGCTTGACGGAGTTGAGCAGCCAGGGCGCGCTGCTTTCCCCCGCAGGCGGCTACAGTGGCGGCGGATTGACGAAGCCGAACAGCCTGGCGATTGATCCTGCGGGCAACGTGTGGGTGGCGGGAGCGACCAACGTGGTGGAGTTCAACGGCAGCAATGGTGCAGTGCGGTCCGGTGCGAATGGATACTCGGTTGGCGGCGCGAACTCTCCGTTTGGGATTGCGGTGGATGGGCAAGGCGACGTTTGGGTGGGGGATGGAACGGTGGTGGTAAAGATGGATGGCAGCGGCAACATTCTGTCGGGACCATCGGGGTTCCCCACAGGGACGGGCGGCGCGCCGTGGGGGGTGAGCATCGACGGCGCGGGGCATGCGTGGTCGGGGAGTGGCTCGCTGGGGGTGGTGTCGGAGTTGAGCAGCAGCGGAGCGGTCATGTCAGGGACAGGCTATCCGGTGGCGAACTTTCAGCCAGAGGCGATTGCATTTGACGCGGGCGGGAATGCATGGACGAACAGCGCTCTGCAAGGAGCCCTGGGGTTGAACACGGTGGCCAAGCTGAGTCCGGGCGGAGCGGTGCTGTCGCCAGCCTCCGGGTACACGAACTGCGTGAACACACACAGTGTGGCGAATAACACGAATACGCTCTGCATCTGGTGGAACCCGGATGCGTTCGCGCTGGATGGCGGGGGCAACGTGTGGGGCGAGGTGGCGACCCAGACCCAGTTCATCGGCATGAACCCGTTTCCCACATATGCGACCGGCGTCTCGGAGATATCGAACACGGGGACGATCCTGTCTGGCGCGGGCGGATTCACGGGTGGTACGGCGATTGGCGCTGGCGATCCGCATGTGCAGGGGAGCGTGGGCGCGACTCCATACGCGCTGGCGGTGGATGGAAGCGGCAATGTGTGGGCGCTGCTGGGGTCGCAGGTGGTGGAGTTTGTGGGGGCCGGCGTGCCGGTGGTGACGCCGTTCTCGCTGGGAGTGCAAAACGGGACGCTGGGAATGCGGCCGTAAGCGACTATAGACGCGACTGCTTGATCTGCTCCACGACGGCGAGAACGGCGTCGACTGGGGTGTTGGGTACGATACCGTGGCCGAGGTTGAAGATGTGGCCGGGGCGGCCCGCGGCGCCGGCCAGGACCTCCGCAACGCGCTGGTGGAGGACCTCCGGCGGGGCGAAGAGAGTGATGGGGTCGAGGTTGCCCTGAACGGCGACGCGGTAGTTGAGGTCGCGCCAGGCGAGGTCGAGGGGAGTGCGCCAGTCCAGGCCGAGGACGTCGCAGCCGGTCTGGCGCATGATGGGGAGCAGCGTGGAGGTCTCCACGCCGAAGTAGATGACGGGCACGCCGAGGGCCTGGATGTTGCGGATGAGGGTGGTGGTGGGGGCGAGGGCATAGGCGCGGTAGTCGGAGGGCGAGAGCGCGCCCACCCAGGAGTCGAAGACCTGGATGACGTCGGCGCCGGCGGCGACCTGCTGGGCGGCGTAGTCGGTGAGCACGGTGATGAGCTTGTCCATCAGGATGGACCATGCGTCGAAATCGCCGTACATCATCTTCTTGGTTTCGATGTAGTTGCGGGAGCTGCCGCCCTCGATCATGTAGCTGGCCAGGGTGAAGGGCGCGCCGCAGAAGCCGATGATGCCGAGAGCGTCCGGCGTGGGGTGCAGGACTTCCGTCCGCGGACGGGTCGCGAAGTGGGCGGCGACCTTTTCGATGGCGTGGGAGACATATAGCAGATCTTCTGTCCGGTCGGTGCGGAGGGCCTTGGCCTGCTCTGCGGTGCGGAGTGGGGTGTGGATCTTGGGACCCTCGTTGGCGACGAACTCGAAGTCGAGGCCCATGGGGGTGAGCGGCAGCAGCAGATCGGCGAAGATGATGGCCGCATCGACACCGAGGCGCTCGGCGGCGGTGATGGTGACTTCGGCTGCGATGTCTGGGGTGCGGCAGATGTCCAGGAGGGAGTGGTGCTTGCGGACGGCCATGTACTCCGGCATGTAGCGGCCGGCCTGGCGGAGAAACCAGACGGGGGTGCGGTCTACGGGCTGGCGGAGGCAGGCACGAAGGAAGCGGCTGCCGTTGGCCCCGGCAGCCGCATCAGTTTTAAGAACCGCGGGTGGATACGCGGTCTGGTCCGCTGTGGTCGCTGCCCGATTGGGCCCTTCGGGGTCAGCGCCTGGATCGGCCACTCGATTTTGCCCATCGAGGGCGGGTCCGGCCAACGGCTCAGCTTGTGCGCGCTCGGTCCCGGTTGATGTGGATGCTGGTTTGAAATCGGTCAAAGGTTCGGTCTCCCAACCTTTGAGGGTAGCATCCTCCGGGACGGAGGCGTGAATGCGGGGTAAAGCGCGAGTGCGGGGGAGTAAGGCCGGGCACTCGGAAAAATTGGTACGGCTACAGCACTCGGCCGACGTGGAACGGGATGCTGTAGGCGACACCCAATCCAAAGGCGGTGGGGGTGAGCGAATTGGGGTCCAGGTTCCAGTGCTGGTCGGTGAAGTCCATGCGGACGGACCACTGACGGGTTACGTTGAAGTCGGCGCCGCCGCCGAGCGTGTAGATCATGGATGCATCGCCATAATAGGTGCCGATGGGATGGACGAAGTCGATGTCTGCGTGGCCCATGAGGACAGTGGCATAGGGGTGAATGCCGTGGATGCTGGTTTGCAGCTTGAGGCCGCCGGCATAGCTGCGTTCGTTGACGGTTGTACCATTCGCTTTGGTGAAACGGAACTCGAGGGAGGGCTGCACGATCGAGCGAATGAAGCGGGTATAGTCCATTCCAACGGTGTAGCCGAGGTTATTCGTGGGTCCCCAGTCTGGAGCGAGGAGCGTGGTCATGGTAAAGGGAGTGAACTCTGCGCCGCGTTGTGCGCTGACCGCGGCCTGGGCGAGTGTGCTCTGGGCGGTGACCAGCAGAGCCCCGAGAAAGAGAGTAGCGATGACGGCATAACGGAGTGGAGTCTTCATAGAGAGCCTCGCGGCTGGAAGCTGTGCGCCACGAAGTTTGCTGTATAGCTGCGCTGCGGGCCCGTGTCCATGGTTCCACTGTGCACCGGGAGGGACCACACTGGTTATCCCCTATCGGGATGAGGCGGCTACAACCTTTGGGCGAGTGGCAGGATGGACGCGGTATGGGCGCGGCGTATGAGGCTGGGATTGGGGTCGGTACCAGGCGGAGGTCAGGATTCTAGGCGGAGGGTAAACTCTTCGATCACGGGGTTGGTGAGGACCTCGCGGGCGATGCGCTCGACCTCGACCTGAGCCCTGGCGGGGTCAGCGGCGAGCGAGTCTTCCAAAGTGAGCTGGAAGTATTTTCCCTGGCGGACATCGGCGACGCCGTGCCAATCCATGCGGCGGAGCGCGCCGGCAACAGTCTGGCCCTGGGCATCCAGCACGGACCGCTTGAGTGTGACGTACACATGCGCCTTCATGACTTTCGATTATAGACGCAGGGCTGGGTCTGTTTGGGATCCGCGCTGTCTTGTAGACTGGAAAGACGCTCCCGACTGTTCGCGGGCCGCCGCGAATTCAACCCCCAGACGCACTGACACCCATCTAACTCCGACGAGAGCCATTACCCTATGACGAATTATCTGGAACTTCCGGTTGGCGAGCAAAGTCCCGAAGTGGTGAATGCCGTGATCGAGATTCCGTTCGAAGGCATCAACAAGTACGAGTATGACAAGACGTTTCATGTGTTCCGGCTGGATCGGAACCTTTACTCGCCGGTGCACTATCCGGGGGACTATGGATTTGTGCCGAGTACGCTGGCAAGCGACGGCGACCCGCTGGACGTGCTGGTGCTGGTGGATGCGCCAAGCTTTCCAGGATGCGTGCAGTCTGTGCGGCCGATCGGGATGCTGGAGATGACGGACCAGGGATTGGCCGACGAGAAGCTGCTGTGCGTGGGCAAGAACAATCCGCGCTACAAGGACGTATGGAACTACTCCGAGATCTACCCACACATGCTGAAGGAGATTACGCACTTCTTTGCGATCTATAAGGACCTGGAAGGCAAGCGGGTGGAGGTGAAGGGCTGGCGCGATGCGTCCTTTGCGCGCAACAAGGTGCTGGAGTCGCAGCAGAGGTTTATCGACAACAAGACCAAGCCGGAGCCGAAGCCCGTTCCAAAGTAGGCGGCGCGAGCATGGATGCGGAAACAAGAAGGGCCGCCCGAAGTGGGCGGCCTTTCTTGTTGGAGCGAAGATGCTGAACGCTGCTAGTTGATGGTAACGTTGGCGTACTTGGCAAGCGTTTGAGCAGCGTGGGCGACGAAGATGACCACGGGTTGCACCGGAGGGATGACCGCTGGAGCTGTGTAGAGCCCGGTTTGGGTGATGGTGCCGTAGGTGGCGTCTCCGCCCAAAACTGCGGTGCCGAGCGCGTACGGCGCAGGACCGACCTCCCAGAGGCCGCAGTTATCCGTGAAGTTGACAGGGGGGTTGGCGGGAACGGTGGAGCAGGCGGGGGTAACGGCCGCAACGGCGGCGCAGGCCGTCGGAGAGCCGCAGGGCAGGTCCCCGATGACATAGCCGTTGAATTGGAATGTCCCGGTGCCATGCGGGAGCGTCACGGCCCCGGCAGTGATTCCGGTGGGCGTGGTCGGGGTGGAAGGATACAGCTCTGGAGTGGGTGTCGTGGAGGAGTAAATCTGGATGAACTGGCCGGTGGATACGGTTGCGCTGGGGTTGGTGGGATCGGACGGGACCGTCGCGACCAATAACACCATCCCCTGGGGAATGCAGGGTCCTGTCGGCATGCACGTTCCCGCGGGAACTCCGATTCCCTGCTGGGTCTGGAGCAGCGCTTGGCCGGTGTAGTTGGGAATACCGCCCTGTATGTAGATGGCCGTATTCCCGGTAGCGACAGTAATGGAGCCGACCGAAGATCCGGACTCTCCAACCGGGGTGCCGGTGCCGGTCGGTGGGGGGTTAGGTGTGCCCAGGTTGGGCTGCGGATATAGTGTCCAGGTAATAGGGCCCGGCGCATTGTTGACTGTAGCAGTGATGGTCTGAGTACCGCCGTTGCCCTGATTGCTCATCAGGAGGACGCTGCCTGGCACGTCGGGCTGGGCGTTGCCATTGAGGAAGGGGACATATGCAGGGGACGTAGGATACAACGGATTGAAGATGACGCCAGGGGTGCAGTCCTCACAGTTCACGGACGCCATGGAAACCGAAACGTTCTGATATGTATACGGCACATTGGCTCCGCAACCGGTGAGAGAGTACGCAGTGGCGGCGACGACGGCGATGGCAAGAATCTTGATGCAGAATTTCATTGGGGGAATCCTTTGTAATCCGGAACCAGAGAAGCATATCTTAAAGGTTCACGTTCGCGAAAGTACTTTTTGCGGTGCAATGATGGCTCGCCATTTGGGGCGGGCTGGGGTCGATTAACTTTGAGACTGGAAATGTACCACCTGGGCCTAACCAGAAGCCAGAGATAAGTATCGCAGGGGGGCAAATCCGTGGAATTGCCATGTGGCAGGCCTTTTTGCCGGAATCCTGTCCATGGATATAGCCAAGGGTCAATGCAGGGTCACAACGGAGGAGGCGGACTTAGTGGGGTCGGCCTGCGAGACGGCGGTGATGGTGACGGTGTTGCCCCCCATGGGCATGGTGGGGGGTGCGGTGTAGGTGCCGGCCGGGCTGGTGATGGTTCCGTTGGAGATGGAGCCTCCGGGGGCGCCATTCACTTCCCAAGTGAGGTTGCTGTTGACGTTACCGACGGCATATCCGAAGAACTGCTGGGTGGCGCCGAGCGCGACGCTGGCTGTGGACGGCGAGAGGCCGACTGTAATGGAGGGAGCGGTGATGTAGAAGGTGACCGTGTCTGTTGCCGTGGGATAGGAGGTGCCCGGAGGCGCTGCCGCCGAGACCACCAGTGTGACCACGCCCTGGGTAAATCCGGGCGTGGTATAGAGGGGCGGCGTGGCCGGCGCCGTGTAGAGGATGGAGCTGGTGAGATTGTTGGCCGGGGCGGGCACCGTGGTGAATGATCCCGCGCTGTTGCTGGTGGCGGAAGCATTCAGGATGCTCCATTGCGGCACCGCCTGCGCGTCGGACACCGAGGCGGTGAACTCCAATTGCCCGCCCACGGGGATGGAAACCGGTCGCTCCAGGATGTTGACTCCAAGATATAAGGGGTTCCCAGCGGATTGATTGCTGCACCCAAGGAGCGCGATGGCGAAGGCGATCGCGGCAGAGCCAAGCAACGTGGAGCGCGACTTCATAGGGTGTCTCTTTCCAGTGAGAATTTATTTCAATGGGCGATCGACGCAAGTATAGGCGTCTGTGGGTATGTCCAGCAATCAAGAACCGCCTGCCGCACAAGCGGCGATTAGGATTCGCGCAGTGGGGAGGCGGGAGCCCGTAAGGATGCGGCAGCGCGGGCAGCAAGGTACGCAAGCGGGCCGGCAGCAGCGACCAGCGCTGCGAACAGGAGTGCGGGAAACGGACCGACGCGCTCGTCGCGAGCGGCGAAAAGAGCGAAGGCGATGAGGCATGCAGGGCCGACGCCAGCCAGGACCGCGGCGGGAAGACCGCCGGGGATACGGAAGGGACGGTCGAGCGCGGGTTCGCGCAGGCGGAGTACGACGAGGGCGACAAACTCCAGCAGCAGGGACCCTCCGTAGAGGACCAGGTCGATGGAGATGAGGCGTTCAAAGGACAGACGCAGCGCAAGCGCCCAGGCGACGGCGCAGATCAGGACCGAGGCCCAGGGTACGGGCGCACGCGTGGGGGTTGCCCGAGTGGTGCGCGCCAGGAAGCGGGGCAACAGGCCGTCCTTGGCGAGCGCGAAGGGAATGCGCGCATAGCTGAGCATGAGGGCGTTAAACATGCCCGTGCCGTTGAGCATTCCGCCAAGGACGACGGCGAGCATGAGGGCGATGCCGAATGCGCCCGGGCCGGCGATGGTGCGAGCGGCGTCCGTCCAGGCTCCGGTGGAAAACCGGTCTGCCGGAACGCCGGCGATGCCGACGGCAGCGAGTGGGACTATATATGTTGCGGCGACGAGCGCGGCGGAGAGGAGCATGGCGCGCGGATAGTTGCGTTGGGGGGCTTCGACCTCTTGCGCGACGGTGGAGGCGTTGTCCCAGCCCATGTAGTTCCACAGCGCCACGGAGACTGCGCCTGCGAGCGAAGGTGCAGCCACAGGTGCGCGCAGCAGCGCGACGGAGTGGTGAAGATGAGCGGCGAGGGTGGGCAGCGCGGGGCCGGCTGCGTGGGCGAAGAGCCCCTTCCAGATGCCTGCGCCGACCAGGACCACGAACGGCGCCAGCAGCACCGTGAACATGGCCACCGATCCCTCTCCGACAGACTTGGCTCCGCGCAGGTTCCAGGCCGCGCACAGGACGACCACCGCGAGCGCCCAGAGCGTGCCGCGGTAGCCGCCGGTAAGGCCCGGCGCGACGCGGGAGAGATACAGGACGAAGGTGACCGGATAGATGGCCATGTCGAAGACGCTGGCCGCCAGTGAGAGCCACGCCTCCTGGAAGCCCCAGAAGCCGCCGAGGGCGCGGCGCACCCAGCAGTAGTAGCCGCCTTCTTCCGGCAGCGCGGAGGCGAGCTCGCCGACCATGAGCGAGGTGGGCAGACTCCAAATGACGGGGATGACGAGCAGCAGCAGCAGGGCGCGACCATAGCCGGCGTCGCCGAGGATGTCCTCCAGGCCATAGGGGCCGCCAGCGACCATGAAATAGGTGGCGCCGACCAGCGGAAGCAGCCGCATTTTGTTGGTGCCACTGCGCAAGGGCAATCTCTCCGGCAGATATTGCCGTAGAGGAGAATTTACCTGAACGATGCCTCAGGGCGCAGTCAGTCTAAGGGGGCGGAGTTGACCGCGACTTTCGGGTTGGGCTGGTGCCACAGTTCTTTTGGCGGACCCGGATCGGTGGTCTGGACGATGGCGTACTGGATCGGAGTCTTGCAATAGGCGCAGTCGGTCTTACGGACAATCACAGAGAGGTTGCCGGGAATGCAGGAACTGATGCGCAAGCATTCTGGACAGGCAATCACAACGCGGGCTTCGGCGCTGCTCTTCGGAGGGTGGGTGGCAATCCATATGGGGGAGAGCCCGCGGTAGGGCCGGGTGAGGTCGTCTGCGGTGGCGGCTTCTTCAAGAAGAGTCAGCAGCGGAGGAACTCCCGTGGCCTTCTGATAGAAGGCGTCGGCGGCGACGCCGGTGGGAATGTCTCCGGCGGAGAAGGCGCTGCTCATGGCGATGACGGTCACCTCGGGAAACCGGCGCCGGACGACGGAGAGCAACTCAAAGCCGGACATGCCGAGCATGTACAGATCGGAGAGGATAATGTCGGGCATTTCCGCGCGTAACTGGATGAGGGCCGCGAATCCATCTTCGGCACAGCGCACCTGGAATCCGTCCTGGGTGAGGATGGCCGTCAACAGGGCGCGGAGTTGGGGGTCGTCATCTACTACCAGGACCTTGTTTCTTCGGTTGGGCATCGTGCACCACCTGAACTGGCATTTTGACTCCACCTCAAGGTTCGCATCGTGCCCAGAACTCTGTCTGGTCAGTTTTGCTCAGTGCGGACGCGGCGTGCCGCGAGCTTCTTTTTCTGTTTTGCAGTCTCCAACGCTGCGGGAACTGCGGCTCGTCCGACGGTCATCTGATCGTAGAGGATCACCTTCAACAGTGACTTGTGGACGCGGATGCGACCGTTGTATTCGATGAAGCCATGCTGGCGGAACTTGTTCATGAAGAAACTGACGCGGGAACGGGTGGTCCCGATCATCTCGGCGAGAGTCTCCTGCGTGATCTGGGGGATCAGATTTTCCGGCTCGCCGGGTTGCCCGAATTCCGCCATCAACAGCAGGATGCGGGCCAGGCGCTTCTCGCTGTTGTTGAAGAGCTGATCCACCAGATCCGCCTGCGTGCGCATGCCACGCCGGAGCAGAAACGATAGGAAGAAGTCGGAGAAGGCAGTATGTTCCCGCATGACGCGAGTCATCTCAGCGCGGTCAATTTTCAGCGCGGTACACACGGTAACGGCAGTTGCAGCGGCCATGCGCAGGCCAGGCGTGCTGGCCATCGCCTCCTCGCCGATGAACTCTCCGGGGCCAAGCATGGTGATGGTGGCCTCCTTGCCTCGCTCAGAGACGACGGTGAGCTTGGCCCGACCGGTCTGGAGGAAGAAGACGCAGTCTGCCTTTGTTCCCTGCGCGAAGAAAACCTCCTTCGGCGCGATGCGCACGAGTTTATGAACGAGACCTGTGCTGGCGAGGAAAGCAGCGATGTCAAATTGGGTTTCGGGAGATACGGTCATGCCAAGGCCTCCGTGCGGGCGCGGACCGCAGCATCATCGGTGGTGCAACTGTACTCGGGACTGGCGGACCCGTGGAGCCAGACACCACCCATCGATCCGGGAGAAGGAGAACCCGCGGGTGAGGAGGTCGTTGAGACGCGGCTTGTCCCAATGTAATCTAGTAGACGCAATTTACGCTGTTTTCGTTGTACTTTTAGCGACCATTTATTGCACCGTGTGGCCCTTTTGACCGGGCACTCGCCGGCAGTTCGAGCAATCGGCTACGGCTCCGTTGGGTAAATGTAGCCGGTAAGACCCGTGATAGCGGTCACACCCCAAGCCATCGCGCATCGCGGACAATCGTTGGCAGTTTTCACTATGGAGGACTTTCGATGTCTACGGCTCAAGACCGTGCCGTTCGCGCTATCGACATTGCGATCTCACTCGTAGAGCGGGAAGAGCTGCGACTGCGCGCTGTCATCGAGTCGGACAAAGCATCGGCGGACGAGAGATTCCGCGCCCTGCAGGACCGCGCCTGTCTCTCCGAGATTGTGGTTCGCGAACTGGCCGACATTCACGTTGGCGCCTCGGCGGAAGGCTCGTCTGCACAGTCGCCGGAGACGCGCCATCGCTCAGGCACCTTGATCGGCGCCGTCGAGGTGTTTAGCAGCCTCGCCGCGGCAAGGGCGCTGGCCTAGCAAGAGAAGGCCCCGGGTACCGCTGCAGGAGCGTGAATCGGAGACGGCTGAGCGGCCCCCGAACTTGTTTGTCCCCGCAAACTTCAGGAGTTCCGCAACCATGGTTCCGCCGAGGCCAGAAGCCGTCCGCACTTCAAATCTGGCCATACGTCGGACTCTCTGCGCAATGTCCCATAGAATGTTCATGGTCATCGGGTAGAGAGAGGGACGCGGAATGTTTCTTGGAATCGATTGCGGGACTCAGGGCACAAAGGCCCTGGTGATGGAGGCTAACGGCGCGGTGCTGGGCCGCGGCTACCGGAAGCATGCATTGATCGAACGATCCACTGGCGCGAGGGAGCAAGAGCCCTCCTGGTGGGTGGAGGCGCTCCGATCCTCCGTGAAGGAGGCGCTTGAGGCTTCCGGCCGTTCCGATGTTCTGGCTCTGGGCGTGAGCGGCCAACAGCACGGAATGGTGCTGCTGGATGAGAGTAAGCAAGTCATCCGGCCTGCAAAGCTCTGGAACGACACAGAGACCGCGCCGCAGAATGAGGCGATCCTCCGGCGATTCGGGGGCAAGCAGGCCTTTGGGAAACGCTTCGGCATCGTGCCCCTCACCGGCTATACGGTCTCGAAGCTGCTCTGGGTGAAGGAGAACGAGCCTGAGAACTTTGCCCGCATCCGCCACATTCTTCTCCCCCATGAGTACTTGAACTTCTGGCTCACCGGCCAGATGCGCGCAGAGCCGGGAGACGCTTCCGGTACCGGGTACTTCAATCCAGTCCGCCGGGAGTGGCAGTTTGAAGTCCTGGACGCCATTGACCAGGGGGTGGGCATTCTCTCCGCTGCGTTGCCCGCGCTTGTCCATGCCGACGACTGCGTCGGCGAGGTTCTTCCTGAGGTTGCCGCCGACCTGGGACTCCCACGCTCGTGCCTGGTCAGCGCCGGCGGAGGCGACAATATGATGGGCGCTATCGGCACGGGAAATGTGCGCGAGGGTGTCGTCACACTGAGCCTGGGAACCTCGTCTACGGTCTACTCCTACAGCGAGACGCCGGTTCAGGACCCCTCCGGCACTGTCGCGCCGTTCTGCTCCTCCTCCGGCGGCTGGCTGCCTCTGGTCTGCACGATGAACGCAACCAACGTGGTGACCGCTACTGCGACGCTGTTGGGCAAATCCGTGGAGGAGATCGATGGAGCCTTGACGCGTATTCCCCCAGGAGCGGATGGGCTGGTGTTCCTTCCCTTCCTCAACGGCGAGAGGACACCCGATCTGCCCACTGCGCAGGGAGCGATCCTGGGCATTACCTCGAATAACTTCACGCCCGACCATCTGCTGCGTGCTGCCGTGGAAGGGGTGAGCTTTGGCATTCTCAACGGCCTCGACCGGATCCTGCAAGGCCGGGAAGCAACCGTGGTGCAAGCCATCGGCGGGGGCGCCCGCTCACGCGGGTGGAGGCAGCTCCTGGCCGATGCCACCGGCGCAACCATCCAGGCGCCCATGGAGGAGGAATCGGGCTGCCTGGGCGCGGCCATACAGGCCGTGGTTGCCTGGGCCAAGGCGGATGGCAACCCGCTCAGCTTTGCGGAGGTGGCTGCACGCGCGGCGCAGATTCGAGAGGACGCAACCTGCGTTCCGCGACCCGAGTTGAGCATCCCCTACAAGAATGCTCGCGCCGCCTACCAGCGGCACCTGGAAGCGCTCTACCCCGAAGCTCGGCAGGATGTTCCGCCGTCGGCGTAAGACCCGGAGCAAAAGGCGGCCTGATTCTGCAAGCTTTGAAGTCGGCTGGACGGGTTCGAATCCGCTCGATTCGCGATACCATCGAATAGGCCATGGTATTTGCCAGTGCAAATCCGGTGTCTTCCTCCCGAGCGACGTCTCAGCGTCGCGATCAGCACTAGCTGCGCCCACGTGCAGCGTGCTTTCGCTTTGTGCGGGAGCCGTTTCGCCCCGAACGAAATGCGGGGATTCTTCACTCCGTTCAGAATGACAGCTCAAAATTGGGAATGACAACCCAAAATTGAGAGTGATAACCAAGATGGAGCAGGTGATTTGACGCCCTGCGTGGATAGGCCAGAGGAGAGATTCCATGTTTGACCGTTTGGATCAGTTGGAAGAACGCTACCAGGAGCTTGGCCGGCAGCTTTCCGACCCGGGAATTGTGAACGACCAGGAGAACTATCGCAAGGTGTCGAAGGCGTATCGCGATATCGAGCCGACGGTGGAGAAGTTCCGCGAGTATCGCAAGATCAAGGACGGGATCGCCGAGGCGAAGGCGATGTTGACCGACTCCGACCCCGACATGAAGGAGATGGCGCAGGCCGAGCTGGCGACGCTGGAGCCGCAGCTTGCTCCGGTGGAAGAGGCGCTGAAGGTGCTGCTGCTGCCCAAAGACCCGAACGACGAGAAGAACGTGATTCTGGAACTGCGCGCGGGAACGGGCGGCGACGAGGCGGCGCTGTTTGTGGCCGAGGTCTTCCGCATGTACATGCGGTTTGCGGAACAGCACCGGTGGAAGGTGGAGCTGCTGTCGCAGACGGAGTCGGGGATTGGGCACGGACTGAAGGACGTGACGGCGATCATCGAGGGCAACAACGTCTACTCGCAGATGAAGTACGAGTCCGGCGTACACCGCGTGCAGCGCGTGCCGGAGACGGAGACGCAGGGGCGGGTGCATACGTCTGCCATCACGGTGGCGGTGCTGCCGGAGGCGGAAGAGGTGGACATCAAGATTGAGGCGAAGGATCTTCGGATCGATACGTTCTGCTCCTCGGGTCCGGGCGGGCAGAGCGTGAACACGACGTACTCTGCAGTGCGGATTACGCACCTGCCCACAAATACGGTGGTGAGCTGCCAGGACGAGAAGTCGCAGATCAAGAACCGCGAGAAGGGTATGCGCGTGCTGCGGGCGCGGCTGTACGAGGTGGAGAAGGAGCGCATTCACCAGATCCAGGCGAAGGACCGCAAGTCGCAGATCGGGACGGGCGACCGCTCCGAGAAGATACGCACCTATAACTTTCCGCAGAACCGCATGACCGACCACCGCATCGGGTTGACCAACCACCAGTTGGCACAGGTGATGGAAGGGCAGTTGCAGCCGACGATCGATGCGCTGATTGCGCACTATACGGCGGAGAAGCTGAAGGCCGACAACGCGGCGGCGTGACGGTCCGGCGTATGATCGAGAGCGAAGTGCTAACCAGAATTGCGACGGAATCTATACCGACGTCGCCGACGCCTGGTGGGAAAAACGAATGTGGGGATTCTTCGCTACGCTCAGAATGACAAGCCTTTTATTTTTGGATGTTCCTTGCTAGTGCGTCGATACGGCTTGCCGTTGCTCCTTGCGGCTGTTGCCTGCGTCCAGGTTCCGGCCCAGACATTTCCGTCCTCTGCCCTCGCGACGCAGAGTCAGCCTGCGTCGGCGGAGTCTGACACCGATCTGCTAGTCGATACGCTGGTTGAGAACGCGACCGTGAACCGTGCAACGCTGCCGTCGCTGGCGGCGCATGAGTCTATCGTCTCCAAGGTGGATGAGGTTGTCTTCTTCGGAAAGAGCGTCTACAAGGCCGAGGCCGCAGTGCGCATGGTGCGCAAGTCCACGGGCGGTCCGATGGAAGAGTCTCGACAAATTATGGTGCTGAACGGAAAGACGATTGCGCCGAATGAGCAAGCTCGCCTGCCCTTCGATTTTGTCGACGACTTCGATGACTTTCAGACCGAGTTCTTCAGCCCCCAGCATCGCCGCTGCTACAACTTCGCGCTGGTGCCGCATGCAAATCGAAGCGCGCCTCTTGAGCTCTCCATCACTCCCCGTGCCGACGCTGCCGCGCAGCTCCCATGCGCGCTCGCTCAGAAGGGGCTTGCCGGCATGGTCCGTATCGATCCTTCCGCGGATCAATTGACGCATCTGGAGTTTACCCTTCCGGTCGCGGCTGCTGAGCCGATCCATCATCCCACGTTTCTCGCGGCCGATTATTCCCCCGCCAAGGTGGGCAACAAGACCTTCTGGCTGCCCACCACCGTGATTGCGCACTGGGTAGGCGGGGCCGACAGAAAGACGCCGTTTGCGTGGGTCTCGCGCTACTCGGATTACCACCAATACACGGCCAGCGTTACGATCTCTCCGGTTGAATCGGAGCCGGATGCTCCGCCAGTCTCATCCCAATGATTGGCTGTGACTAGTCGGGAACGGTCCAGCCGGCGATGGTGCTGGCCATGGTGATCTTGTCAGCGGAGGCGCCGCTGGTGGCGCTGGCGAAGGCGGGGAAGGCGGCGCGGACGCCGGCGGAATCGGCCCAGACGGGAATGTCTTCGATCTTGTAGTGGTAGGAGACCTGGGTTTCGGGGAAGCCGTTGGCGGGCGCGGGCGGGGTGAAGCTATCTATGGTGGTGATGACGCGGTGGCCGTAACAGAAGCGGGGCGCGACGCGGGCCCCGGCGGGCGTCGTGTCATAACGGCTGACGCGGATGGTCTGCTCCGACGAGACGGTGAGCAGTTGCGCGTCGACCAGCGCGTTCATCTGCTTCAGTTCGACGGGGTCGCCGGTCTCGTAGGGGAAGTGCGGCGCATTGGGCAGCAGGCACTCGGGATGTTCGAGGAAGTGGGCGTTGAGGACGGCGGTGAAATTTGCGGGCGTGGGCTTGGTTTTGGAGTCGCAGGCTGAAGCGGCGACCAGCAGCGCAGCGCCGGCGAGCAGGGCAGCGAGTTTCGGAACGGAGAGCATGAAGGTACCTCAATTGCAATTCTGCTTTGTTGGATGCAATCCTGGCCCTGCTGCCGCGACGGGCGTGGGCAGGCTTAGTAGAAGTCGGCGCAACTGAGGAAGTAACCGCAGGTGCGGCAGACCAGCTTGCAGCGGTGGTCGGTGAGGCGCGAGGAGCAGGTGGGGCAGAAGACGGAGTGGTGCTCCCCGGTTGCGATGGGGCACTGGCCGGGTTGCTGATCGGGTGCGTTCGGGTTGGCGGGGTGCGATTCTTCCGTCTGCATAAGGGATAGCGTAGAGCATGGGCGTCGGAATTTCATATCCCTTTCCGGACGCGACGCGACGAGCGGGCATCCGATAAGGTACCGTTTGTATTGGCACCTTCCGAAAGCAGCCAAAATCACAGGAGACGAATATGGACCGCAGCGCGAGTGCAGTTTGGAATGGCAGTCTGAAAGAGGGCAAGGGCACGATCTCCAGCCAGAGCGGAGCCCTAAAGGATATGCAGTACAGCTTTGCGGCGCGGTTTGCCGAGGGCGTGGGGACGAATCCGGAGGAGCTGATTGCGGCGTCACACGCGGGCTGCTTCACGATGGCGCTGAGCGCGGAGTTGGGCAAGGCGGGCTTTACGCCGGACTCGATTGAGACGACCGCGGTGGTGACGCTGGACCTGCACGACAAGCCGACCGTGACCAAGAGCCATCTGACGACCAAGGCGAAGATTCCGGGGATCGACAAGGCGAAGTTCGACGAGATTGCCGCCGGCGCGAAGGCGGGATGCCCGATTTCGCGGCTGCTGGCCGCAGCGGAGATCACGCTCGACGCGACGCTGGTGTAGCGTATCGGTTGAAAAACACAGCGACCACGGATTTCGCGGATAAGCACGGATTAAGGCGAGGACGAACCGTCTTATCCGTTTTCATCCGTAGAATCCGTGGTCGCTTTGCGTCGCGATCAGTGGGAGTGGCTGTGGCCGTGGTGGTGATGGTGGTCGTGGGGACCGACGGCTTCGAGCACGGGTGGGGCGGAGCAGCCGTGGGTGGTCTCGCAGCCGCGAATCTCGAACTGGATGGTGGTGTGGGTGATGCGGAACCCTTCGCGCAACGCACAATTGATGGCGTCCAGGATGCTGGTGCATTCGGAGACAGGCATCTCCGGAATGCAGACATGGCTGGCGAGCGCGTGGGAGGCTGAGCCGAGCGACCAGACGTGGAGATCGTGGATGTCGACGACGCCAGGGATCTGCATGAGAGCGGTGCGGATGTCGGTGAGTTGCAGACCGCGCGGCGTGCCCTCGAGCAGGATGTTGAGGGTCTCGCGGACGATGGAGACAGAGCTCCAGACGATCATGGCGGCGATGCCCAGGGAGAGTACGGGGTCGATCCACATGATGCCGGTGAAGAGGATGGCAACGCCGCCCACGATGACGGCCGCGGTGGAGAGCGTGTCGCCGAGCATGTGCAGGAAGACGCTGCGGATGTTCACATCGCCGGAGAACTTCCAGAGCAGGCCGGCGATGGCGCCGTTCATCAGGACACCGGCAGCGGCGACGGCCATCATCAACCTCGGCTGGACGGCGACTGGCGTATAGAGGCGATGTATGGCGGAGATGCCGATCCACGCGGCCAGCACGATGAGGGTGAGGGCGTTGACGAAGGCGGCGAGGACGCCGGCGCGCTGGTAGCCAAAGGTCTTCTGGTCGGTGGCCGGGCGGGTTTGGAAGTAGACGGCGGCGAAAGAGAGCAGGATGGCGAGGAGATCGCTGACGTTGTGCCCGGCCTCGGAGATGAGCGCCAGGGAGTGTGCGCGCATGCCGAAGTAGAAGGTGGCCAGGACATAAGCCGCAGTCAGCGCCATGGAGAGCTTGAGGACCCGCTGCATTTTGCGATTTGGGCCAGCGACCATGTGCATGGGTTGAGTATACGAGGTTCGCGGTCCAAGGATCGAGGGTGGGTCTGAGGTGGTTGGGGATTGACGATATACTGGTTGTTGCTCATGAAATCGACTTTTTACGACTCCGCCGATATTTCGTTGAAACAAAAAGACACTCAACGTCCCGCCGATGCGATGGGGCATCCTCTTGATTTAGGGGATGGCCGGAGAGTGCGGTCCACGACGGTGCTGTGCGTGCGCCGGGGCGACAGCGTGGTGATGGCGGCCGACGGACAGGTGACGCTGGGTTCGAGCGTAATGAAGGCGTCTGCGAAGAAGATTCGGCGGCTGTATCAGGAGAAGGTGCTGGCGGGGTTTGCGGGATCGACGGCCGATGCGTTCTCGCTGTTTGGGCGGTTCGAGACCAAGCTGGAGCAGTATGCGGGCAACCTGAGCCGCTCCGCGGTGGAGTTGGCGAAGGACTGGCGGACCGACCGGATGCTGCGGCATCTGGAGGCGCTGCTGATTGTGACCGACCTGACCGCGACGTTCGTGCTGAGCGGAAACGGCGACGTGATCGAGCCAGACGAGGGGATTGTGGCGATCGGATCGGGTGGGAGCTACGCGCTGGCTGCGGCGCGGGCATTGATGGAGAATACCGAACTGAGCGCGCGGGAGATTGCGGAGAAGAGTTTGAAGATCGCGGGACAGATTTGTATCTATACGAATGACCAGGTGACGGTGGAAGAGCTGAAGAAAGCCTAAGAGTTCGCGGCGGCGCAAATGCGGGGATTCTTCGCTGCGCTCAGAATGACAAGCGGAAAATCTGTGGTGGGATTGAGGAACAAGTGATGGCGATTTATTTACCGGGGACGGCGGAAGACCAGGCCTTGGCGCTGGATGAGATGACTCCGCGCGAGATTGTGGCGGAGTTGGATAAGTATGTGGTGGGGCAGCACGCGGCGAAGCGCGCTGTGGCGATTGCGCTGCGCAATCGGATGCGGCGGCAGAAGCTGCCGCCGGAGTTGGCCGACGACATCATGCCGAAGAACATCATCATGATTGGGCCGACGGGCGTGGGCAAGACGGAGATTGCGCGGCGGCTGGCGAAGCTGACCAACTCACCGTTCCTGAAGGTGGAGGCGTCGAAGTTCACCGAAGTTGGCTACGTGGGGCGCGACGTGGAGTCGATTGTGCGCGACCTGGTGGAGATCGCCATCGATATGGTGCGCGAAGAGAAGATGGAGGACGTGGAAGACAAGGCGGAGATGAACGCCGAGGACCGCCTGCTGGACCTGTTGCTGCCGCCGCCGTCTGCCACGCAGGCGGCTGGGGCGAAGGCAACCGCTGGGCCGGCTGCGGTGGTGATGACTCCGGGGGGGCTGCGCGCCATGCAGATGATCCAGGTGCCGTCGGCGGCTGTGGAAGGTGAGGCTGTGGCGGAGCCGGAGGTCATCGAGGGTAAGGCCGGCGAGAAGCAGGGCGACCGGGCGGCGGCCGCGGCGGCGCAGTCCAGCCACGAGCGAACGCGGGAGAAGCTGCGGCAGCAGTTCCGCGAGGGCAAGCTGGATGAGCGGATGGTGGAGCTGGATGTGCGCGACCGCAACCAGCCGAGCTTCGAGTTCCTGAGCGCGCAGACACCGGACGACATGGACATGAGCCTGAAAGACATGTTGCCCGGGCTGTTTGGCCAGCGCACGAAGAAGCGCAAGATGAAGGTGGTGGAGGCGTTCGAGTACCTGATTCAGGAGGAAGAAGGCCGGCTGATCGACATGGACCAGGTGACGCGGTTGGCCGTGGAACGGGTGGAAGATTCGGGGATCGTGTTCCTGGACGAGATCGACAAGATTGCGGGACGCGAAGGAAGCCATGGTCCGGACGTGAGCCGCGAGGGCGTGCAGCGGGACATTCTGCCGATTGTGGAAGGCACAACGGTGAACACGAAGTATGGGATGGTTTCGACCGACCACATCCTGTTTATTGCGGCGGGCGCGTTCCACGTATCCAAGCCGAGCGACCTGATTCCGGAGCTGCAAGGACGCTTCCCAATTCGGGTGGAGTTGCAGTCGCTGACGGTCGAGGACTTTGTGCGGATTCTGACGGAGCCGAAGTCGTCGCTGGTGAAGCAGTCGACGGCGCTGCTGGAGACCGAGGGTCTGAAGTTGGAGTTTACGCCGGAGGCGCTGGCGGAGATGGCGCAGTTCGCATTCCGGGTGAACGAGACGACGGAGAACATCGGGGCACGGCGGCTGCACACGATTATGGAGCGCGTGCTGGACGAGATCAGCTTCCAGGCGCCGGACTTGTTCAAGAGCCCGCGGGCCGAGGCTTCGCAGGAGGGTGTGATCGCGGAGGTGGGCGCGTCGGCTCCGCTGGGAAATGAGCCGCAGAAGGCCTCGCCGCCGCTGCCTGTGATCGAGCGGAAGAAAGACGACGGCACGGTGGAGAAGGTGATCGTCGTCGACCCGGAGTACGTGCGCCAGCAGGTGGCATCGATTGTGAAGGACCAGGATCTGAGCCGGTACATTTTGTAGGTTCGTGGTTCGACGGACTAGGTGGCGGGTGAGGGCTTGGGTTTCCAGCCGGCCACGAAGGGCTGTTTGGCGGCGACGATGACGCGGCCGTCGGAGGCGAAGTCGACCTTGACGATGGCGGGTTTTTCGCGGAAGGGCGATTGGCTGTCATTGCCGAAGTAGCTGGACCACCAGCCGCCGGCGTGGTCCTGAAAGAAGCCGGTTCCGCCGCCGCAGGGGACGGACTCGTGGCGCGTGTGGTACGGGCCGTAGATATTGTCCGACATGGCCAGGCAGGTTGAGTAGCGGCCTTCATAGCTGTCGGCCGCGCCGAGATAATAGACGCCGTTGGCCTTGAAGAGGACAGCGCCCTCGGTGCCGAGGTCGTTCATTCCGCGACCCTCGCAGCGGTCGGCGTGGTGGGCGGGCGTGTGATCGCCGGCAACTAGCTTGATGGGGCGCCAGTCATCGGCGAAACCGGAGAGGTCATCCTTGAGCTGGACGATGCGAGTGGCGGAGCTGGCGGTGAAGTAGACCTTGCCGTCGGTGTCCTGGAAGAGCGTGGGGTCGATGGCGTTGATGATGGGCTTGTCCGGCGAGAAGGCGTGGACGTAGGGGCCGGTGGGCTTGCCGGTGGTGCTCTTCAAGATGGAGATGCCGGTGGGCGCGATGGAAAGGCAGATGTAGTAGCTGCCGCGGACGTAGTGGATCTCCGGCGCCCAGATGGCGCGGCAGGGCTTGTTGTGGAGCGGCCGCCAGGCCTTCTCCCAGGTGCCTTCCTTGTCCATGTCCCAGACGAGGCCAAGGTAGTGCCACTTCTTTAGGTCCGGGGAACTCCAGAGCTCGACGCCGCGATTGTAGGCCCAGATGTTCTCGCCGGTGGAGCCGGTCATGTAGAAGTGGCCGTCGCCGCCCTTGCAGACGATGGTGTCGCGGACCTGGACCTCAAGGATGGGCTTGAGCGGGGGGATGAGGCCGGCGGCAACAGCGGAGCCGGAGGCGTCATGGTCGGTGAGGACCTGGGTGGGAAAGGGGTATGGATGCTCACCGGCGTAGGCGAGACCGCTGGAGCCGGAGCGGTAGCCACCGTGGCCGCTGGCGGCGTCGACGGGCCAGCCGCGCCCGCTGACGCCGGAGTAGGCGTAGGGGGATTTGCCAGGCATGCCGTTTACGTCGGGAGGCATGGGGGTGCCTTCGGGGACACCGTTCATGCCGCCGGGCGGAACGGTGGCTGGTGCAACAGGAGCCGGGGTCGAGGCCGCGGGAGTTTGGGCGCGCAAGGCGGAGGGAAGCAGCAGGCCGGCGGCGAGGAGACTGGAGTCGGTGAGGAGGGTCCTGCGGGTGAGATGCCAGCCCGAGTGGGGGGACTGCTTCATGCGGATCGTTCCTCTGGAGTTTCTTTAATGACGAAGACCGCGTCCGGGAAGACGCGGTCTAAGGATAACTAATGGCGGATCGATTTAGTGGGCGCCAACGGTTTGCTTCTCGCTGATCTCGCTGAGGCGCTTGGCGAGGAGTTTCTCGAGGTCTTCGAGGGCCTTGGAGAAGCCCTCGATGCCTTCTTTCAGCTTGTCGTGGGCCATGCGATCGGCGGCGTGCATCTTGTCGAAGGTGGCCTTGTCCATGGGGATCTTCTCGATGGTCATGCCGGCGGCCTTGGCGGCGTCGAGCTTGCGCGGCAGTGGGTCGCTCTTGGAGTTGAGCTCGGCGAGCAGCTTGGGTGCGATGGTGAGCAGGTCGCAGCCGGCGAGTTCGGTGATCTCGCCGATATTGCGGAAGCTGGCGCCCATGACCTGGGTCTTGTAGCTGAATTTCTTGTAGTAGTTGTAGATGGTGGTGACGGACTGGACGCCGGGGTCGTCGGCGCCGGTGTAGTCTTTGCCGGTGTCCTTCTTGTACCAGTCGAGGATGCGTCCGACGAATGGCGAGATGAGGGTGACTTTGGCCTCTGCGCAGGCGATAGCCTGGTGCAGGCCGAAGAGCAGGGTGAGGTTGCAGTGGATGCCCTCCTGCTCAAGGATCTCGGCGGCCTTGATGCCCTCCCATGTGGATGCGATCTTGATGAGGACGCGGTCGCGGCCGATGCCGGCGTGGTCATATTGCTGGATGATGTCGCGGGCCTGGACGAGGGTCTTCTCGGTATCGTAGGACAGGCGTGCGTCGACCTCGGTGGAGACGCGGCCGGGAACGATCTCGAGGATCTTCTTGCCGAAGGCGACGGCGAGGGTCTTGAATGCGAGCGTGGCGACGTCGGCGTCGGAGGCCGACGGGCCGGCTTCCTTGCGGGCTTCCATCAGGACGCCGTCGACGATGGGCGCATAGGCGGGGAGCCCGGCTGCCGCTGCGATGAGCGAAGGATTGGTGGTGGAGTCTGTCGGCTTGAACTGCACGATGGAGTTGATGTCGCCGGAGTCGGCGACGACAGTGGTCATGCCGCGAAGTTGCTCGAGAAGAGTTGCCATGGAAAGCTCCTTGTGCGCTGTTCGATGCGCAATTGTCGTCATGTCGATTCTACCAAGATCGCTGCGATGCGGTAGCTTGGTATGCGGAAGTGTGAGGATGAACGCGATGTGGTTGCGGCTGAACAAGATCAGGTCGGTTGTGCTGCTGGCGGGGCTGGTGGTGGCTGCGGGAGTGGCGACGGCACAAACTCCAATTGCGATTCCGGGGTGGTCGGCCAAGTGGATTCAGGCTCCGTGGAGCACGGTGCGGGATGGCGCAGAGTTGGACGGGAGCAGGCCGATGCCGGTATTTCGGCGGGAGTTCCTTGTGCGCGCGAAGCCAGTGAAGGCGACGCTGCGGATCGCGGGGCTGGGGCAGTACGAGGTGAGCCTGGACGGTCGACCGCTGTCGTCCGAGGGGCTTCATCAGGCCTGGACGGATTATCGGAAGACGGTAACGTATGACAGCTACACCCTGGCATTGAAGCCGGGAAAGCATGTGCTGGGGGTGATGCTGGGCAACGGGATGTACAACGTGCAGCAGACCAAAGGGCGTTACACGAAGTTCGAGGGGAGCTTTGGGCCGCCGAAGCTGATTGTAGAATTGCAGGTGAAGTATGCGGATGGGAAGACGGAGACGATCGCGACGGACACGGCGTGGAAGGTTGCGAAGGGGCCGGTGACGTTTAGCTCAACATACGGCGGCGAGGATTTCGACGCAAGCATGGAGCAGCCGGGATGGGATTCACCGGCACTCAATGACGCGGAGTGGTCCGCCGCGACCGAGACGGACGGGCCCGGCGGTGCGTTGACCAAGGCAATTGCAGCGGACGTGCGGGCGTGGGATACCCGCGAGCCGGTGAAGACCACCGAGGTAAGGCCGGGCGTGACGGTCTACGATCTCGGGCAGAACTTCGCGGGCGTGCCTTCGATCCGCGTGACCGGCCCGGCGGGAGCTGTGCTGAAATTGACGCCGGGCGAACTGCTGAAGCCGGATGGATCGGTGTCGCAGGGCAGTTCTGGCGGACCGATGTGGTGGAGTTATACGCTGCGTGGCGACGTAGAGGGGGAGAGTTGGGCACCGCGCTTTGGGTATTACGGTTTCCGATATCTGCAGGCGGAGTGGCTTTTCATGAATACGCCCGCGCCGCCGAGGATCGACGACATCAAGGGCGTGGAGTGGCATTCGGCGTCGCCGGTGACGGGTAGCTTCGAGAGCTCGGATGCGACGCTGAACGCCATTCACTCGCTGATTGTGAATGCGATGCACAACAACGAGGTGAGCATCTTCACGGATTGTCCCCACCGGGAGAAGCTGGGCTGGTTGGAGGAGACGCACCTGGTGGCGTCGGGGCTGATGTTCAACAACGATCTGCGCGGGCTATACGCGGCGACGGAGAGGAATATTGCGGACGCGCAGCACGCGGATGGCGAGGTGGCAACCATCGCGCCGCAGTACACGGTGTTCGGAACGGTGGCCAAATACTCGGTGTTCGATGATTCTCCAGAGTGGGGATCGGCCAGTGTGCTGGGACCGTGGGCGGCGTACCGGTTCTATGGCGACAAGCAGCAGCTCGAGCAGAACTATCCGGTGATGCAGGGCTATGTGAAATCTCTGCAGAGCAGGGCGGTGGATGGGATTGTGGCGTATGGGCTGGGCGACTGGTACGACATTGGGCCGAAGCCGCCGGGGGTATCGCAGAACACGTCGCTCGGCGTGACGGGGACGTTGATGTTGTACGAGGACGCGATGGCGATGAACCGTATTGCCAAGCTGCTGGGGCACGCGGAAGATGCGGCAATGTATGCGGCGCTGGCGCAGCGCGAGGCGGAGGCGTTCAACCGCAAATACTGGGACGCGGAGAAGGGTTGGTACGACCGCGGCAGCCAGACGGCGAACGCGATGCCGCTGGCGCTGGGGATTGTGCCGGAGGAGCGGCGTGCGGGCGTGCTGGCGCACATGGTTGCGGATATTCATGCGCACGACGACCACATTACGACGGGCGAGGTGGGGTATCCGTACCTGCTGCGCGCTCTGACGGAGGCCGGACGCACCGATGTGGTGATGGCGATGATGCTGCGCAAGGACCCGCCGAGCTATGGGTCGCAACTGGCGGCGGGCGCCACCTCGCTGACGGAGGCGTGGGACGCGGGGCCGAGGAGCAGCCAGGACCACTTTATGCTGGGCGGCGCGGAAGAGTGGTTCTATCGCGGGCTGGGTGGGATCGACTTCGACATGTCGCGAGCGAAGGACGAGCGGATTACGGTGCGGCCACAGATGGTGGACGGCGTGAGCTGGGTGAAGTGCAGCTATGATTCGGTGCTGGGCAAGATACAGAGCGAGTGGCACCAGGAGGACGGCGCGACGTCGATCGATATTGCCATCCCTCCGCGAGCGACGGCGACGCTGATTCTGCCGGTGAAGATGGTGCCGAGTTCGCCGGAGAATGCGCTGCCGAAGAGCAAGGGACCTCAGTTGGAGGAGTTGCGGCGCGACGATGCGGTGGTGGTGTATCGTGCGACTCCCGGGATGTTTCACTTTCGCGAAGCGGAGTAGAGGGCGGAACGGTGCGTTGCGCAGCGTGCTGCTTGTGTGCTGCTTGTCCGGTTCTTTATAGTTTGCGCAGCGTGTTGCAGGATGGCGATGGAAGGAAATCCATGAGTGGGATGTCCCCGGCGGAGTTTGCAAAACAGATTGGAGCGGGGCTGCTCTCGTTTCCCGTGACGCATTTCACAAATGATTTCATGTTCGATGAGCCCGGGTATCGCGGCCATATCGACTGGTTACTGGAACATCAGCCGGCTGGACTATTCGCAGCGGGAGGCACGGGCGAGTATTTTTCGCTGACTCTCGAGGAATACTCGACAGTGGTAGCGGCGGCGGTCGAGCAGACGGACCGGCGCGTGCCGGTGGTGGCTGGGTGCGGATACGGTACAGCGATGGCGAAGCAGTTTGCGCAGGCAGGCGAGGCCGCGGGGGCGGATGGACTGCTGCTGTTTCCTCCCTATCTGATCAACGCCGACCCGGCCGGGCTGGCCGCCCATGTGGAGGCGGTGTGCGCAGCGACGAAGCTGGGCGTGATCTTCTACAACCGCGACAACGCGATTTTGAACGAGGTGTGGTTAGAGCGGCTGTGCGACCGCTGCCCGAACCTGGTGGGTTTCAAGGACGGATTGGGCGACATTGAGCTGATGACGAGGATTTACACGCGCATGGGCGAGCGGCTGACGTATATCGGCGGATTGCCGACGGCGGAGACGTTTGCGCTGCCGTATCTGGAGATGGGCGTGACGACGTACTCCTCGGCAATCTTCAACTTTCTGCCGCAGTTTGCGCAGAGCTTCTATGCGGCAGTGCGCAGGCGCGACCACGCGATGGTGTTCCAGGGGCTTCGCGAATTTGTGCTGCCGTATATCGATATCCGCAACCGGCACAAGGGTTATGCGGTGTCGATTGTGAAGGCGGGGATGCGCGCGGTGGGCCGGCCGGCCGGGCCGGTGCGGACGCCGCTGACCGATCTGGATGCGGGCGAGATGGATGCGCTGAGCAAACTGATTGCGGGACGCTCGTGATCCGGCTGGAATCGTCGTTCCGGGCAGAGAAGGCGACGCACATCCGCTATCTGATCGTCGCGATGCTATTCGTCGCAAGTTGCTTCAGCTATGGCGATCGCGCAGCGCTCTCTGTGGCTGGGGTGGCAATGCAGAAGGCAATGGCGTTGAGCCCGGCCAGGATGGGCATTTTGTTTTCCGGCTTTGGCTGGGCGTATGTATGCGGGCAGTTGCCCTCGGGCGGACTGCTGGACAGGTTAGGATCGAAGCAGGTGTACGGCGTCAGCATTATTGCGTGGTCGGTCTGCGCGTTCTTGATCGGGCTGGCCGGCTATGCGCCCGCGGCGTGGGTGTTCACCGCGATCTTTACGGTGCGGCTGCTCTCCGGACTGGCACAGTCGCCGGTGTTTCCTGGCAATGGGCGTGTGGTTGCCGCGTGGTTTCCAACGGCAGAGCGCGGGCGCGCTTCGGCCATCTTCAATGCGTCGCAGTATTTTTCTCTGGTGGCATTTGGGCCGTTGTTTGGGTGGCTGACGACGCACTATGGATGGCAGAGCTGCTTCTACTTTATGGGTCTGACGGGCATGGCGCTGGCGTTTGCGTGGTGGAAGCTGGTGTTCAACGTCACCGAGCACCCGATGATCTCCCGGCCGGAGATCGACTGCATTGAACAAGGCGGCGGACTGGTGCATCTGGACCAGGCGGGCTCGCGCCGCACTCCGCTGACGTGGTCGATGTTCAAACAACTGCTGAGCCAGCGGATGCTGGTGGGGATTTATATCGGTCAGTTCTGCATCAATACGCTGACGACATTCTTCCTGACATGGTTTCCGTCGTACCTTGTAAAGCAGCGGCACATGAGCATTCTGCAGGCGGGGTTTGCCGCGGCGCTGCCCGCGCTGTGCGGATTTACGGGAGGGATTCTGGGAGGCATCGTCTCGGACGGGCTGCTGCGAGCGGGCTACTCGCTGACGTTT